>Ga0129307_1002806_pt1 | contig 12534 bp, 17 predicted proteins | sample P1105metagenome_FD_94437 | JGI IMG/M metagenome (GOLD analysis project Ga0129307, IMG submission 94437) | Capybara group fecal microbial communities from Wisconsin, USA - P1105 metagenome | ecosystem: Host-associated > Mammals > Digestive system > Large intestine > Fecal | place: USA: Wisconsin... | reverse complement strand
TCTTCAGTCTTCTTTGAATAATTCTTCATATCAATCATTTCACCACTTAGAAGTTCATTTACACTAATTCCTAAAATATTACATAAATCCAACATCTTATCAGCATCTGGTAAAGATAAACCTATCGCCCAGTTCAAATGACACGAGTTCTTTATTTCCTTTTTTATCAGCAAGTATGAAAGGTTTTTCTTCTCCTGTATTCAAAACAAATCTTATTATTTTTGAGTTCTTATTTCCATTCTCATCATAACCACCTACAATTATCTTCTTAACCATTGTGCTAAATGCTAGGTCATCAAATTCTTTTAATAATGTAGGTTCTTCAAATAGTTCTTCAACTATCTTAATTTGTTTTGATAAATTCTTATTTTCATTTTCTAACATTTCATAGTTTGCTATTTCTTCTTTAATTAAATCCAATCTTTCATTTATTTCTTTTTCTTTAGAAGTGTATGCCTCTTTATTACTATAATCATCTAATTTCATATCAATCAAATTCGATAATCTATTCTCTAGGGTATTTTTCTCATTGTTTAAGGTATCTAATTTCTTTCTATAATCATTTTCATTAAGTGTTTCTTTAATTGCCTTTAACATTAAATCTTTTGTCTTATACTTGTTCTTAACAATAGAGTTATGAAGTTCTACAAATGCACTTTGTAATAATTCTTCTCTAATAATTAAAGCATCAGGACAATTATCTACATTTAATACTTTGTTATAACAAGACCAATAAACAACTTGACTACCATTTTTTCTTTTACCACTTACTCTACGAGAAAAGTTAGTTCCACAAAATCCACATTCAATCATACTACTGAAAGTATATCTCTGACTAAACTTACCAAAATGTTGTTTCCCATTAGGAATAATTTTATTTCTTCTTTTTTCTAAAATTTCTTGTGCTTTATTCCAAACTTCTCGAGATATTATTGCCTCGTGATGATCTTTGACATAGTATTGTTCTTTTTCGCCATAATTTCTTACTTTTTTATGAGTTATAGGACTAATTGTATAATTCTTTTGCCCTAGTAAATCGCCAACATATTTTTCTTGTGAAATCATTGTTCTCACATATTGTTGAGCCCATTTCTTACCACCTGGCGATTTAATTCCCATTTCATTTAATCTATTAGCGATTATTCTTGTTCCTATTCCATCACAATACCAAGTAAAGATTTGTCTAACAATTTCAGCTTCTTCCTCATTAATAATAAGTTCTTTTGTTTCTTTGTTCCAATCATACCCATAAGGGTTAGCTCTACCAACAGGTTCGCCATTTTTCATCTTTGCTCTAAATCCCATAGTTACATTTTGTGAAGTAGATTCACTCTCTGCTTGAGCAAATGCACTATAAAGAGTTAAAAACATCTCACTATCTAGTTGTAATGTGTGTATATTTTCTTTTTCAAAATATACATCTACTTTTTTATCTCTTAATTCTCTAACATACTTTAAAGTATCAACGACATTTCTAGCAAATCTTGATATAGACTTTGTAATGATAATATCTAACTTACCATTCATAGCATCATCTATCATTCTTAAAAATTCAGTCCTGTTTTTGACTCTAGTTCCACTAATACCCTCATCAGCATAAATATCAACAAATTCCCATTCAGGATTGGCTTTAATTTTTTCAGTATAGTATCTTATTTGAGATTCATAACTTGTTAATTGTTCTTCACTATCAGTTGATACTCTCGCATAAGCACCTACTTTATATTTTTTCTTTAAGGAAACATTAACGTTTTCAGTTTTGAGATTAGGTTTAATAATCTCAACTCTTGCCATTTTACCTCTCTTTCTTTCGTTAATTTTCACATAAACGAACATATCTAGGCGACATATTCATTTACATTATACCTTATTTTTTTATAATTCTGTAGTCTTTAATAAAAAGTTTGTATTTTTTCTTTTAAAATATAAAATTGTTTTTCATTTATTACATTTAATTTTAATAATCTTGAAATTATAGACATATTAATTGCTTTATCTATAACATTATCTATTTCTAATTGTGTTAATTGTTTTTCTTTGTTATCATCTTCTTTCATATCTAAATTACCCCCTTTCTTTTTTAATTTTTATACTTCTTTTTCATAACTAATCTCATTCCTTTCGTTAATTGTATTCACTTAATAATTTTTTCATTTCTTCTTGTTCTTCTTCGGTTGCTAACTCTCTTTCACATCTTTTGCCATTCCATACCATAACACCATCTGGATCATATCTTATATGTGGTTCACTTCTTCCATTTCTTATATTATTTGGATTATCAGATATATCAATAACTGAAATAAATAATTTGATATTTTTATTTCTATCAATATAAGAATTAAGATAACCTTTTACAAATACTTTATTACCTTTATAAAAGTAATCTAAATAAATATTATAAAGTTCTCTTGATATATTTAAACTTACATAAACATTTTTATTTTCGTTTGTTGTAAACTTTTTAGATATCATACTAAACTTAATATATTTATCGTTTGTATCTGCAATATTATTGATAAGTCCAGAGATTATGATTTCGTTGTAATTTATATCTTCATAATCCATTTATCAAATCCTTTCTATTTAAATATTTTAAATATATTTAAATTTATATTATTTATTTTATATTTTAATTTATTCTTTATTTTTTATTAGAACTCTCATTCTAGGGGGTATCGTACTCTTGGTCTATACCCATAGAATTATCGTTCCATACTACATTTGAATAAATCTCTCTTTGATAATTATCAGACTTAATTGATATTAGATTATTATTTTTAAGATTTGTTAATGATTTGGTTATTGTTCGTTTAGATACTTGTAATTGCTCTGCTAAAAATCCATTACTTGCTGTGCATTTATCTCTTGTTCTTGTTAAAGATACTATTAAACCCATTACCATTTTATCTGTTGAATTAAGGTTTAAATTTCTTAAATCAATTAAAGGGATAATTGCATATTTCATTAACTTATACTTTTGATTCATTCATTCTTATTGCCTCCTCTCAATTTTGAGAAACAAAAAAACTTGTAAAAACTTCTTACAAGCCGAACTGCTAAAAAAGACAATAATATCCCTGAGACCTTATTTTAAATCCCGTTCTCTAGGATTGAAGTTTGGATTTAGCCTTTCGGCTAGGTACTAACATAAATCTCCGAACATTTACTGTACCTTATTTACTAGCGATTATTCTATTCTAGCAAATTGTGTATTCGTATAATCCTTTGTCGTATTCATTGAATTTTATATATCCCATATCTTCTAGTTGTTTTAAATTCTTTCTGAATGCTACATTTCTTATACTTTTGATTTGTTTTTGAACTTTGCCTATACTTATATGAGCAATTGTTCTATCAAATCCTTCTACATAGAGTTCTGCAAATATTTCTTTTGCCTCTGGATTGATACTTCTATCTTTCCAGATCCTATGCTTTGTAATATCTAGATGTTGGTTCTTCCTCATACATTTGATTTCCTCCTTTCTTTTTCTATCTTACCCATTTAATTTTAAAGTGGGTTCGTTTTTACACACTCAATATATCATAGTAATTACTACCTTGTCAAGTGCTTTTTTACACATTTTTCAAAAATATGTTGACTTTTTTACCCATTTGGTATATTATTAAGTTGTGAGGTGAAGAAGTATGCAAGAAAAAACACTTGGCGAAGTTATTGCTGAAGCCAGAGAAAAAAAGGGATTATCTCAAAGACAACTTGCAAAAGAAGCCAATATAAATAATTCAGAACTTTCTAAAATAGAATCAGGTATTAGAAAAGAACCTAACCCTAAAATACTTCGCAAAATAAGTAATATCATTGATGTTAATTATAATGATTTAATGTATATAATTGGATTAGGTTTAGAGGTTACACCACTTAATTATTTTATAAAGAAACATTATTCTGATATGAATTTAGATGAACTTAATACTGCAGAGATAAATATATTAGGAAGTATAGAAAACTCTGAGAAGTTAGTTTCTTCGTGTCAAAGACAATTAGATAATGAAGAATATACATCAGAAAAAGAAAAAGAATTATTAATACATACTATTGAAGATAATAATTATCAAATTAATTCTTCAAAAGAAATTATCAAACTTATTCAAAGTTTAAAAGTAAAGGAGAGAAATAAAAATGCGAAAAAGTAATATAATTAAAAAATTATTAATATTAGTAAACATTCTTGCTCCAATATTTACAATATTAGTTTTAATTTTTAAATCAAAACTAACTTACTCTTTATATTGGATTTCAATTCCTATATTAATATTCTTTATAATTTCATTTATATATGAAGTTGATAAGGGATTAGTTGATAGTGATTTAGATGAGTCTAAAAAGATTAAAAGATCATACAATGATTCAACTACTGTATCAACTGTATTCTATGCTTTAATATATTTAGGAATAGAATTTATTGATACTTTAAATAATAGTGTTAGAGATAATGTGTATCTAGTATGTGGTTTTTATGCAATTACACTTTTCTATGAATTGATTATATATTTATCAATTAGAAATGCTATGAAAGAAACATCTAAATTATTAAATGAGAAAAAATAAATTTGTGTGGTACGTTTTGCTTTTCGATAGAAAAGTGAAAGTAGAGATAACAAATTTATTAATCCTTACTTTTGCATAGCAAAAGAAAAAATAACCTTTTTACCTTTTCGTTAGATTAGGTATTAAGGTTATTTTTATATAAAGAATACGTGGCAAGTTTTGTCAGCTGTGCTGATGAAATTGGCGATAGTATTCTTTCTTTTTTATGAGAACGTAAGTTGAAATAAAAAAGGCAACATTCACTTACGTTAGTTTGTGAAATGTTGCTTAAACGGGTTTCAAAAGGGTGTCCCTTTGCACACTATCCTAGTTGGCTTTTTGCCGACTTGGTAGTGTGTTACTTATTTGGATTTCAAATAAGTCTATCGCGAAAATCCATTAGTTATGAAATTTCTTTTGGATTTTCGCTTTTAATCTATACTATGTATTCCTATTTTTTTAAAAAAGTTGTAGTATCATTAGAATTATCTCTTGATATTCCCTTATGTTTTAAATTTTCATCATAATATGAAGTTGTTCCATTACTATTTTTTTCACTTTGTCCTTTATATTTTAGTTCACTATCCCAATATTTCTCGGTACCACTATTATCTTTTCCGGATTTACCTATATATATTCCTTTATCATTCCAGTATTTTGTTTCACCAGTTTTTTCATCATATGTTGATCTACCAATTGTTTTACCACTAGAATCTTGATAAATTTTTGTTCCATCAGAATTATTAAAAGATGTTTTTGTATTATTTAATAGTTGATCAACACTTTTATAACTATTGCTAGATGAGTCAAACTTAGAAAAATCTATACCGAAGACTGATTTAATAATTGCTAAAAAAACAACATCATAATAAGCAATTAAAACACTTACTAGAATAATTTCAATAAATCCCATTTTTTCCAAGCCTAATAAAGAACTTAAAATTGCTAGTATGAAAAATCCGATAAGTATTGATAATCTACTTATTGTATTAAACAATTCTCTTCTTTCATTCTTTCCTGCTCTAACCATTATCCATAAAGCTATATTACATATTAATCGATATATAATTGGAACTACAACTAATCCAATTATAGCATTACCTTCCCAAATTTTAAGACTAACAAGAATTGGAACAATTGTAAACACTCCTAGTATAAATGTTACTTTGTTATTTTTAACTCCATATTTTATTTCCTCAATTAAATTTTTTATTTTTTCCATCATAATCTACTCCTTCATTATTTAGAAACCTTAAATGTATTAACTAAAATACTACCATCAGGATTTAACACTTGATTTGAACCATCTTCTAATGTTACTACCCATTTACCATCATTTAATGCATTAACAGATTTATAAGTGTTATTATTAACCTTTTCACCTTTTTCGTTAATTAAATAATATGGTGTATCATTACTATCTCTAACCATCGAATAATTTTGATCATTAAATCCTTTTGTTGTCTTATATTTATAATCAGATATTATTTCAACTGTATTATCTTTAATTACATATATAGCGTTCATATAATCACTATTTTCAATAAAGCCATAATTATTATCATTTAAATATTGAATATTACCTGATTCTAGTGTAAATTCATTACCATTAACATTAAAGAATATATTTCTGCAATATCCATAGCCTTTACTATTAAATCCAGAACAACTTTGGAATCCTTTACTTGTTGATTCATGAATTACTGAACCATCTAATTTAATAAATTTGACTGTTGATACTGTATCTTCAGAAACCATTAGAATGCCATCTTTAGATACATCACTCATAATTTCATACTTACCTGCATCAATAATTGTTTTTCCATCTTTATCGACTAATTTACTAGTTGAATATGTATTTACACGAACATCAGTATCAACAACAGCATATCCATTTTTAAATGAATGAGTATCATATGAGCCACATCCATCAATAACAACATCTCCTTTATTATTGATAAATTGTACTGCATAATCTCCTTTTGGCAATCTAACCTTTGCAAGTCCAGTTTCAGGATCAAAACTACTTGCAGATATATATTGAGGTTCAATAATCCAGTTTCCCTTTTTATCTACATAACCATATCTACCACGATAATCTTCCATTTCTTCAACTTTAACTGGATATAGTTCTATTTCTTTAGAATCACTTGATTTTTTAGATGATTTACTATCTTCACTTTTATTACCACAACCAGTTAATCCAATAACTATTATACATATTAATAATAATCCTAATACTTTCTTTTTCATAATTATCCTCCTTTTCATTGTCTAAAATTAATCATTTAATACTATAGGAATACTAAACACTGGTTTATTATCTTTATCATATTTTACTGTGATATTTAAATACCCTCTAGCATTAGTTGCATAAACTAAACAATAGGTAATATTAGCTTTATCACTCATAGCAGTTGAACTATAAGCAATTGACCCATCATATCCTTTCACATTTCTTGTATATGATGTTTGAGTTAAATCAATATCTTTAGTAAATTCTTTATCACCACATGCAATTACTCTTGCAGATGATATATTTTGTTCAAGTCTTTCCTCAATAGTTACAACTGAAACTCCACCATTTCGTTCAATTGATTCATCAACGGCAGTATTTAATTCATCAATAATATAATTGAATCTACTATCGCCTTTACTTCCACTTGAACCACATCCTGTTAGACTAATTACTAAAACCCCAATTAATAGAATTCCTAATATTCTCTTTTTCATATTTTCACTCTCTTTCTTTATTAATTAACTAAAGTCCAAACATTCTCGTATTGAGAAGCTTGAAATTTGTTATTTCCTGTAATATCATATGAATCTACATTGTAATACTTATCATTAGGACTTGTTGGATCTGTAAATCTTCCTTTTCCTGAATAGCTTGTAGCTGTGAATGTTATTACCCATTTATAATCATCAGGCATTTCTTCTATTTCTTTCATATTAGCATATCTTACTTCATATGTACCTGATGCCGTATTAGTACTAGTATTTCCATCATAGTCTTTCCATGTATTTGTATATGAAAAAGTTCCATCTGGTTTAATTGTATATTCTCCTCCAAATTCTCCCATGTACTCAGTTACATTACTTTTATATATACCATATTTTATAGTATAATTCCCAGCTGATATTCCATTAGAATTTTTACTTGTTGTGGTAGAATTTGTGGAAAAAGATTGTGTATTTTCATTTATTGGTTTTGGATTTGTTTTAATTCTATTTATTTCTTCTTCAACTCTATTTTTTACTTCTTCGGTTACTAATTCTTTTTCAGTTTTTAATTTATCTATATTATCTCTAAATTTATTATTATCGTTTTCAAATTCAAACATATCCTCTTCAATACCTGCATCAATAAGAACATCATCAATGTGCTTTTTAACATTCTTTAATTCTGTAGATTCGCCTCCTGAAACATTATATTGAGCCCTTATTGTTCCATTATCTAAGACATCAAATGCAGCAATGCCAAAATCTTCTTTCTTTTCATATTCAGTCCAACTTTGTATTAATCTTTCCAACAACTCATAAAGTAATCCGTCTTCAGTCATTCTTGAGATATCATAATATTCATATTTTTGTTTTTCAACATTATATAAATATTTTACTTTGGAATAATTATTGCCAGACATTCCATGTATAAATTCAACTTTGTCATCTTTTATCCAATAATAAGATAAAGATTTATTATTTTCTTCTACATTAGTTGATTCCTCTTGAACATACATAATTGGAATATCACTAACTTTAGATTTAATAAAGCCAACTTTATGAATCTTAATTGGATTATGTTCTATCATGTAACTTAAATAATTGAAATATCTATCTTTCCAATCTCTAGGTTCCTTGACACTCTTATTTTTACCGCATCCAGTTATTGCTACTAGCATAACTCCACATAAAATGAGTAGCAAAATCTTTCTTTTCATAAATAAACTCCTCCTACAAATAATTAAGTAATAATTATCTATATTATTATATCACTATTTTTTAATAATTTGAATTAGTTTAGATAAAATTGTATAAAATCTTTTAAATTTAATCATTATAATATAAACACTATGTAATAATATGGACTAAAAATTTTATTTAATAAAATCTATAATAAAATTGTAATAGTTATTACTTTTTGCTAGAAAAAGGAGGATTTTATGAATGATAGTATCTATACCTTAAAAGATTATGGAAAAGTTGATATAAATTTAAAACAAATTATAGACGATAAAAAGATAAGTAGAAGTAAATTAAGTCAAATGGTTGCATTAAGTTATGATCTAGTTAATAGGTATTATAACAATAAAGTTTCACGAGTTGATTTAGATGTAATTGCTCGTTTCTGCTATATTTTAAATTGTAATGTTAATGATATTTTAAAATATAAAAAATAAGTTGGTAAGTTTAGGGTACTGCTAATTTTACTACTATTTACTACTAATCTTCATCATTATAACTATTGTGGTCGAGACAATAAATAAATGATGATAAATGTAACAAAATAAATATTGTTGTTAATTGTATATCTTCTTCTTTGATAATATTGTGAATACAATAAGTTTTTACATAATCAAGGGCAATAGGTACTGATAATTTTCTATCATTATAACCTGTTGCTTTTTTTATTAAGTCAAACGATACACAACTTGCTTCTTCAATAATTTCTGCTAATGTTTCATTATCATAAAAATCAAGTATCTCATCAATATCGTGTTCTATTTTACTTAATAATTTATTGTTAAAATTCTTATTTTGAATTTTAGATAAACAATCATTAATACAACTTTCAATTACTTTATTTTGTTCTTCTTCTGTTAAATCTTTAAGTTGCTTAAAAAGTTCTCCTACATCATATTTATAAACAATAGATGTAATTGCATTTAAATTATTTTCTATATTGTTTTTTACAATATCAGTATAGTTTTGTAAATCGTTTTTATCCATTATTTAGCTCTCCTTCAAAAAAATAAAAACCTAAACTTACCATTTATAAGTATAGCATATCTTTAACAAAATTGCTCAAATGTTTCGAAGAAAATTAAATACAGCCGAATTAAATAGGATAATTTTGTTATAAGGTTGTGGTTAAATGAGTAATCAAAGATTAGAAGGATTAAGAGAAGAAAGAGATTTATTTAAAAAAGATGTTGCTAAAAATATTGGTGTCGTTGAATCAGTATATTCTGAATGGGAAAATGAAAAACTTTCTATTCCTACAAAAAGATTAGTTCAACTCGCTAATTTCTTTGAAGTAAATATTGATTATATGGTAGGTTTAAGTGATAAAAGAATCAAATTAAAAACTGAAAATGATATTGATTTAGAATTAGTTTCAATTAGATTAAAAGAAATTAGGAAATCCTTAAAAATGACTATGAGAGAATTAGCAACAAAATTAAATACAACATCATCTGCTATAAGCAATTATGAAAATGCAAAATTTCTTATTTTAAGTTCGTTATTGATAGAATTATGCAATATAAGTAATTATTCTATAGATTATGTATTAGGTAGAAGTAATAATAAATTTATTAAATAAAAAAAGCGAGGGTATGCTATATAAAATAACATATCTTCGCTTTTATAATATATTCATTGAATAACAATAGTCATATACATTTAGTTGTTTATTAATTTTATGATTTATTTCTTCATTTTTAAAATCATATTGAAAAATATTAAATAGCATTTCTACTGAAAACTTTTGTTTTTCTAATAAAGATAATTCCATATATTTTGCTGATATAAATAATAAATTTTTATATTTAGCAAAATTAGTTATTACTTTTTTAGAATCAGGATCTAATATTATTAATACTTCTTTTAATAATTTGATAAAAACATCATCATATTCTGTAGAAAAATAATTTTCTTCAATTATGTGTATTGCTAATCTTATTTTATCAATACCTTTTAAATCATCCACCATATCAACTAAATTCATAACTTTTTCTGTATTACTATCTAATAACATAAATCTTCCACCTTTCTAATTTGCCATTTAAGACGTTTTATTTTAAAGAACAGATAAGAGATTAAACTTAACCTTAAAGTCCAAATATGAGCGATTAAATTAGGTTTAATCTCGTTTTCTTGTCTTTTTATTTATCACTCTGGAAGTTAAAAAAATCAAGAGTATTTTATCAAAAAGTTTAAAATTATATTTTTTATAAGCAAATCATTGATAGTAGGTAGCAATAATTCGCCATACTTGTTGTAATATCTTTTTTTTGAAGATATTGCAATTTCTAAAAGAATTGTTGCTAGGTTCCTGTTGTCAATGAGGAATTATAAAAAATATCTAAATAATGTTTTACATACCTAATTCAAAATCATCTTTATCTTTTTCATATTCATAATCATCATAATCTCTAACTCTTTCTTTTAAATAACTAGGTGCATCTACATAATCAAATAATTCATCTTGTTTAGTAGTTCCTCTTGATATACCTACAACATCATTCATATCAAATTCTTCTTCATTATAACAATCTTTAACAATTTCTACTGTTTCTTCCTTTGTATCTTCATTTCCTCTTTGTAATAGTTTTCTTAAAAACTTCTTAAATACTTCAAAAATATAATTTAATCTATATAATAAACTTTTATTTTCTCTTTCTAAACTATTATTTTTACTTTTTAATGAACTAATCTCTTTTTCATATTTTTTATTTTCCTTTTCAAGTGATTTATAACTATTAGCATAACTATCAACTTCATTAAAAATAGTTTGTAGTTTAGGTTGCATTTCCATTACTTTTTTTGATTCTTTGATAACATTATTCATACTATCAAATGTATCTTTTCTAACTTTAACATAATCTTTACCTACAAATAATGATTCTTTAGTTGTTTTCATCTTTTCATCAAAATCATTCATCGCTTTATCAAGTCTATCATTTTTAACATTCAATTCTTGATTAAGTTTTTTAGTAACTCGTTTATATTCTTTTATTTTGATGTGTTTATTATCACTACCTTTAATTCCTCTTTCTAAATCATAACCTTTGTCAGTTAGTCTTTTATGATACATATCTTGTAATTGTGATAACTGTATCTTATCCTTAATATATTGTTTTTTAGAAATAGTATATCTTTCGGTATTTGTTCTATTATCTAATTTTTTAACTAATGGAACTACTACACAATGAATGTGTGGTGTTTTTTCATCTAAATGCACGACACTATGCAAAACTTGGTCTTTTGTATAACCTAAATCATTATAAACAAATTCCATACAAGTATCAGCCCATTCTTTAATATCCCCTCTTGTCATATTTTTGAAAAAATCTGGTGAAGCAGTAAACATTAATTCATCAGCTACACAATTTCTAGAACTATTTAACATCTCGTGATATTTCTTTTGTCTTGATTTCCTTTCTGTTTTCATTCTTTCTTCGTGTTCTTTTTTATATTCTTTTGTTAAATTATCAAATCCCTTTAAATACTTTTCAGCAAGTGGTACAAGTTCTATATTATCTTTACTTTTAGTTATATCTATATCTGGATTAGATTGATATGCTTTTTTCTCACGTTTGTTGTGAGATCCAATTTGTGATAAATCATTAGTATTCATAATAGGTTCACTTCTAAAGATAGCATAATTTAAATTCATTATATCTACCTCTCTTTCCCATAAATAAAAAGATATGTAATTAAACATACCTTTACTAATTCAAAACTGCGTTATTTTTCATTTACTACTTTATTTATTTAGTAATTGATACAATTATATTGAATATATCGCCAATTTCTATCTTTTTTGATGATTCTAACTTAATGCTTAAATTGTTATCTTTCCCTTTAAAATAAAGCAAATCTTTAATTCTTTCATTATGTGTCATTTGATATGGGAAATTCCTCTTTCCCATTTAGATACAGCGCGATCAGTAATATATAACTTTTCTGCCAACTGTTCTTGAGTAATACTTTTACTTTTTCTACAATCAGCAATAAATTTTCCAATTTTGATTAAATCCATG
>Ga0129307_1002804_pt1 | contig 12539 bp, 12 predicted proteins | sample P1105metagenome_FD_94437 | JGI IMG/M metagenome (GOLD analysis project Ga0129307, IMG submission 94437) | Capybara group fecal microbial communities from Wisconsin, USA - P1105 metagenome | ecosystem: Host-associated > Mammals > Digestive system > Large intestine > Fecal | place: USA: Wisconsin... | reverse complement strand
GCTGTGGCTCCAGGCGGCCGGTTCGTCGGCTTCGTGGCTGATGACGTTGTAGAAATCCTTGTACTGTTCTTCGGTGACTTCCTTTTCGCTCTGGCGCCACAAAGCAGTCTTTTCGTTCAAACGTTCTTCGGGCTTTTCTTCGAGTTCGCCCTTGTCGTTCTTCTTCGGTTCTGGGTGGAAGTAAATGCCGTAAGAGACGAATCCGCTGTACTTTTGCACGATGTCGCGAATCTTCCATTCGCTTGCGAAATCTTCGGCATCTTCGTCGTCCTTGAGGTAAAGCGTAATCTTCGTGCCCACCTTGTCGAGCGGAGCTTCGCTAATTTCAAAGTCGCCGGTGCCTTCGGATGCCCACAAGTAACCCTGCGTTTCGCCGGCCTTGAGTGTCAAGACTTCGACCTTCTTTGCGACCATGAACACGGAGTAGAATCCCACACCGAATTGGCCAATCAAATCGACGCTGCTCTTGTCGCTGTCCTTGAGGTTCTTGATGAAATTCTTGGTGCCGCTGCGGGCGATGGTGCCGAGACAGTTGATGAGGTCTTCCTTGTTCATGCCGATGCCGTTGTCGGTCACCGTCAGGCGCTTGCCTTCCTTATTTACTTCAATGTCAATGCGGAGTTGCGTACCCATCGGGAGCAAGTCCGCGTTAGAAAGCGAGAGAAAACGACGCTTGTCGAGTGCGTCCGCAGCGTTCGAAACGAGTTCGCGGAGGAAAATTTCCTTGTTGCTATAAAGCGAGTTGATCATCAAGTTCAGCATGTCGCGAACTTCAGTTTGGAATTCCATCTTCTCAGTTGCCATTGTTATCTCCTATTTAGACGAAAGACGAGAGACGAAAGACGAGAGATTTTAGTTAGTGCTTCGCACCTTAAGTGAAAAAGACTCGTTTTCATCCATGTTAGGACTTTCATCAAATGTTAAAATTTGAAGCGGAAAATGCAGGAAAGTTTCAAATTGAAACGTTTTTTGCATCTTTGCTTTGTTTTTGCAGTAGTAAAAGCAATAACCGTGCCAAGTTTTGGACGAAAGAACGCCCGCCAGGTTGCTGAGCACGCCGAAGCATGGCGGGCTACAGACGAAAGACGAGAGGATGGACGAGATAGGGGTGGTTAGACATTTGGGATTTGTCATTCAGGAGCAAGGCGAAGCCGCCGCGATAAAATCCATGCATTTAGAGAAAATATAGGGATGATTGTAATAGTTGCTCAAAAAAATATATATCATGGAAGTGTAGCATTGGGATTCGTGAAGAAGGAGATGAAAAAATGGAGTTGAAAAACGATAATAAACAAGAGAAACAGGAAATCGAAAATGAGATAGGGCATGACATGGGCTTTTTTGGCTCTTTTTTCCTTTCCATAATTCTTGCCGTGGTAGGCATCTTTTTGCTATTGTTTTTACTTACTGTATTGGCTTTTATATTGGCTATTATGATAGGCGGGCGATTTCCCATAGGATGAAAATATTCAATATTTTTGATTTTATCAAATCATTTTCATAAATCCTTAAGAAGAAGATGAAATATGAAAAGTGAAATGGATTTAGACAAAAAATTAGCAATAGGGTGTTTTGTTGGAATTCCTTTGTTTCTTTTGTTTTTAATTTCTTTAGTCTTTTGGATAGAAGGCTATAAACGAGGTTACTTGGAATATCAAACTTGTTTTGAAAACCTGGATGCATATTTAAATGCTTCTATGGAAGAGCAAACGTATGATGGGGAACTTCGAAAACTTTTGCGAAGTCTTGTGTCGAAGGATAAATATGCCGATGAAAGAAAAATTACGCATGATGTTTTAACTCCTGACTTGCTGATTCCTTTTGTGGGTACATTTCAGTTGATTGGAGATAAGATGGCTGTTCGAAAGTACGGCAGTCCTGATAAAATGAAGGAAAAAATCTATCAGTTCGCAAAGGCTGCTTTGGATTCAGAAAATTATCTTATTTCCTCTCATTATTTTATGGTTCTAGTTGAATACGATTACAAGGATAGTAAGGATCTTTTGGTAAAGGCTCGATCTAAAAATAGGCATGGTTTGAAAAGGGGGGATTTCTTAAATTTGGGAAACCGCAAATGGAATGTAGATGGCTCGCAAGCTCCGATGTCATGGATGGTGATGGGAGAAAACAACGGAATTCTTTTTTTGGCAGCTGCTAAAGTAATAGAATATAGAGTATATGATAAAAACTTTTGTAATTGGCTGAATGATACTTTGTTCAAAAATATCTTTGCTGATGGTTCTGGTGCTGCTGTTGCTCCTTTGGATTTATCTCTGTTGGTTCGGTTATCGTTATCACATGAATCTTCTTGGACTGAAAACTCCAATTTCGAAAATAAGCTTTATTGTCAAGAACTTGGAAATAAAATTTTTTTAATCAATCCTCGTGATTTTTTCTCTAGTGACCTTCTGCGTCCGCCTTATCTTGAAAAACGTCGCAAGATGATAAAAGATTCTGCAGGAGTATATTGTTGCTATACTAATGGTGTTGATACTCGTTATTCCAATGTTGGTCCAGAACATTTTTTTGATTCGGTCATTGCTGTTCGCCCGGCAATCTTTGTAGATACACTTTTGCTAAAGCAATTTTGATAACCGTTTTGTTTCTTAAATTTTTTCACCTGTTGAGAAAGGAACAAAAACTGTCGATTGCATAAAATGAAAAGAATTTGTTTGTGCCGTTTCCGCTTGAGATGTTGCTCGATGAACTTAAAAAACGTTAGAATAAAAAAAGCCCACTCACGTCAAATGCGAGTGGGCCTTTTCAATGTTCTGTATAAATTAGATGAAAATCAAGCCCAAAATACCCACGGCCCAGACGTACCAAGCGAAGTGCTGGAACTTGCCTTTTTGCAAGAACGTCATGAGCCACTTGAGGGCGATGATGCCGAAGATGAAGGAAACGATCATGCCCACCAAAAGTTCCGGCGAGAAGTTGCCGGCGTCAGCGCATTTCAAAGCCTTTTCTGGGTCGAGGAGCGCTTTTTCCGGAGTCATGCTCTGGCACTTAATCCACTTGATGCAGTCAAGTAATGCTGCGCCACCGACTGCGGGAATGCTCATGAGGAAGCTGAATTCGCCGGCGTACTTGCGGTTCACGCCCATGAACATCATAGCGCTGATTGTCGAACCGCTGCGGCTGATGCCCGGGATGCAAGCGATGCCCTGCACTGTGCCGGTCACGAGAGCGCGCCACCAGTTCATCTTGACGCCTTCATTTTCCGGGTGCTTGGCTCCGGTCGGTCCCCACTGCGACGTGAAAAGCAAGATGCCGGTGAAGAGCTCGGCCACGCATACTGCACGCGGATTCTCGAACAGCCCTTCGAGCAAATCCTTGAAGCCGAGGCCTATCATCGCTGTCGGGATGCTCGCGAGAATGATAAAGCCCGCTTCGCGCAACTGTTCCTTGTCACGGCGGAGGCAACCCACGATGATGTCGGTAATCTTCTTGTGGAAGACGACGAAAATCGAAAGAAGCGTACCGGCGTGGAGCATGATGTCGAAGAACATGCCCGCTTCGTTCATGTTTAAGAGTTCGTGCCCAATTACGAGATGACCGGAACTGGAGATGGGGAGAAATTCTGCGAGGCCCTGCAACAGGCCGAGGATAATAGATTCAAACATAGTGCGGTAAATATAGATTTTAGACGAAAGACGATAAATGCGTAAGGCGAATATCGCGGCAAAAAACTTGTTTTTTGACATGATTGAGCCTAGCATTTAGCACATGTGCAAAGACGAAAGACGAAAGAATTATTTAAGAAAGAATGTTTTTTATTTTGCTCGAAGCAAGTTTAATCCTCTTTCGTCTATCGTCTGTAGGCTCGCAGAGCCGTTCTTTCGTCTATTATTACTATCTTCCCAACCATGTCTCGCAAGTATCTCCTTTGTTTTCATGATTTTTCGGTGTGGAATTTCCGCACGTCGCTTCCGATTTTAGAAGAACTCAAGGATATTGCTGGTAAGCCGTTTAGCGTGCTTGTCATTCCCGATACCGAGAATGCGACGCCAGAGGCTATCCAAGGCTTTCGCGATGCGCTCGTACAACTGAAGTCGGAGGGTTTCGAACTGGCGTTGCATGGCTTTAAGCACAAGGCGGAATTCAGTCAGGGCCGTAGCTACGCTGGACTCGTCGGCATGAATATGACCGCTGGCGAAGCGGAGTTTGCGGGGCTTAGCGAATACGAATCTAGCCGTCTGTTGCATGCCGCCCTTGATGCTTGGAAAACTTTGTTTGAAAATCCGCAGCAGGAACGGAATGACGAAATCGTGAAACCGGTAGCTTTTGTTCCGCCGACATGGTTCAGCAATAAGTATTTGCCGGGACAAGTCCGTGCCGAAGAAATGTTGTACGAAGACCGTTTTTCGCTGACGAGCGCCGACGGTATCCGCTATGCATCGCCCGTGGCTAGCTTTGCCGGGATTCCCAAGATAACAGAAAAGGCGGCCATCGCTTATGCCGCCTTGATTATGAAACTCCCGATGGGGCTACCTCGCCTTGCCGTTCATCCTGTGGATTTTCCGCAGTTTAGAAATGTTATACGTGATACCATTCGCGAGGCTCTGGGCAACAACCGCAAACTGGTTCATTATAGCGAATTGTAATATGTTCGCTAATTTGCGTTATTGCACTCGTTGATGAACTCCTGCTTAATCTGATTAAAGTCGCTTTGTGTATAGGATTCTTTGCTGGTGGTGATGAGCTTTTTGCCCATGCAGTAAACTTCTTCATAATTGTTGCTTTGACTATACTCTTTGCAGGTTTGTTCTGAAATTTCCTGACCAGCACTTAATGTTTGGACTATTTTGCCATTTTTCAAGTCAATTATGATTTCAACTGAAACGCCCTGTTGGACTGTTTCGAGAGTGAGCGGATTTTGTGATGCTACTTGGCAACTCTCCATGCCTCCGGCAGAACTGCTGTCCTCACAGGCGATGAATGCAATTGATGCGGCGAGTACCATGATGGGAAAGAATTTTAGAAGGTTCATAAGAAATCCTTTGAAATAAGTTTATGTTGAATGTGTTTTAAGTTTGTATTCAATATAACTTTTAAATTCCTGGAACGACGATGTCTTTAGTTGTTTTACGCTTTAATTCATCGGTAATTTGAATTGTAATGGTTTCTTCCGCTTCGGGCAGGGCTTCGCCAAGAATTACTATTTCACGCGGTTCCGAATCGTATTCGGCGGCTATCCACTTTTTGCCGTATTTGACGGTGATGGCGTTGCCGTCTGGGATGCCCGCATATTTGGAAAATACCGGGATTTTCAATGCCACTTGACGTACTCCAGCGACAAAAGCATCGGACCAATAGGGAAATCCTAGCGTGATGCCTTCGTTATCGGAAATGTTTGCGATGTCACGAAGTTCGTTTGTTGAAGCACAACGGTTGCTTGAGCCTGTTTGTTTGTCGAAGTAGAACCATCTGCGGGTTGTTTCTCCGAGCCAGTAAAGCGGGGCAGGGTTGTTGGGATTGTCGATGCAGACATTCCACTTGCCGTGGAACTGCAATCCCTTCGGATGAAATTCGAAATAATTTACACTATCGGTCTGGTTGCGTGTAATGGCGAGCGCGCGGAGGGTGGTGTCTGTGACAGATGGAATGCCAGAAATCTTTTGTGAAATTTTTACGTCTCCAACTTGCGTAAACCAGTTGATGTTGCTTTGGTATCCAGTGAAGGCGTGTACGGCAATCAGTTCGTTTATGCTACGTCCTGTTCCTGTTGCTGCCGCATCTGCACTGTATCTGATAAATCTTGTGGTGGGGAATACTTCTACAACTTTTCCGATAGGGAGTAGTTTGTTATGATCGAATATCTTGCAGAGGTCGTCGCTGATGACTTGTTCGTTTATGTCGAGTGCCGTAAATTTGTATCCCGATTCGCAGCGGTAAATGTCCAGCATGCTTTTGCTCAAGAACGTGTAAACAGGTGTGTTCTGGTATTTGGTGAGCACGAAGGGGCTGTTCTTTCTGCACGAAGGATGGAAACTGAATTCGCGCCTGATGGTGTGACCGCTAAAGTCTTCGATTTCAAGCCTATATTTGGATATGGGGCCAATCTTTGCATTGATGTAGTGCCAGTCGCCAGCAGTATCCGCTTCCTCCGCCCAAAGTAATTCGTTGCGGATGTCTATCATCTTCTTGTAGCTGAGTTCGTCCATGACTTTGCTGTAAATCTTGTCATCGTACCGCCACAGTTCAAGACGACGGATGGCCATTGGATTCTCTTTGGGTTCGCGGCTGTAATCGGCAATTTTTATTGCCATGGACAAGTTAAATTCATTCTTGACTGGAGTTTCGACGCAACCTTCGCGGAGTGCTTCGTCGGTGGTCAGAGCGATGTTGTTGCCTTGCCATACGGCAACTCCGAAAATTTGCGGTGCTATGGTATCGAGGCATTTGACTCCGAGCCCACAGGGGGAGGTGACATCGTCTTTGTTTAGGCGGACTTCAAGGTGCAGGTGTGGGTTCCCAATGCCTGTACTGCCGGAGTACGTGAGCGTATCTCCTTTGCGGAAGCGAAGGTTCGGCTTGATGGAAACATCGTTACTCTTGGTGGAGTATTGCTTTTGCTTTAAGAGATTCTCGATGGATTGCGGGAAACTGCTCTGGTGGGCGAATACCCATGTCTTTCCGCTGTTGCCTTCGAAGAACATTACTTTGCCGTAGCCGAAAGGAGAGAGCTTAACTTCTTTGACGACTCCGTTTTCGGGAGCGAAGATGGGCCAGCCTTCTTCCATCTGCGTGGAATAGTCGATTCCGGCGTGGTAGCGGGTGCCACGATTTTCCCCGAACGAAGAAGTTAAATAGGCATCGCGCTGGAACGGATCGTAATGAAACGGTTCGACGTAAGACGGTGAAGTGAGTTCTGCGGGTGGGGCTGTTCTTTCGGAAAAGTCCGTGTTGTCAATTTTTGCACCATGCTGTGCCGCAATGCAGTCGTCGTAAGCGAAAGCGTCCATTCTAGAGGCGTCGCAGACGGTGTTTGTGCCTGTATCGGCAAAGCCTAAAATGCTCCCGACAGTAAATAAAATAGATGAAATTTTCTTAATCCTATCCATAGCATTAAAAAGATACAAAAATATTATTTTATAATGATGATAATGTTTGTAGAAAATGCATTTTTTGTTGTTTATAAAAAAAAGTAGAAGCAAAAAAAGACCCGCTTTAAGCGAGTCTTTTTAGTGGAGCTAAGGAGAGTCGAACTCCTGACCTCCTGCATGCCATGCAGGCGCTCTACCAACTGAGCTATAACCCCGAGGACGCGCACAAATATAGAATGAATAATTGCACGTGTCAAGGGATACCAGTAAATTTTTTTGAAAAAATTTACTGGTAGACGAAAGAATGACTCTGCGAGTCTACAGACGAAAGAGGAATAATGGTGCTTCGCACAAGCAAAAAAAATATCTATCGTCTTTCGTCTATCGTCTTTCGTCTAAATCGCTTTTTCAATCGTGACGGATTCGATAATCACGTCGTCGTAGGGGCGGTCCATGCGGTCGGTCTGCACGCCGGCGATTTCGTCGAGCACTTCGAAACCTTCGTAGAGCTGGCCGAATACGGAGTAGCCGTCAGCCGGGCCGGGGCCGCACTGGTCGTGGTCGAGGAAGTGCACGTTGTTGCCGTGGACGATGAAGAACTGGCTGCCGATGGAGTGCGGCATAGCGGTCTTTGCCCAGCTGAGGGCTCCGCGGACGTGGGTGAGGCGGCTGTCGTACTTGTCGCCGATGGTGGAACCCGGACCTTGGGCTGCGTGGCCACCAGTGCCGTTTTTACGGGTGAAGTCGCCCCCCTGGATCATGAAGTCCTTGATGATGCGGTGGAACGGTGCTCCGTCGTACTTGCCCTGCTTGGCAAGTTCGATGAAGTTTGTTGCGCATTCGCCGACGATTTCTTCGAAAAGACGAAGCTTCATCGTGCCGTGGTTGGTCTTCATGATGGCGATGGTTTCGCCGGCCTGCGGTTTGTCTAACTGATTAAAGGACATTTTTGCTCCTAATAGCTTTGAGGTATGAGGTCGGGGCGTTGCCCCTATGAGGTCGCTACGCTCTGGGTCATGAAACTTGATTGTAGCTGAACGTTTTGCTTATATATATAAAATTAAGGGGTGTTTTACAGCTTTAGAGTAAAAAAAGCACTTGAAATAATCTAATTTCTACTCAAAAAACTCAAAACGAGCGGCGCGAGTGACCTCATACCTCAGAGGGAACGAAGTGACCGACCTGAAAACTATATGAATGACAACTGCAAAAAAGTAAGTGAACTTCTCACGGCGCAGACGATGGAATTCGCGCTTGATGAAATGGCCGCGAAAATTGCGAAAATGCACCCGTCTGCGGATAACATGATTGTCCTTGGCATGGCAAGCCGCGGAATCCCACTGGCAAAAAAACTCACGGAACGCCTTTCCCAGAAGTTTGGCAAGTCCATTGAAATGGGTAGCCTCGATGCGACGTTCTATCGCGACGACTTCCATTACCGCAAAAAAGTGGCGACCGAAATGCGTTTTACCGAAATGCCGGCTTCGGTTGAAAATAAAACGGTCATCCTTGTAGATGATGTGCTTTATACGGGGCGTTCTTCTCTTGCCGCCATGCGTGCCATCTTGGATCTCGGGCGTCCGGCAGCGATTCGCCTTTGCGTGCTTGTAGATAGAGGTCATCGCGAACTTCCGATTGCCCCCGACTGTGCCGGTCTTACCGTCGAAACGGCAAAGAACCAGGAAGTCCGCGTGTCGATTGACCCGATTGACAAAGAAAATTCCGTTTATCTCGTAGAAGTGGAGGCTTAGTGTGAGCGCTTTGGAAATTAAACACTTGTTTGGACTTCGCGGAGTGTCCAAGCATGATATCCGTCTGATTCTGGACCATGCGAAACAGTTCCGCGAAATTCTCGAACGCCCGGTCAAGAAGGTGCCGAGCCTCCGGGGCATGACGGTCGTGAACTTGTTCTTCGAGAACAGTACCCGCACCCGCACGAGTTTTGAATTGGCCGAAAAACGCCTCTCTGCCGATACGGTGAACTTCACGAGTTCTAACTCTAGCGTCAAGAAGGGCGAAACGCTGGTCGATACGCTCCGCAACATCGAAGCGATGAAGATCGACATCGTGGTTGTACGCCACAAGGGAACAGGCGTGCCGAAGTTCCTCGCCGACAACAGCAATGCGATTATCGTGAATGCTGGCGATGGCGCCCATGAACATCCGACACAGGCTCTCCTTGACATGCTGACGGTCGAAGAAAAGCTCGGAACGCTCGAAGGCAAGAACGTAACGATTATCGGCGACATCCGCCATAGCCGCGTGGCCCGCAGCAACCTCTGGGGCATGTCAACGATGGGCGCCCATGTGACGCTTTGCGGACCATCGACCTTGGTGCCGCGTAACACGGACCTCATGAATCACGTGACGTGGGAACCGGACGTGAAGAAGGCTGTCGAAAATGCCGATGCAATTATCGCTCTTCGTTTGCAGAAAGAACGTATGGACGATGCGCTTCTCCCGAGCATGCGAGAATACCGCAATACGTTCGGCATTACGGAAGAACTTTTGGAATGTGCCAAGGATAAAGTTATCATCATGCATCCGGGGCCGATCAACCGCGGTGTCGAACTCGACTCCGATATCGCCGATGGCGAACATTCTGTTATTCTTGATCAAGTGACCAACGGTGTTGCAGTCCGTATGGCAGTTCTCTTCCTTTTGGCTGGAGGTCGCAACAATGAAAATGCGTAAACCGAGTAAGGGCCGTGTCTCTAATGTCGTTCTGAAAAATGCGAAGTTTTGGAACGGGTCGTCTTTTGAACATCGCCGTGAAGTTTGTCTGAACGCTTGCAAAAATGTGGAAACGACAGAATTTGATTGCAAGGGCGCTCTCGTAATGCCGGCCCTTTTTGGGCTTGGCCTTGATTTCATGGAACCGCTTCGCGATGACGTTTATACGTTTTTTGATGGTTTTGCAGCCATGCACAAGGGCGGTTTTTACGGAGGACTTTACGAAAGTGCTGCAAATCCGATTGACGATGCGGACAAGTTTACTGCCATGGTGAACCGCTTCAAGTCCGAGGAATTTGGTGAAAGCGAATTTGATATAAAGTTCCTTGGCGCTTACAGCAAGGGCTTTGGAACGGATAGTTTGGCTGAAATGGTGGAACTGGCCGAAGCCGGTGTTGCCGGGTTCGGCGATGGAAACGGCGTGATTCCTCATTCTCGCTTTATCCGCTTAGCTATGGAATACGGCAAGATGACGGGCAAGCGTTTCTTCTTCCAGCCGATGGACAAGACGCTTCGCCATAGCGGTTGCGTGCACGAAGGCGCTTATTCCGATATGCTAGGCATGAAGGGCATACCTCGTATCGCAGAGACGATTGCTGCCTATACGATTCTTGAAATGGCGCGATTCTTGCAGGTGCCGGTGCATTTTAAACAAGTGACTTGCGGCGAAACGCTCGAACTTGTACGCAACGCCCGTAAGAACAACATTGATGTCACTTGCGACGTGGGACTCTACCACCTGCTGTTGGACGATTCCTGCCTTGAAACTTTGGATTCCGCATATCACATTTTGCCGCCGATTCGTTCGGCGGCGGACCGCGAAGCCTTGTGGCAGGGCATTGCTGACGGGACGGTTGATGCCATCAGCATGAACCACACCCCGGTGCTTCGTCAGGATACGGTCGTGAATTTCGAGGATTCTGTGCCGGGCGCACTGTCATTGGAAGTCGCCCTTCCCTCGATTTGGAACAAGCTTGTCAAGCGTGTGGGCGAGGCTCGTGCTATTGAACTTCTCTCGACTGCACCTGCCCGTTTGGCGGGGTCTGCGCCTACAATAGATAACGTTGTCGTGTTTGCACCGGATAGACCGCACGTGGTCGTCGAAGGTGATTTTGCCGGTCACGTTTGCAATTCGCCTCTGTTGGGCAAGACTCTTCCGTCGTCTATCCTTGCTACATACATCAACAGCGTCTGGACGGAGCTGTAATTTGGCGAGGTGTTGATGACTGGCTTTTTTCAAGAAGTGTGGAATATTTTCCATTACTACATTCTTCCGGTTCTTCCGTTTGTGGCTCTGGTGCTGATAGAAATTCAGCTGATGTACAACCGTCGTGAAAACGAGGTCATGTTTGGGACAGAAGCCTTTAACGAAAAGATCAAGGCGTTTGAATTTACACCAAAGGAAGTGCGTACACTGGAGAAGCTGGTGCGAACGTCCAAGTTCGAAAACAAGGATGCCGTGCTGAATACTTCTATCCTTTTTGAAAACGCGGTGAATGAGTTTTACCGTGTCCGTAATGTATTGTCTGTCCGCGATGAAACGCTCGAAGCCGTTGCTTCGCTTAGACGTAAAATGGATTTTACGGGGGCCAATCCTCTGACGATGGTCTGCTCGACAAGGCAGTTCTGTGAAGGCGATCGCATTGATTTGGAATTTGAGGATTTTCGCGTTATTAAGCGCTCTGTGATTATTAATCGTTCTGAAAAGAATTGGAGCGTTCAGGCGGAAGGCTTAGATGCAATTGCGAAAAATCTGGTAGGAATGCGGGTGCTGGTCCGTTGGACGCGTATGAATGATGCTGTGTATTCGACAAAGCTTCCCATTATTTCTGCATCTTCGGATAAGATTCTCTTTAACCACAGTGAGCAGTTGAACAAGGATCAGCTGCGTAAGTGGATTCGTGAAGTCGTCGATTTCCCAGTCGAAGTTAAACTGGAAAATGGCGAGACTTGCTCTGGCATACTTTATGATATTTCCGCAGGCGGTCTTCTACTTGGGCTTCCTGTGAATTTTGTGCCGGATCAGAAAATCTCTATCACGTTTGAACTTCCGACGTTTGGTGAACAGAACGTAGATGTGAAAATTTTGAACAATCTGGGGCTTCGAAATCCCAATTTCCCAAAGTATTTTTCCGTCTCGGCGGTGTTCACGGGGACGTATGCATGGACTCAGGAACACATTTTGCAGTACATTTTTGAGGTAAATCGCAAGACAAAGACGAAAAAAATGGGTCTAAATGGCGTTATATCTTAGATTTATGTGTTTTAGTGCTTTTTTTCGCTTGACATTCGGTGTTTATAAAAGTAGAATTTACATAGTATTGTTTCCTATCGGAGTATAATTTTGGCTTTAGGTTTAATTGCTAGAATTCGCGGAGAGCGTGAGACTGTTGGCATTGATGTTGGCCACTACAGCATCAAGTACGTTAAGGTCTATCATGATGCTAGCGGAAAAAGGATTGTGCGCGAGGTTGATCTTGAACCTGTTCCTGCGGGTTCTATCATCAATGGTCTTATCCAAAGGCGCGAATCCAGCGATGCTGCTCTCGACAATGATGCGAAGAAAGAAAAGGATGGCTTCGACATGCTTGGCGAGGCTTTTTCCAAGTTGATGCTTCGCCATGAAATTGATGAAAATACAGATGTTGTGGCATCGGTGAACTGCGGTGCTGGTGAAGGTGGCGTGCTTGTGGATCGCCTCTCGGTCAAGATTCCAAAGAACGGAAATGAGGATGCCATTATCGTTCAGACCGCCCAGAG
>Ga0129307_1002802_pt1 | contig 12547 bp, 16 predicted proteins | sample P1105metagenome_FD_94437 | JGI IMG/M metagenome (GOLD analysis project Ga0129307, IMG submission 94437) | Capybara group fecal microbial communities from Wisconsin, USA - P1105 metagenome | ecosystem: Host-associated > Mammals > Digestive system > Large intestine > Fecal | place: USA: Wisconsin... | reverse complement strand
GGGGAGAAGTACAACGGCATGTACACCGGAACCGCTACCGATAAAAAAATAAAGGAGTTTTGCAAAAGCGTTTCGGTGTCAAGTTTCTGGCATAATGACAGGCCGACATGCCTGAACATTACAGTGGAAACAGACAAGGATGTAATTAAAATGCAGACTACCGGAGTTATGACACTGGGCGATATTGTTGACCAGCTATGCAAGGCCATTAAAAGGAAAAAGTAACCATGGGATTCGCGACATACATTCAGAAACTATCGGATAATGATGAGTGGTACACACCGGAAAAAGCAGTACATGTTATAGTCCCGTTCATACCGGAACACGTAAAAACAATCTGGTGTCCGTTTGATAAGGGAATATCACAATTTGTTAGAATATTCAAACGGGGGGGGTACAAAGTAATCTTTTCACACATAGAGGACGGAAAAGATTTTTTCCTGTTCGAACCGGACGAACCGTATGACGCCATTATCAGCAACCCGCCATACAGCAAAAAAGATGCTGTCTATGAAAGATTGTTCCAGCTGGGGAAACCATGGGCAATGCTGGTGGGAATGAATGGATTGTTCGATAGCAAAAAGCGGTTTGGAATGTTCCGGGAACATGGGTGTCAGATATTAGTACCGGATGGACGCACAAAGTTTATAAGCAAAACATACGGCACATTGCTGCAGCCGCCGTTCCAGGCGATATATGTTTGCTGGAAGTTATTGCCGGAAGCAATCTGTTTTGAGAAAGATCCGGTGGAAAGTGGTAATAGTTTATGGGGATAAGAAAGGACGGAATCATGCAAAAAGAAGAATTTTTAAATCGGTTTAAGGGAATACTGAATGATACATGGAAACTTGTAAAACGGAAGAACGAACAGTATTCCACGAGTGATGCGCTGGCCAACTTTACTACAGGTGCAGAACTGCAGTATCACGATAAATCACCGGAATGGCAGTTTGAAACACTGAAAGACTATATGCTGAAGCACATAGCACATGTGTATAATAACATGCTGACGGGCAACGGCGTCCGGGAAAGCCTGGGAGACATTGTGACGTACTGCATTATCGGAATGATCATGCACGACGCGATAGACACAAGGCCGCCGGAAAACGAAAAAGCGCTTTTTGGCATTGACTGCAGCCAAATTGATTTTCCACCAATAGAAATACCGAAGGAAATAGAAGTTTATGTGGACGGAAAAACGAAGATTACTTACGTCAGACAGGAACGGGGTGAAAGATAATGACGTTTGACATTGGTAGTTTTATCGGCGGTGTAATAGCCGGAGTGATTTTAGTGATAGCCTATATTCTTTATGCGATTCGAAACGAAGAAGATATAGACGACGAAGCAGACTGGGAAGAAGAATAGTTTAACACGGGGAAGCGGGAGTACAGAACATGATAGCAGATACGATAGAGTTTTGCTTATGGTATGAGCAGGATATTCGTTTGGCCATACTGGACGCTAAATATAGCGCCGGGCGTGGTGGAGTGACCGGCGGGAACGGAACCGGACACATGCGCGTCAGCGATCCGACGGCAGTGCAGGCATTGCGAGCCGTACAGAAACATAATATACTGGACGTACCATACGGGGCGGCCATTGGCATCAATAAGCGCTGGCAGAATACCTATCGGCTGCGGAACCCGGAGAAGTGGCTCATGGTGGCGGCCTTTATGAAAAGAAGGTATCTGTTAGATACTGAAAACCCGCTGCATGATTTTTTTGAACGGCGATACATCAAAAAGGAAGATTGGCAAAAGACATGCGAAGATCTACATATTAAACGAAGTCGGTATTTTGTGATGCGCGCTGAAATAATTCGAGCAGGGGAAGTGTACGCTGCCGGATGCGGTGCGGCCAGCATGGAAAGTATTTTAAGATGATTGAAAAATTACAGGCCGTCAAAAATTCACACTTTTGACACAGGCCATTCCCGGAATGGTATTGACAAAAAACGGGTGTTAAAATTATAATTAGCGCGAAGGCGTGTAGGGAACACACACTGCCGGAAAACAGAACAATAGTGCAGCAGGCCGTTGGAGTAAAATCCAGCGGCTTTTTTATATGCAAACACGGTTTCTCATGTTTGAATCACCTCCTACGCACAGGGGCGGCTGCGGTAGCAGGACATACCGCCGTGCGGGTTTAAGCCGCCCAACCTACCAAAAAGAAATATGGTTTGCTACGACTTTATATTATATATATATTAAAGGTCGTATCAAAAATCGCATAATTTACCACACCAAAACGCTGATGAACACTGGTTTCAGAAGCGTTTTTTGCATGTGTACGGTAGCGTGTATTTTTCAAGTACAAAATCGGGGTACTTTAGAAAATTAGAAAAAGTATACAAGGGACGGAAATGACCATGCGCGGTAAGATAAAAATAAACACCGTGGTTGACGCAACCAGCGGGGAAGTATTGTCACAGAGCGAGCAGGTACAGAACGTAAAATACTTTGACGAAGAAAAAGGTTATTTGTTCAAGCTGAATCAGGAGAGCATAAAGACATTTCCTGGCTGCGGCCTGCCGGAAGATCTGACAGAATCGGAAACCGCAAGGCTGTACCGGTTATCATTGACCATGCACAAAGGAAGCAACCTGCTATGTTACCGCAGCGGGAACGTAACCAAACCGATGAACACGGCAAAGATTGCAGGGTATTTGCGATTATCGACCAGACGGACATTACTGTTTTTACAGAACATGATACACCGGCGAATCATTGGCCGGGTAAAACTGAAAGTGGGCAACTCACAGGAAACACAATACTACCTGAATCCAATTTATTTTTTCTGTGGGAAATGGTTGAATGTAAATTTATATTTCCTGTTCCGGCGGGATTTAGACAAGTTATTACCAAAATGGGTTATTGATAGATTCTCTGCCTACGAGAAAGATAAATGACCAAAAACCTGCAGCCCCGTACAGCGAGGACAAAATCGGCAGGTACAAACTATCGCGGCACCTTCTAAAAACGCGCCTACGGGCGTTTTAGAGCGTCGTTTTTTTTGAGAGGTTAAACATTAAAGGTTGAAGTGGGTAAAAAATGCAAAGTTTATCTGGAAAAATAAAAAAGCTGCTTTTAGCGGTGAATAAAAAGAATGATGGCAAATGTTGTTATCTGTTTCACCGGAAGCAAACTTACTCACCGAAGAAAAACAAAATATATAATTTGCGAATCCTGTCTATCATTATGAAAACCGAAGATTGGAACGAAAATTTTCCGGCGCATAGAAAAGATAGACGTAAATACAAAAGGGAAACGGTTCAGGCAGAAGTGTATTCTGGTTTTAGAGATCTGGAAATTCTTTTGTTGTTGGCCGATATTTTAAAATATGGCAACGAGAAAGCCTTTGAATTAGTGGAAGAAAACATTTTGTAAAGAAAGGTGGTGAGCAACGTGGATTACAAAATTCCCGATGAATTAAAAAAACGTGCAGACGATTTAAAATTGAAAGACCATCAGCGGAAGTTTTGTGAGCTATGCTTCTCACTGCCGGAACGTAATATCACGGAAGCCTATTGTCAGGCGTATGGAATTAAACCTGAAAAGCGAAATTACGCAAACAAACAGGCACATCACATATTGAACGACAAAGCAAAGCCAGGCACGGCAAAACACGGTATGCAGCAATACTATAAAGCACTGCAGGAATATTTTGCCGGACTGGAAGATGCAGAGAGTGGAAAGCGCATAGCGGACGCGCAAGATGTTTTAGCGTTTTTGACAGGCGTAATGAATGGCAAGATAAAAGACCAGTTTGATTTAGACGCAGCACTATCTGACCGACTGAACGCATCTAATCAGCTGGGGCGTGCGCTGGGAATGTTCACAGACAAGCTGGAAGTTTCCGGTTCGCTGGACATTGCAGACGCATTTGCTGCAGCCAAGAAGCGCAGGGAAGAACGCAAGGCCAAAGAGCAGCAGGCGGGTGAGGATGAATGAAAAAGAAACTCACACCGGAGCAGTTGGCCGATTATGCCGAAGTGCTTACCGAGTATGAACACGATCCGGTATCATTTGTTCTTGATATGTTTCCGTGGGGCGAAGGAGAATTAAAAGGCCAGGCGCCGCAGGAATGGCAGTTAAAGCTGCTGACGGAAATCAGGGACGGACTAAAAACGCCGGGAGAAGTCATACGATTAGCGCGCGCATCCGGCAACGGCATCGGAAAAAGCGCAGCCGTAGCATGGATTATCTGGTGGGCTATTGCTACCAGAGCAGATACCAAAGGAGTTATCACAGCCAACACAGACACACAGCTACGGACAAAGACATGGGCAGAACTGGCCAAGTGGTACAGACTGTTTGCAGCCAAAGACCTGTTTGAATACACGGCAACGAGCCTATATTCTGCAGACCCTAACCATGAAAAGACATGGAGAGTGGACGCAATCCCATGGAGTGAACAAAACCCGGAAGCGTTCGCTGGCCTGCACAATCAGGGCAAGCGAATCCTTATCATTTTTGATGAAGCGTCGGCCATCAACGACACCATATGGGAAACCGTCGAAGGTGCCACAACGGACGCAGACACCGAAATCATCTGGTGTGCGTTTGGGAACCCGACACGGAACAGCGGGCGCTTTTATGATTGTTTCAATAAATACAGGACGTTTTGGCAGACACAGCAGATTGACAGCCGGACGGTACGAATCAGCAACAAGAAGCTGCTGCAGGACTGGATAGACCAGTACGGTATTGACAGCGACTTTGTTAAGGTCCATGTGACCGGTAACTTCCCGGACATTGGCGACGCGCAGCTTATCAGTACGAAGCTGGTTGACGGAGCCGTGGCAGCCGGAAAGACCGTGCAGCAGGAAACATACAAAGACCTGCCGGTTATCTTTGGAGTGGATCCCGCCTGGACTGGGAAAGACCTTTTGGTTGTGTACATGCGGCAGGGAAATTACACAAAGGTGTTGCTGACCATGCCGAAGAACGACGACGACACGTTAGTAGCCGGGAAGCTGGCGCGGTTGGCAGACGAATACGGAATGGATCATGGCTTTATAGATCAGGGCTGGGGAACCGGCATATACAGTTATCTAAAATCTTTAGGCCGTGAATCAGAATGGACGCTGGTAGCGTTCGCAGGGGAAACTAACGATAAATACTATGCAAACAAGCGCATGGAAATGTGGGACAACATGCGGCAGTGGTTGAAAGACGGCGGCACGATTGAGGACAAACAGGAAATACGCAACGACCTGATAGCGCCGCAGGCGTGGGTAAACCGTCACAGCAAACTGCAGTTGGAATCAAAAGAGGATATGGAAAAGCGGGGACTGCCGTCACCGAACTACGGGGACGCGCTGGCCTTAACTTTTGCGCAGCCGGTAAAACGGAAAGACCGGAGCCGGTGGAGAGCAGCGCGGGCGGCTGGAACATTACGCCGCGCCGGAGCAATGTAAAAACGAGCAAAGGAGCGTGAAGACATGGAAAAGTTTAACAAGATCAAGACGATGGTTTTGACAGTGGACGGCAATAAGGTAGTGGCAGCAAGCCCGGATGTGCTGACGAACCAGCGCAGGCTGGGCAGGCGGCATACACTGGAAATCTATAACGATTCAGACATTGCTGTGCTGTTTGGCGGTGAGGACGTGACGCTGGAAAGCGGTATGCCTATCCTGCCGAATGAAAGCCGGATGTTCCCGGTGGACGACCCGGAAGCCATTTACCTGATAGCGGAAAAACCTGCCGACGTGGTAATTGCCGAATACTGCGTCTAAACAGATGTGAGGTACGCACATGGACATGAACAACATTCTATCACAGGCCCAGGCACAGCAGACGACGGGCGGTTTTGCACCACAGCAGAACGCCAGCCCGGTTGACCTGTTGATGGCGCAGGCACAAATGATAGGAAAAAAGAAAGAACTGTCTCTGAAAACTTTAAAAGAAGCCGAAAAAGAAAAGATACTTCGCGTGATCAGTCAATGCAAGGACATCGCCAATCAGCATTATGAAAAGATAGTGGAACCGGAAATCCAGCACCGTGAAGAAAACTACTTCGCAAACGTGAAGATGTTCGAAAGAAAGTTCCCGATTCTTTCCGAGTATTCTGAATGGCGCAGCATGGACATTATGAACGTCGTCAAGTGGGTAACGCCGGAACTCATGGAGATATTTGCAGGTACTGCAGACCCGGTTGACATCAAAGGCGTGGACGTGAACGACGATCAGACCGCCCGGAAGATTAAAGAACTGCTGAAATATCAGCTGTTACGGAAGAACCATTGGTTTAGTTTTCTGGAAGCTGTACTTAAACCTTGCATTGTTGACAACTTCGGCATTGCCAAAGTGTACTGGCTGCATGACGAAGAACGCGAGCCGTATGAAATGATGTGGGATTCGACAGACCGGGACGCGTTTACAGCTATCAGCGAAGCCATAGAGAACGGGGAAATCGAAATCACGAAGATGGAACCGCTGCACGACAACGGCAACCGATATTACCGGTTAGAGTTTGACCGCATCATTATAAAGGCCAATCATCCGGTAATAGAACACCTGCCTGCATCCGAATTCCGGTTTACGCCGGAAGCAAAATCGGTGCAGGAGTGCAAGTTTGTGGCGCACCGGAAAGTGGTTAAGGGCGATTACTTGTTCCGCAAAGAAGAAGAAGGCGTGTATCAGAACGTTCGCAAGGCGCTGGAAAGCGTGGGCGACACGAAGCCGACATCTTCAGAACTGTATCACAACGACGAAATAAACAATATCCGGGAACGTTTGTCGGACAACGACGACGCGTCCAAAGACGTTGAACTGTACGAGTGCTACATTCGCACGGACTATAACAACGACGGCAAGACGGAAAACCTGATTGTCCATATCGTAGGCGACGTGCTGCTGTCCGTACAGGAAAACAAGCCTGGGATTGTACCATTCTTTATAGCGCAGGCCGTCAAAGACAGCACCATGATTTTTGATCCGAAAGTAAGTTACCTTCAGGATCTGGAACAGATGCAGGATTTAAAGACCGCGCTCATCCGGCAAATCATTATCAACGTGGCGCTGGCCAACAGGCCGCAGAAGTTTATTGAAGAAAACGCCGTTGATATTGATTCTCTGATGGCCGGGGAAGAATACGTATTTACCAGCGAGGGCAAGCGCCCGTCCGAGGTAGTGTATATCCCGCCGTCCAGTCAGCTGTCACCGGCAGCGTTCGATTTAGTGCAGTACGCACAGAACGATATTGAATCCAACAGCGGCAGCACCCGGTACAATCAGGGCATGGACAGTCAGAGCCTGAATAAGACGGCCACCGGTATTAAAGCGATAATGGGCAAGAGTCAGCAGCAAAACAAACTGCTGGCGCGCCGCATCGCAGAGAATTTCCTTATATCGGTATTCAAGTATCTTATCGTGCTGAATCAGGAATACATGCGCCCGAATGAATTGTTCCGGCTGACGAATGAGAACGTAACCATTCGCAGGGAAGAACTGGACATTGATTATGACCTGATTGTGGACATTGGCGGCGGCCCCGGAACCAAAGAAGCGACGATCCAGTATCTGATGCTTATGATACAGCAGTTATATCCTGTTCTGGAACAGCGCGGCATTGTGGACGGCTCCGGCTGGCATAGCGTGGCCAAAGAATTGCTGGACGAAATGGGACTGAAAGGTGCCACCGGTTATCTCATTGACCCGAACACACCGGAAGGAAAAGAAAAGATGCAGGCAGCACAGGCCGCCATTGCACAGAAAGAAGCCGAAGCCCACCAGCGCGAATTGGAAAAGATTAAACTTAAAGGCGAGATTGAAATTGAAAAGGCGAAGATACCGCGCCTGGGAGTGTATTACAACGAACTGCCGGTAGACACGCAGCAACAGCTGTTAAATGATTTTAACCTGAAATCCAATATCAGTCAGTTGCAAAAGGAAAAGGAAGCAGAAAGGGAATATCGTGTTAAGAGATATGGACTCCTTAATCGCAACGGCTAAAGCGCTGAACATGACGCCGGAGCAATACAGACAAAGCAGGGAACGCCTGCAAATATTACAGGCATACATTGACAACGGGAAAGACGCAGAAACCGTCAGGGACTTTGCAGATGCCATTGTCAAAGAAGTAGGCCGGGAAGTAAATGAAAAGATGCTGGAACCAAACAGCGACTTGAACTTGCTCCGTGGGTATTACCGCGGGGCAATCTTATTTCAAAAGAAGGTTTTAACGGTCATTCAGATGGGCGAGCAAAAACGCGCCACGCTGGACGCAATTAAAAAATCACAAAAGGAGTGAACACCATGAAGGACGACTTCAAGATTATCATGCAGCTACACGCGGAAGGTGATGCACCAGCCGCCGCAGCCCCGGCAGCAGTCACGCCTGCTCCGGCAGCGACACCAACACCGGCAGCCGCAAGCAGTCCTGCTCCGGCATCCACTGCGCAACCAAGTACACCAGCTGCACCGGCAGCACCGGAACCGGCGCCAAAACAGGCACCGGCAGCACCGGACTATAAAGTATTGGCAGATACAGGCGGCGGCACACAGCTGATACTGGACGCCAACGGGCAGAAACGTATTATTACCGTGGAGCCGAAGAAAGAACCGGAACCGACACCGGTCCCCGGAACAGGTGTGGAACCGCAGCCACAAACTGCAAACCCCGCACCAGCAGCGCAATCTGCACCGGTCCCCGGAACTGAAAATCCAGTAGCACCGGCCACGGGAAACGAACCAAAGGGAACGGATCCAGAACCGGCACCGGCCAACATATTGACAGGGCAGCCGCCGCAGGCCGCACCCGTGTACACACCGGAAGAATTGAGCCTTGCGATTCAGTTAGGCGCGGTTGATGAAAGCCGTATTCCTATCAGCATGGCAATCCAGTACGGACAGTACAAGGAACGTTTGGCACAGCAGCAGGCCATTGCCGCCGGACAACAGCAGGCACAGCAGACTCCGAAGCCGAACGAAGCGGCGCAAAAGATGGAGTTTATGAAGAAGCTGGAAGATACCGCACGGCAAATGACGTTGAAAGAGTTAGGGCTGACCGAAGATGATTTGAACGATTCACAGTATGCGGACTACAGCGACAACCCGGATCTGGGCGAACGCGTCAAGATGTTTAACACTGCGCTGGAATATAACCGGCAGCAGATCATTAACGACGTTCAGGCCAAGCAGCATCAGTCACAGCAGCAGGCAGCATCCCAAAAGGCAGTGAACGATAGCATTATCGCGTTCACGCAGAATGAGATTCGGACAGAACCGAAATTCGTTGAAATCAACAACGCACTGGAAACCTATTACCAGTCGTTACCATACGGGAAAGGCGCAAAGTACGCAGCAGCATTGAACGCGTACAAAGCCGGAACCATAACCGAACAGCAGGCGCAAGACCTGCAAGAGTATTACAGCGAAACCAAAAAGATGGTTTACGCGAAAGCTAACAATCTGTCAACAACACCCCAACCGGTACTGCGCAAACCGGCGGTTGTTGAAAGCCCGGGTACTGGGCTGGATACGCCGAAGCAGGCAGACCCTAAAGAGTTGTCAGGCCTCGACTATTTAGGAAAAATTGCCTGGTTCAGCAAAAATACATAATTTTAAGAAAGGAAAGGTAAAAAATTATGGCAGACGTAACAAGAAACTTTGGCCCGTCTACTTCCCAGTCCAGTTATGGCGAAGCGATTGGCCACGCGGAGGATTACTCCAAGATCATCACCAACATTGACCCGAACATGACGCGCTTTTTGTCCGGGTTTGGCAAACTGGAAAACGCAACGCAGCTTCATTGGTTCTGGACGACTGAAGGACTGCGCCCGCCCCAGGCAAACGCTCATCTTGAGAAGTTTGACTACACCTTCGATAAGGTAGGCGGCATCCGTCAGCTGCACAACCACCAGCAGCATGTATATGCTTCCGGTTATATCACTGACGCACAAATTAAAGCGGGTAAGACCTATACCCCGGACGAACTGCCCCGGCAGAAGATGAACACGTCCTTAAATCTGGCTCGTGACATTGAGTATGCTATCCTGAACAACAAATTGAGCCGCGCTGAAAACGGCGCTACTCCCGCCATGACCGGCGGCATCCAGTTCTTTATGAACGCAGAGAAACAGGCTTGCACCATCGCCACCACCGGCGTTGTCACCACTATCACTTCTCTGTCCAACACCACTGCTGTTGACCATGGGCTGCGTACCGGCGACTTTGTATATTTTGTTGCCAGCACCATGCCCAGCGAAATCAAAGAAGATCTGGTTTACTATGTTCGCGAAATTGCAAACTCCACTTCCACCTTCCAGCTGTACAACACCATGGAAGGCGCCGTGGAAGATATTGCAGCCGACAAAGTAACGCTGGCTTCCGCAGCAACCGTCAGCAATGCGATGTATCTTGTAAAGAACAATATCGTGGATCTGGGCGGTTCCAGTGACGTAACGCTGGACGACCTGAACCGCGCTTGCGAAATGGTTAAGATGCGTGGCGGCAATGCGTCCGATGCGTATATGTCCACCCGTAAGCTGCGCCGCTTCGCAGATATTGTCAATGCGCTGGCGACCACCAACCGTAAATCCGGTGAAAAGAAAATGGATATGGTTACGACCACTTACATCAGCCCGGCAGGTATCATCAATGCCCAGGCACATCCGATGTATGCAGATAACCGTATTGACCTGCTGGATATGCAGTATTGGCACCTGAAATACTTCGATCCTGTACATCCTGTCAAAGACCTGCCGAAAGTTGGTACTTACGACACCTTTGCACTGGAAGGCTGGTTCGGCGTACAGGCTACCCAGCCGCTTGCAAGTGCTTCCATCGTCAATATCAAACGGTGATCGAACGCGGTTGCTAAAATTATACGGACGCAGACTGAACGGTTTGCGTCCGTTTTTTACTAATTGGAGATAAGAACATGATTACAAAACAGGAGTTTTACGACCTGAAAGACGACAAAGGTACTGTTGTCCTGCGCAATTACTACGACTGCAGCGCGGCCATTGACCTTGCCAAACATGTAAACATGAGTGGCGGGCCACAAATGGGACGACGCAGCGACGATTGCGAATGTATGGGATTTATTCCCAACGAAGAATGGCTGTACGACTTCCGGCTGATTGCTGCACGTCATGCACTGTGGCAGGGAGACAGGGGACAGTACACACGCTGGATTAAACAGTATTTCAAAGATAAGAGCGCTTTTGCTACGCCACATCAGCGTATCTATTGGCGCGGTTCTTCGGCGGTGATATTGAAATGATTACGGTACAGAAAATCATCCGGTTAGTCCGGTTTAAAGAAAAAGACAACGATGAAATTAAATATTCCGATTACGATATTATTTCTTCATTGAACGAAGTGATCCGGTACATGAACATCCGGTTTTCCATGATGAACGCAGACTTTTTGGAAAAATCTGTGATACTGGACGAAAAGCAAATCAATGAAGAAATCGCAGCATATAATGCAACGGCTGAAGAAGATAACCGGAAAGAACAGGTTCGTTTTGGCTTAACAGGCGTGGAATTGCCGGACGATTTTCTGTCGCTGATTGGCGTGGTTCGTACCGGCATTGATTGCTGCTGCAGAGATTACAAACTGAAATGCGGGCAGGCCGGTATGCACCTGGAACCGGACGAATATTACCTGATGGGTAATAAATTGTTTGCCCGCTGTCGTACCATAAAGCTGTTATACCGGGCAGCCATTGCGCAGGTTGTTGCCGTAACGGACAACATTGAACTGCCGGAATTCTTTTTGGACGGGCTGGCAAAAATGACAGCTATGATTCTGCACAATGATGCAAACACGGACGTAATGCGGGAAGCCATGGACAGCGTAATTGATTCTATGGTAACACGGCGCAGATACACCAACGTTAGAGCAAGGATGCCTTTTAAGGTGTAAGGCAGGTGAGTGACGTGAATGTTAGCGAAGCGTTAATCGAAATCAGAAACAAAATAAATGATCGTGACGAAGTAGGACTTTCCAATGAAGAACTGCTGGCCTATTTCAATGAAGCGATTGAATTCATATCGCAGTATCTGGCAGCGGCCAATACGCCGGTGCTGTTACACGACATAACTATCACAACGGCCACGGCCACGCTACCCGATAATTTTATCAAGCTGGCTGGCATTTTTCCTGTAAAAATCACAGGGAATACAATCGCGCTGCTGGACACTCCACCGCAGACAATCCGCTATTATGCCGGGTTTGGCCGGGCTGATATGAACGAAGAAGTGCCGCTGGTGAATGAAGCATTGGTTCGCGTAGCAATACGACTGGCGGCCATTTATGCAAACAACCAGCAGGCGCTGGACGTGACGCAGGACAAATCACTGCTGAACGATTTACAAAATGCAATTATGGCGGCGGTTGGCGTCGCGCAAGGGGGATGATGAACCATGAGCATACCGGCAAGCACGGTTCTGCGGCACATTCGTCTGCAGATCAATGATTTTGATGAAGCGAAAGTTTCAAACTTTCAAATCTTAATATTTTTAAACCGCGCATTATCTGCTATTTCATCGGCAATAGCGGCGCGCGGGCTGGACTTTTTGACGGCTTCCCAT
>Ga0129307_1002801_pt1 | contig 12550 bp, 13 predicted proteins | sample P1105metagenome_FD_94437 | JGI IMG/M metagenome (GOLD analysis project Ga0129307, IMG submission 94437) | Capybara group fecal microbial communities from Wisconsin, USA - P1105 metagenome | ecosystem: Host-associated > Mammals > Digestive system > Large intestine > Fecal | place: USA: Wisconsin... | reverse complement strand
TAAAGAAGCACTGCACGGTATCAACATGGAGATTGAACAAGACAAGATCACGGCTTTGATCGGCCCATCCGGCTGTGGCAAGTCAACCCTGTTAAAATGCTTCAATCGCATGCACCTTGACGACAATGCCACGGTTGAAGGTCAGATCCTGTTTAACGATCAAGACATTTATGATCCAAAAGAAGACATGGTTGAACTGCGGCGGCAGATTGGCATGGTTTTCCAACAACCCGTTCCCTTCCCGCTTTCAATCTACGACAACGTTGCCTATGGACCACAGATCGGCGGCATCAAAGACAAAACACAGCTGGATCAGATCGTTGAAGAAAGTCTCAAACAGGCTGCCTTATGGGATGAAGTCAAAGACGATCTGAAAAAAAGCGGTCTGGGCCTTTCCGGTGGTCAGCAGCAGCGACTCTGCATCGCCCGCACGCTGGCCGTCAAGCCTAAAATCATCTTGCTGGACGAGCCAACCAGTGCCCTGGACCCGATTTCCAGCGGCTTGATTGAGGAAACGCTGATGAAGCTAAAGGATGAATACACGATCGTCATTGTGACGCACAACATGCAACAGGCTGCCCGTATCTCTGACTACACGGCATTTATGCTCAATGGCTCTTTGATTGAGTTCAACTCAACCAAGCAGATGTTTGAAAAGCCAGATAACCAGCTGACTGATGACTACTTGAATGGGCGCTTCGGCTAAAAGGAGTTTATAATGGGAGATCAAAATCTAGCAGAAATCTTAAAGGTAAAAAAACAGTTCGTTGCCATGGGGACACTGGTCAGCTCGCAGATTCATCAAGCAACCAAATCTTTTTTGGAACACGATATGATCCTGGCCAAACAGGTAATTTCTAAGGATCAGCAGGTTAATCAAACCGAGGTTGAACTGGAAAAGAACGTTTTTGACGTCTTAATTCGGAAAAATCCCATGGCCTCTGATTTTCGTGAAACCATGTCAATTCTCAAAGCCAGTTCTGATATGGAACGAATTGGCGATGCCGCAATCCGCATTGCCCGCCAAACATTGCGCATGTCTGACAAGCCAACCTTCACTGCCGCCGAAAAACTGATTCAGCAATTAACCTACCAAGTGCGTCAGATGTTGGATAAGGTTGACGAAGCCTACGTCAACGATGACAGTGATGCTGCCTATGCCGTTGCCAACGAAGACATTAAGGTTGACCGCCTCTATCTGCAATTGCGGCAGCTGATTTTAAGCCAACAGGTCAAAGACAAACAGCAGCTAAAAGCTTCTGACGTCTACTTGATCATCAGCCGGCAACTGGAACGTGTTGGCGACCATATCGTCAATATTGCTGAATGGATTGTTTATGCTCAAACTGGCAAGATCGTTGAATTGAATCCCGGCAAAAACGATCCTGAATTGATCAAAAAATAACCCACCCTTCCCTGTTTTCCATCAAACCACGAACAAAAAGGCCATCTTCAGCTATTTGAAGATGGCCTTTTTTCTACTCTAAGTCAAGTGTTATCAACGATTTTAGGCAATTTTATTTTGAAATAAGGGCTTGATCGGGAAATGACTCCCGAAGGATCAAGTCAAATATCTGATTTAGGGCATGATAAATACAGCCACCTTTAACACGGCGGGCATATCGTCTCGACCTGCTCTTCTCTGCTCAGTCGGTTTATGAACAAGGTCTAGGCCCAGTATGCTGTTAACTTGGTCGGTATCTTGATCACTTATCTTGGTCTCTCACCGATCAAGTTGCTTTCTCCTGTACCTCTGAATACTCAGCGACAAGGACGGTTTCCTCCGGCAGATGCAGGAGAACATCGCAAAAGCGATAACAACCGCCGACACGATGAGCCCAGACAGTATCCAGGCCAGGCTCGACGAGCTGCAAAAGGAGCTCATCCGAAAGGCCAACAGCCAGCAGAACTACGATGCCATCGCCGATGAAATCTTTACGTTGCGCGAGCAGAAATCACAGGCCGAGGCAGACACCGGAAGCCGCGAGGAGACTCAGAAGCGCGTCGCCGAGCTGCAGGACTTTATCGCCGGACAGGAAACTGACATCACAGAGTTTGATGAGTCTCTGGTAAAAAAACTCATCGAGAAGATCACCGTCTTCGCCGACCACTTCACCGTGGAATTCAAGTCCGGCATCACAATCGATATCGAGGCATAAAAAGACTCCTCGCCGCTGAACTTAATCAGTAGTGAGGAGCCTTGGTCTGTCTTATTCTTCTTTTAAAGACCTGTTGTTATTTCATCTTCGCAAATACATCACCAATATCCCCATCGATGCAGATGCTCCTATTCGCAATTTCGCCCGGACAAAACGCCTCGCCATAATTGATACAAGCATACACTGACTTTTCATTTGCCAGTGTCATTTGCCAGAACGGATACTTCACAATGACAGGTGTATTGGCTCCCACGCCAAGCTCCAGATAAAGCACTTGAAGGCTCTCAGTCTTAAGCAGGAAGTCCGCATATGCCGCCGATGCCTTGTGCCAGCCTTCATCCTCGACAAAGGAATCATCCGCGCGAAGATTCATGGTCACATCAGATCCTTCATCCGGGCACTTCGGAATGAGTGCCGTTGGAATCTTCATACTTAGAATCCCATCTTCAGGCACCTGAAATATTCCATGCTCATCCTTTACAAAGCCCTGTGCTTCCATTGCTTTCATTACCCATTCTTCATTATCATAGGTTTTCTGCATGAGTGGATTGACGCTCTGGAAAAGTCCATAGTCTCCTTGGGTGTAGAACAGACGCTTTTTATCAAATCCTGCCCTCTGGAACTGGTGATCTACATTCGTTGTAACAACAAAATAATCCTTATCTTTCACAAGTGAGAGCAGTTCCTGATAGACAGGCTTCGGCGCATCAATATATCGGTTGTAGTAGATATGCCTTGCCCACCATGCCCAGCGTGTTTCTTCATCGGGGAAGGGATAGAACCCGCCGGAATACATATCCCGGATGCCATACTTCCTTGCAAAGTCAAAGAAGTACCTTTCAAATCGTTCTCCGCTATAGGTCAGTCCGGCGGAAGTAGAAAGTCCGGCACCTGCTCCGATAACGACTGCATCTGCTGCTTCGATCTCTTTCTTTAATCTGGCGATTTCTTCCTCCTTAGAGCCTGTTGGGAATGACATATTTCTGCTGAAATACCGCACCGCACTGAGTCCCTTCTGAATGCTCTCCTGATAGCCGTTCGGCATTTCATCGTATAAGTTCTTCATAGTTTTTTTTGTCTTCGTCCTTAAAAACATTAAAGATCACCCTTTCAATAGCACCCGGATGCTGTGAAAGCCAGCTGTCCACGGTGCTGACGGCGATCTCCGCCGCCCGCTTGTTCGGGAAATGAAATACTCCCGTAGAAATACAGCAAAATGCCACGCTTTTCAAATTATTATCAAGACACATATCCAAGGTGTTCAGGTAGCAGTCCGCCAGATCCATCTCAAGTTCCGGCGTCAGCTCATATTGCACAATCGGGCCTACGATATGAATTACCTTTTTCGCAGGAAGATTATAGGCATCCGTCAGCATTGGAACAGCAGTCGGCTGCTCATAATCTTTGCCGTATTTGATCCGCAGCTGATTCATCTGCCTGCTGCACTCTGCTCGAAGCTGGACTCCGGCAAAGGTGTGGATGCAGTTGTCAATGCAGGTGTGCATCGGGACGAAGCAGCCCAACATCTGCGAGTTTGCGGCGTTCACGATGGCGTCAACGGCCAGACGGGTGATGTCGCCCTGCCAGATCGACATGCCATTCCGAATCACGGGGATCTCCGAAAGCGTGACAATCCCGTTTTCGAGGACGCGCTCCCGAAGGTATTCATCCTGTACGGTCAGTACCGAATCGTCCAGCTTTTTCGGCATACGAATGTTCATCAGGGAACGGAGGATTCGCCGTTTGCCCTCCGTATCCGCAGGCGTCTGTAAATCTTTATATTGAACAGAATCAGCCTTGAACGCTTCGACCAGCGTGTCAAGCCGCTGCTCCTGTGTCATTTTCTTCTTCATGCTGTTACCTTCTTTCCACCGCATCTACAGGACAGACCGTCATACAGTTGCCACAATGCAGGCAGTGCTCCTTTTCAATAACAAACGGCATTTCGTCCTGAATGATACAATTCTGCGGACAAACCGATGCATGTGTCAGTAATGAAATATCCCTCTGCCTTTTTCTCCACTCCGCCGAAGGTAAACGATGCACGCTCTATCGGTTTCTTCGAAAGATCAAACCACTCACCGCTGCCTTCATAAATCTGGAACACCGTCAGAGCCTGCATAGACTCCACTGTGGGATATATCTTGCGCATATACAGATTTTTCTCGAACAGTTCCGGAATCTTATCATATCCAAGCTCCCGAACCTTTCCGCGGATAGACACAGCCAAACTGCTCATGGTATCCTCACCCTTCATTGCGGTCAGGGCAAGAAACTCTTTTTTCTTCAACCTGTCATAGACAGCCTTTGCCCTTTGCTGTGAGGAAATACAAACTATCTCCATCACTGTCCATCATATCGATTGCTGCCGTCACCGGAAGGCCTTCGTCATCAACGGTGGCTACAATCGTTCGATGTATTTCATTTACTATATAGTCAAGATAGTCTTTTGCTGTCATTCTAACGTCTCCTTAGAAAAGGACTCCGAAGCTATCTGCCCCGGAGTCCCATTTTGTCAGGCTTCTTTTGCGAGAATATCCTGCAATCCCGTCTTTAAATCCGCTATCGTGTATTTTCTCATTTCATCCTCCATAGCGGTTTGGATGTCTTTCAATTTGTCATCCAAAAGGGCGTGGATATTTTTACCTACAGGACACTGTGGATTCGGATTCTCATGGAAATGAAACAGTCCTTCATCATTTACACAGTCAACCGCCTTATAAACATCGTAAAAAGTGATTTCATCCAGTCTTTTAACAAGCGTTATACCGCTTTTACCCTGACTGATGTCGATAATCCCCGCTTCCTTAAGATTGCCCATAACATTCCGGACAATGACAGGATTAGCGCCTACGCTGCCCGCCAGAAATTTGCTCGTCACCTTTTCGTTGTCTTTGAAATAATCGATAGCGGTAATGATATGTACAGCTATCGTAAATCTGCTTGTAATCTGCATTGCCTCTTCTCCACTCCGTTCCGGTTCGCACTGAACATGCGTCCACTGGACGCATAGTGCCCTCCTGCTTGTAATATAACGCTTTACAAGAAGCCTGTCAATGCAGATATTACAAGCTGTCGTAAATTATTCTCTCACTACACTGATACGCTGCTGGATGTGGTCACCCTTTTCGATCTCATCTACCATAGCGATGGCATAATCCGCATAGCTGATAATGCTCTCGCCCTTGCTGTTCAGTGTAAGCTCCTCGCCAGCAAGGATATACTTTCCGCTGCGCTCACCGTCTGCCTGGAAGTCTCCAGCAGGGCTGATGAATGTCCATTTCACGTCATTTCTCTCACGCAGCTTGGCAAGCTCCTCGCCCTGTGCCTTTGCAAGCGGGAGGAACATGGCCGGGAAGTCTGCACCATCACTGACAACAGCCGTATGCTCCGGATTTACGAAGAGGCTGCCTGCACCACCAACGATCAGAAGACGGGTGTCCGTTCCTGCAAGGATGTCGCATAGATGCTGGGAAGTCTTCACATGACCGTCCAACTTATCCTCTTCCCATGCGCCAAAGCCGTCCACCACTGCATCAAAGCCAGCCAGATCTTCCTTCGTAAGATCCATGATGTCCTTCTGCACATAATCGGAAGCCGCCGTCTTGTTCTCTGCTCCGCGACCGAATGCCTTAACCTCGAAACCTCTGTCCAATGCTTCCTTGACAACCTTCTGAGCCACGCGTCCGTTTGCTGCTACTACTGCAATCTTCATGATGAAATCCTCCCTGTGAATTCTGGTTATTATCTTGTAATCTTTTCGATTACAAGCAGATTATATGGAACAGCAGCGCACTTGTCAATTATTTTGTTACATGTTTTTTCAAAAAAATTTCCGGACGCTTTTTGTGCATCCGGAATTTATATTTTATTCTGACATCTATCTCACAGCCACAACTCCCCGACATCTAACTCGGCAACTCAACTATGTGACATCTATCGTGGCAACTCAACTCTCACACTTTTTGACCCGATTTACTCTTGGATAAGTTACCGAGAAGCTTTTGGTCTGCCCGATGCCAAATATGCCCAACTGCCCGAAAACCGCAGTATACTTAAGCTTTCGCGGCTATTTTCCATCGACCCTTGACATCAATACTACCGTCTCCACATGCGGGGTCTGCGGGAACATGTCGACGTGTTTTTTCTACTTATAACATGGCGGGCAGGAGGGAGGCCATCGTCTCGACCTGCCCTCCTCTGCTCAATCGGTTTATGATCAAGGTCTAGGCCCAGTATGCCGTTAACTTGGTCGCTTATCTTGGTCAGTCAGCGATCAAGTTGCTTTCTCCTGTACCTCTGAATACTCAGCGACAAGGACGGTTTCCCCCCAGCAGATGCAGACTTTAGCTGAAATCTATTCAAAGGGGATCACCATGAACGCTGACAAAATATATGCGGAAACAATCGCAAAGGAATATGTGCCGAAGCTGTTTTATAAAACAGTTGCTCTGAAAAAGCTGGACAGAAAAGCCAAAAAGCGGGCTACTGTCTTTGCCTGTACATTCGGAGTGACCATGGTACTTATGCTTGATGCCAGAATATGCCTATCTATGCAAGCAATAGGGGGAATCATCTCCCCATGTTGATTGCAGGAATCGTGATAAAGCTCATAGGACTTGTGGGCATCAGTGTAAATTATCCGCTTTGTAAAAAATGCTTGAAAGCGATAAGCAGAAGTACGTCTTTGACATTGTACAGCTTGCAAATCAGATTATTGAAGCCACCGAGGAATAACGATTTTCACTTCATCAGTTCATCCGACAGCCGCATGATCTTGGGTGCCAGCTTCGCCCGCTTGCACTTGACCATGTGGGTATAAAGCGGATAGGCAGAAATCACGCCAATAAGACCGATAATGCCGACAACAATTCCAGGAATAAAATAGGCTTCCCAACCGGTAATCATCGTGCAGCACATTCCGATACCCAGGATCAGAGAGCTGAGGATTCCGACAATCAGCGATACGATGGTAGCTCCCTTTGTCGCACTGGCATCGAGCCTACGAAGCCGCTCCATTGAGATTTCCTTTTCCGTTGGAGGGGCATACTTATCCCGGATATTTTTAATTTCCTCCTGCTCCTTTGCGGAGTAGGTATAGGTGAAGGTTTCTTTCTTATCTTCCATGATCCATTACTCCTTTCACGATCGCTCGAATATTGTATCAAGCAACTGTTTGCAAGGCATTCAAGTTATGTTTGAGAATTATTAAAATTAAGTTTTTTCAGATTTTTATTTGCCCGCCAGATCATATGACCTGCCATCCCAATGACAATGGTACAGACGCCGCCTCCCGTCGCGGCGGTCATAGCCTTGCGGAACATGGGATCATCATTTCCCCCGAACTGTGCCAGCATAGCGGTTTCCAGTGACAGGATACACCATCGCTGCCACAAGGTTGATCGCCTTCGCCGCCGAAAGGATCGGGCTGTTGTGCCGGCGGGTTTTCACCACATTTATGATTGCCAGAATGACGGCGTAAAAGGCGTAAAGAGCCATGGCGTATATAAGCAGTCCCGGATAATCAAAGCCTTGATTCTGATGCACCATGAAGATCACAATACCGGCAAGAGCCTGATTCATAAAAAGAAGCATAACTCCGCACAGCCGGTAACGGCGCAGCTCCGCTCCCTCATCCTGCACATTCAGCTGCCGTACCAGCAGAAAGCGCATCAAGCAAAGGGGTCGTGTAATTTAGTTTATTGGACCGTCTGATGTTGTTAAACCAATATATGTAATCTTTAAGTTCTTGTTGGACTTCCTCCAAAGAATGCAGTCTAACTCGATTTAGTCTCTCGCGTTTCATTAAGTTGAATATAGTTTCACCCGGTGCGTTATCGTGACAGTCTCCCTTTCTGGACATGCTTTGAACTAGTTCCATCTCTTCCAAGCGGGCTTGGTAGGTTGGACTTTGATACTGAGAACCTTGATCAGAATGGATAACTGGGTGGGAGTAAGCCGGTAGTTTGGTTTCCAATTCATCCAGCATACTCAATACTAAATCCATGTCGGGGGAGTAGCTGGCAGTACATGCAAGGATCTCCAAAGAAGCCTCGTCCACTACAGGAGAGATATAAACTTTCTTACCGTTAGTTAGTACATATTCCGTAATGTCGGTATGGAGAACGTGATATGGCCTTTCTTCATCGAAGTGCTGCTGAAGAAGTTTATCAGCTACTTTGCCTACAGTACCCCTGTAGGATCTGTATTTCGCAGTTCTCTTGTGGTACAGCTCGGTCTTCAACCCGATGCTTGGCATCAGCTTACGTACTGTTTCCATCGCCAATTTAACACCCTTGTCGCGCAGTGCAGCCCACATTGGACGATAGCCATACATGCCTTGGCCTTCGTTGTAGTAAATGTCTTTGATAAGCTCTTTTACTTCGACATACTTATCCTTCTTAGCGATTCTTTTAAGGTTGTCGTAATAAGTCTTACGATTGAGATTAAGAGCTTTAAACAGCTGTTCTAACTGAAATTCTGGGTGGTCTGCCCGAATATCACAAGCTATCTGTGTCTTTTTGTCGATTGGATAGCGTGGATACCGGACGGCCACTTTTTTTGCGATGATGAGCTCCAATTCTAATTCTTTGATTCTGGCATCTTTTTCCTGAAGTTTGGCCTCATATTTTTGCTTATCAGTTAGAGTTCCTATTTGCTTATTACGCTTGGCTTTCTTGGTCTTCTTAGGCATTTTAGCTGGTCTACCTTTCTTGACAGGAAGGAGCGCCTTTTGACCGCCTTGCTGGAACTTCTTAGTCCATGAATATACTTGTGACGGACTAATATTGAATTTAGCAGCTACCAGATTACGTCCTTCATCGGATTTTAGAATAGTAGCTTACCACATCCAGCTTAAAGCTAACAGAATATTCTCTTTTGGTTCGCTTAACTTTTAAGCTTTCCAAACCATTGAGTTCGGCAGTATTCACCCACATACGAATTATAGATGGAGTTATATTATACTTTTGCTTAATCCATTGTATGAGCCTCTGCCATTAAGATAATCAGAAGCAACTTGTACTTTTAGTTCAGATGAATATTTGGTCATAAAAATACCCCACAATCGTTAGGTGTCTATGTCTAACAATTGTAGGGCACTTCATTTCACACTACTTCTTTAGGCCTTAACATAATCTCTTTTACCTCCAAATTCCGATTTTCCGCTCTCTTGTCCAAGAACAATTTGCAAGCAATTTTTGCTGGCCACGATTTTATGGTATCGGCCGTCCCCTTGTTCGTGACATCGAGAAATTCAAACGCCTGGTAAATGGCTATATTATTTTCTTCAACAATATTCGTATCTCTGTTAAAAGCAGACGGTCTGAGTCCTGTTGAATATCGCAATCAACAGTTGGCCGCTTAATTTTAAAAGTTTGTCCGGATTTTAGCTTGCACTTCGTCTTAAATCAGAGCAAAAAAGACCCGCCTTAAGCGAGCCTTTTCATTTCTTACTCAATAATATTAGCCGCGATCATGCTTCTTCTTAAAGTGTCCTGCTAGACCAAGCATGCTTAGCAATGACGTCAACAACCCCATGATGCTCCATGACGCGTCTTTAACATTGTCATTGCCAGTCTGCGGCAACTGCTTCATCGTCGTCTTGGTAGTTGGTGATTCAGCTGAAGTCTGCATTAACTGCGAATCACGGACGATACCTGGCTGAACGCTTTCGCTCGGAGCAGTCGGCTGACTTGGTTTCGTTGGCTGTTCTGGTTCAACCGGCACGGCATTCTTAGCATAGATCACCGTCTTGACTTGATCAGTCGGTGTCATCTCAAATGCAACTGTCGTCTGATCAGGCGTGTAGCCGTCAATTACTGGCGAACTGACTGTGGCGTATTCAGTCGGATCACTCGTCCAGTCCGTGGCGGCAATAATCTGCCCCGTCACCTTGTCAACCGTGATTATCCGCGTCCAGCGCGCGGTTTGAACATTGTCAGGAGCCATCGTATTGCCGTCATCATCTTGATAATGCACGATAGCTTGGACTGTTTGATCATACTCGTCCTTGGCTGGCCAAGCTGGACCGGTTGGATCGGCAGGATTGATTGGTGTTGCTGGCAAAATCGGGTTGTCAGGATCCGGATTGTTAGGATCGATTACCTGCGTACCATGCTTGAGCGTAACGATAAACGTCTGCAAAGCATTGCCATCCTGATCAAAGACTGCCTTTCCTGTGTCTTGAGCCTGAGTAAACTCGTCACTGACCAAAACATAGCCTTTATTGATCAGTTGCTTGATCTGATCAGCGGTACTGTAGTCAATCTTGGCATCAGTTACGCCATCAACTGTGTCGCTTTGAATCGTCTGACCAGTATCTTGATCAACGTAATCGATTTGCGCATGCTGTGGATCAGCCGTGTAGTTGACGTAGATCACAACATCACCTTTTTGCGCGGCCGCGATCTCATTTTCGCCAATCACACTATTATCCGGCGTGTACCCTTTGATCGTTGGTGAGTCAACCGCGGCCGTCTTCTGCGCGGCTATCGTTTCCCAAAGCGGCCAGAATACCTTACCCGTCACGTCATCACGGTAGCCAGTACGCTTGAAGGTCAAAACCTGTACGTTGTCGTTAGCGGCCGACTGCTGGCTGTTTTGGTAGACGTAATGAATGATCTGCGAAACCTTGCGCAGGCCACTGGCTGGATCCGTTTCTGGCTCCACTTGACTGTAGTGGTGACGCAGATAAATCGTAAACAACTGGTAGTTTTGATCATCATTGTCAAATCTCAGTTGTTCTCCCTTGGCTTGTGCGGCGGCTTGAGCCTGAGTAAAGCCATCACTGACCAAAACGTACTTGCCGGTTGGATTGGTCTGAGCATCGTAGACCAGCTGGCTGAGCTGATTCTTGGTGTCATAATTGATCTGTTCATTGGTCTTGCCCTTTGCTTCATCATAGGCAACCAGTGAGCCGCCATTATCGATGTCAACATACTTGATAATTGCCATCTGATCGTTTGGGCTGTAGGTTACGATGTCTAACAGATCGATTGGCGCGTCATACTTATCGTTGTCCATGGTCAGCGGACTGTGCGACAGAATCGTCACGTCTGGCGTGTAGCCTTTGATCGTTGGGGAGGAAACATCGGCAAACTTGCCTTGCCGTTCATCGGTCGTCCAGACGCCATTCCAGTCAATGATGCCGGTTACCATGTCCAGATCCCCAGTCTGTTTAAACGTCATGTCTTTGCCAACATATGGATCAGCTGCCTGAGTACCATCCGCGTATTGGTAAAGCACCGTCTGCTTGATGGTCTTTTCACGGTTGGCCGCCTGCTTTAGAATATGATGCTTTAAATGAACGACAAACGTTTGATCAACCTGGTCGTCCAAGTCAAAGACAATGCCATCCTTCGTGCCGTCGCTGACCAGATCATACTGACCGGTTGGATTGGTTTGTTCATTGTAGATCAGCTGATTCAACGTCGCAGCTGAGTCGTAGCTGCTCTTGGCTCCAGACTTACCCGTCGTCTGCTCTATCGTAACGACTTTTTCATTGCTGTCATCATCAACATAATTAATGTTGGCCAGCTGGTCGTCGATAATGTAGTAGACCGTATCAGCAACCGTGAAGACCCCGTCACTGGCTTTATCAAATGTATCCGCATCAATAACAACTGTCTTAGGACTAAGCGTATTAACGTTTAAATGATAGCCGGGGATCAATTCGGCAATGGCGTCATAGACCGCGCCGTGCGTCAGGATCAGCTCGCCAAATTGGGCTTGATCCTTGTATGAGGCGTCATAAACGATCGTATGTGTGACCAGATCCTCATCGCCGGTTTGTTCAAAAGTCAAATCGGCAGCTGGGTCATGATAGTCAGATGCTGCCTTTTGCCCCTGCTTTGGTCCATCCCGAAAGACATAATGCACGATCCGCTGAACCTTAACTGAACGCGTAACCGTTGCATGACGATGCTTGAGATAGACGACAAAGCTTTGGGAAACGTTATCATCATCATCAAACCGGATTGGCTGGCCGCCCGTTTCGTCGTTGACCAGTTCGTACCCCTTATCTTCCCAAGCTTTAATCTCATTACCTGTCGTGTAGTCGCTTAATTGATTGCTGGAACCAGTCAGATTCTTTTCGCCAATGATGGTCCCAGTATCCTGGTCGAAGTATTCAATGTAGGCTGACTGTGGGTTGGCAGTGTAGACAACTTGCTTGTAAACGTTCAGATTCTGATTGTAGTTATCATTATTGACCGTAATAGCAATCTCATCAACCTGACCAGGAACCGCCTTATAACCTTTGATCGTTGGTGAAGGTACGGCAGCAAATTTCTGAGTTGGCGTCCACGTGCCGTTCCAGTCAACGATATTGTTAACCAGATCCTTGACCCCATTTTGAGTGAAGTTTAGTTCTTTTTCTACCCGCTGATCGC
>Ga0129307_1002800_pt1 | contig 12571 bp, 9 predicted proteins | sample P1105metagenome_FD_94437 | JGI IMG/M metagenome (GOLD analysis project Ga0129307, IMG submission 94437) | Capybara group fecal microbial communities from Wisconsin, USA - P1105 metagenome | ecosystem: Host-associated > Mammals > Digestive system > Large intestine > Fecal | place: USA: Wisconsin... | reverse complement strand
ATCCTGAAGATTTATTAAACTTAATCAAAAGAGCAGTAAACATCAGAGACCACTTAGAAGAAAACCCTAAGGACTTACACTCTAAAAGAGGTTTAACCATCATTGAATCCAGAATCAGAAGGTTATCTTCTTACTATGTAAGTGAAGGTAAATTACCAGAAGGTTGGAGATATAATCCAAAAGAAGCAGCACTCCTTGTTAAATAGGGCTAGTGAAGCTACTGATATGCTCAAAGAGCATATTGAAAATGATGCGGTTATTAGAATAATTTCTCATAACGATGCAGATGGAATTTCTGCAGCAGCTGTTATAGCTAATGCTTTGGCTGAAGAGAATGTTCAATTCCACACAACAATCGTCCCACGTCTCAAAGAGGATATGGTAAATCAGCTTAGAAGTGAAAAGTATGGTTTATTCATATTTTCAGACATGGGAAGTCCTTTCATTAAGGAATTCAACACCTATAAGCATGACGTTATAGTTGCAGACCATCATCAAGTTAATGACACTGAAGCGGATAGCAATGTTGTCCATATCAATCCCCATCTTTTTGAGATTGACGGAAGTAAGGATTTATCCGGTGCAGGTTCTAGCTATCTAGCTATTCGTGACTTGGATAAAAAACATTTGGCTTATTATGCTTTAGTTGGTGCATTTGGAGATATGCAAGGTCAAGAAGGATTCACTGGTGTAAATAAATTAATTCTTGATGATGCAATAGAAAGCGGTAATTTAGAAATTCATGAAGGTTTAAAAATAGTTTCAAAATCAACAGAACCGATTTTTAAATCTTTAGCTTATACTTTTTCACCGCCTCTTCCAGGCATTAGTGGAGATTTGGACGGGGCCCGTGAATTTTTGGAACGTATGAACTTGTCTTATGGTATCAAATTCACTGATTTGGAAGATGAAGAAAAGGATTTACTGAAAGATGCTTTAATCAATATCAATCCTGATATTTTTGGCGACTGTTATACTGTTGCCAAACAAGTTCCAATGCTGCGTGATTTGGAGGAATACTCTTATATTCTTGATGCATGCGGTAAGAATAAAAAACAAGGTTTAGGATTAAGCATAGCTTTAGGCGAAAAAGATCAAGCTCTTGATGCAGCTTTAAAATTGCAACGCCAGTATCGTGACCAGATTGTTAAAGGTCTTGAATGGGTTAAAAAAGAAGGCGCTCAACAATTGAATTCAATACAATACTTATACAGTGAAGATAAGGTATTGAAATCAGTCATGGGCACTATTGCAAGTATTGGATTGTCAGTAGACTTATTGGACAATTCCAAACCTGTACTTGGACTTTCAAGACTTCACAACGATATTAAAATTTCTGGCAGAACAACAAGAGAAATGGTTTCAAAAGGTGTTAATTTAGGACGTGCTTTGCAAGATTCCTCAAATAATTTCGGTGGTACTGGAGGAGGGCATGATATTGCAGCAGGTGCTATGATTCCTTATGAAAGTAAAGATAATTTCTTACACATAGTTGATGAAATGGTTGAATATCAATTAAGTAGTGATTAATATGTTTTTAACAAACGAAGAGCAACAAATGTGTGATGGAGAATTCGGAGAAACTATTAGGAAAAGTATGGATATCCTTGTTGCACTAGGCGATATCTATGGGGCTTCTAAACTAGTTGACATTACTTCTGCACAGGTATCTGGCGTTTCTTATAAGACTATCGGAGATGCCGGTTTGGAATATCTTGAAGATTTGGCCAGTGATGGAAGCGGTAAAGCTAGTGTAAATGCATCTTTAAATCCTCCGGGAACTGATTTGGATAACTGGGAAAGCCTAGGTTTTCCTCGTGATTTTTCAATCAAACAGAATCAGATAGTTGATGCATATGCAAAACTTGGGATTTCTAAAACTTGTACCTGTACACCATATCTTGTAGGTAATGTCCCAAGATTCAGAGACCATGTTTCTTGGTCTGAATCATCTGCTGTTGCTTATGTTAATTCAGTAATTGGGGCTAGGACTAACCGTGAAGGAGGTCCTGCAGCACTTGCAGCAGCAATTGTTGGAAAAACTCCATTATATGGATTTCACCTGCCTCAAAATAGAAAAGCGAATTTGGTTGTCAATGTTTCAACCGAATTAAGGGGCGCCGATTTTGGAGCTTTAGGTTATATTATAGGTAAGGTTGTTGGAGGAGGAGTTCCTTATTTTAAACTTCAAAACATTCCAAACAACAATGATTTAAAAACTCTTGGAGCTGCACTTGCTTCATCAGGTTCAGTTGCGCTCTATCACATTGAAAATGTAACTCCTGAAGCGGAATTGGCCGGTGAAGAGGATGTTGAAGATATAATGTTCATTTCCGAAAAAGAGATTGCTGACACTCGTCAAAAACTAACTACAACTGATAGGGAACCTGATTTAATTTGCTTGGGTTGTCCTCATGCATCACTTGAAGAAATTAAACAAGTAGCCAGTATTGTACAAGGAAAAACCATTAAGAATAAATTATGGATTTGCACTTCTGTTAGCGTAAAAGCCACTGCCGATAGGATGGGCTATACTGATATAATTGAAAATGCAGGTGGAAATGTTGTATGCGACACTTGCATGGTTGTAGCACCTATTGAAGACATGGACTTTGAGGTAATCGGTGTGAATTCAGCAAAAGCAGCTAATTATGTTCCATCAATGTGTGGACTTGATGTTGTTTATAATGATGTCGAAAATCTTATTCAATTTGAATAAGTTTTCTTATTTCTTTTTTTAAAAAAACTTTTTTTCTCATTAACCTTTAAATTACATAAAATCTATAAATTAATACCAACAGAAATTGTGAGGAAAACTTTTCATGAATTATTTAGTTGTTGGTGCTGGAAATGCAAGTCGACCAGTTGCAAGATTGCTTAATTATTTAGGGCATGATGTTGTTGTAACTGATTTGAAGGATATTTCCGAATTTAAAATTGAATTTCAAAGAAGTTTAATTGAAATGGAAAAAGAAGGTGTAAAGCTGGATTTAGCAAATAAAGACCCTTCTGTTGAAGGTTTTGATCGTGTTTATGCACCTCCTACATTGCCGGATTCTGCTCCGATAGCTCAAAAAATCAGAAACTCAGACTTAAAAGTTTTAACTAATGAAGAATTCTCTAAAATAGTAAACGACTTAATTCCAGTTGACATAATTGGGATTACTGGAACCATGGGAAAAACTACTACTACTTTTATTACAACCAGTTTATTCAAACAGGCAGGATATAATGTATGGTCCTGTTCATCCCTTGTAAATAATTTGGTTTCAGAAGCTATCATCGATGGAATCGTTAAGGGTAAAGCTCAAGAGTGTGATATAGCTATTTTTGAACTTCCTCATGGAACCATTGGTCTTTTGAATAGGTTAGACATTAAAATTGGTCTTTTAACAAACATTGCTGAAGACCACTTGTCCGAGTTTGGAGGATCACTGGAAAGATACCAGCAGCGTAAATTGGTTTTACAGGCCATGAGTGAAATGTTTATCGCAAATGATTCCTGCCGGGACATCATTGAAAAGGTAAGAGATGATGCCCTGTTTTATGCATTGGATGAAGATGTTGACTTTAGGGGAACTGTTGGGGATAAATCATTAACAATTAGTTATGGTGAAGATGAATTTACCACTCCATTTTATATGATGAGCTATTTCTTTGAGAATTCTGTTGCGGCTTCTGCTGTTGCATTAACATATGGAGTTAAAAAAGAAGATATTATTGATGCATTAACAGAATTTAAAGGATTGCCTGCTCATATGGAGGACGTTGGTGATTATAATGGCAGAAAAGTGATACTTGATTCTGCATTTTTATATGATGGAATGAAAATAACTTTGGATTATTTTAAAGATGAAAGCGTTGTTTTATTTCTAGATCATTTTGACACGTTATCTGTAAGAGACAAGGCAGAAGTCGGTGAATTGGTAAGTAACTATGACATTAAGGTTGTTATAGCAAGCGGATTTAATGAAGTAATACAGGAAGTAGAAATGGAGGCTGCTCAGGAGATATTGGATGCAATTTCAAATCCAAATATTGAGAAAATAGCTGTTGAGACAATCGAAAAAGCAGCTGAACTCACATTTAAGTATTCTGAGCCTGGAGATATAATTTTACATATGGGGCCACTTATAGCTTATGATAGGCTAACTACTGTTGACAAGATAATGAAAGGATTAGAGAAAGGAAGTAAGAAGTATGTATAAAAATAAAACCTTCGGAGTTATTGGTGTTTGCGGAGCAAATGGTAATTTAATAGCTAGAATTCTTAAGCAAAGAGGCTTTGATGTTATAGGAACAGACTTATCATTTAAAAAAGATTGCAGATTTGCAAAAGCTTTAGAAGGTTATGACATTGATGTCTATTATGGCCAGACTCCTGATAAATTTTTTGAAAGGGCGGATTATGTAATTCCTCCTGCAAGCTTATCCAAAGATGCCGACATATTAAAAAATTGCGATAAACCGATTTTGGAGCTGACTGATGTAATTGACATGATTAGGCCAGACAAACCTGTATTTGGAATAACCGGTACCAATGGTAAAACAACCACAACCACCCTGCTTAAAAAGATTGCTTATGATAATGGAATTAAACCTTGTGAACATGATCTGGATGGCATGCAAGGCAATGCAGAGTTTATTCCTATACTTCAATCAAGATTAAATGGTGATGTTGGAATATTGGAGGTTGGAACCTTTGGCGTTCCGGGCACGGTTGGCAGAATAGTTAAGAACACATACATGTCTGCCGGTTTAATAACAAACATCACTCCAGATCATTTGAATGACCTTGGAAGCTTTATGGATTATGCCAATGTTAAAGCGGAATTCATAAAGGAGTTGAAATTAGGTCAACTTATTGTCAATGGCCATGACCCAACAATAATGGGCCTTTTAAGAGAGCTGGATTTCAAAGGTGAAGTTATAACTTTCGGCGTTGACGAGCTTCCGGATTCTATTGGAATGAAAGAATGTGTTTGCGGTGCCGAAATTGCCGTAAAAGAAATCATTTCAGGATGCGGTTATTATTTCTGCAAATGTGGTGTCACAACCCCTCAAGTGGATTATGTCGCAACAAACGTAGATTTGGCCAATAGAACTTTTGATTTACATACTCCAACTGAAAAATTAACTGTTAAGATGGGCGTTGATGGACTTCATAATGTTTATAATTTAACTGGAGTTATTATTGCGGCTCATAAATTTTTGGACCTGTCTTATGATAAAATTTTACCATCGATTGCCAGTTTCACTGGCGTTAGTGGAAGGATGGAAGAGGTCGGTGAAATAAAAGGTAAGGATATTTTCGTTGATTACGCCCACAACCCTGCAGGTGTTGAAACTGTTTTAAAAGAATTCAAAAAATTACATGGCGATTTTACAACTGTTATTACTGTTTCATCTGAATCGGGGTATAAAGGAGATTTAGATATCTTTAACAGCGTTTTAAAATTCTCCAAATTCATTGTTCCCGCTTCAACAGCATCTCAAAAGATAGCAAGTGAAAAATTAACTGAAAATCCTAAATTAAATGATAGAATATTTTTAAATTATATTGGGGATTTTAAGAAGGAAGGAACTCTTGGCGCTTCAAGAGATGAAGTAAAAGAGGGACTAAAAAAAGCTTTAAACCTAGACTGTGAGATGGTTGTAGCTATTGGTGAGGCGGCTACAAAATTTAAAGATGTTGTTTTTGAATTATAGATTTCTGACAATTGACGTTAAATCTATATTCATGTATTTTCTGTAATTGTAATCGGTATAATTGCTTTTTTTTCAAACAAAATAACCAACTGATATTACTTTTCAAATGCTCTCACTAAACCTTTTTTAAATATTAAAAATTAATATGTTAATGTAAAAGGGTTTGCAAATTTAGATATAAGCGGGTTAAATTATGGCTAATTATATTTCACATCCTTTAATTAAAAAAGATGCAATCGAATCAAGGTTATATCAACAAGTTTTAGCAGGGGATGTTTTAAAAAAGGGAAATACCATGGTTGTTGCGCCAACTGCATTAGGCAAGACCATTGTTGCTATTTTGGTTGCTGCAGATAGGTTGCAAAAGGTTAAAAATTCAAAAATACTTGTTCTAGCCCCATCTAAACCCTTAGCTATTCAACATGAAGATAGCTTTAAAGAATTTTTGACACTTCCATGTTCCTCAATTACGGGTGCCGTAAAAACCGATGAAAGAGTTAAAAGATGGGAGGAATCCAGAATTATTAGTGCCACTCCCCAAACTGTCGAGTCCGATTTATTAAATGGGCGTTATGATTTGAGTAATGTTTCATTAATTGTTTTTGATGAATGTCATCATGGTGTTGGTTCTTATTCATATGTATATCTGGCTTCTCGTTATGTCCAGGAATCTAATTATAATTTAATTTTAGGTCTTACTGCTTCACCAGGTTCCGATAAGGGAAAAATCAAGGAAGTATGTGAGAATTTGTATATCCAGAACATTGTCGTTAAAACAGAAGATGACAGTGATGTCAGACCTTACTTCAATCCTGTTGAAATTGACTGGGTTAAAGTTAAAATGAGCTCTGAGCTTGAAAAAATTAAAAACTATATTGACAAGGCTTTAAAAGTGAGGCTTAAGGCTTTAAAAAATATGGGCATTATCAGAACGGTATCTGTCGGTAAAGTTGATATACTAAAAGCTAGGGGCAGAGTTCAGGGTGAAATTGCGAGATCCATTAATCCAGATAAGGATTTGTTCCAGGCAATTTCTATATTGAGTGCGGTTATTAACATTCAGCATTCGCAGGAGCTAATCGAAACCCAGGGCATTTCTACATTCAATAAATACATATCAAGGTTACGCAAGAAAAGAACAAAAGCCGCCAAGTCTTTAATGTGGGATGATAATTTTGGAAGGGCTGTTAAAATGGCCCGCGATGCAGAAAGGCATGGATGGGAGCATCCGAAATTAAGGGAAGTAACAAAAATTTTGAAAAAGGAATTGGGCAGTGAGGATGGTCAAACCAAACTTCAATCTGATAGATTTGCTAAAAATGAAGATGAAAAATCATCTAAAATAATCGTATTCACTCAATACAGGGATACTTTAGAAATGATTCATCAGAAACTTGAAAAAGAAGGCATTAAATCAGCCAAATTCTTTGGTCAAGCTTCTAAAGATGGTGAAAAGGGTCTTACTCAAAAGGAACAAAAAGCCATTATCAAATCATTTAGAATGGGCGAGTACGATGTGTTACTATCAACAAGTGTTGCTGAAGAGGGTATTGATATTCCTGCAGTTGATTTGGTCGTGTTGTATGAGCCGGTTCCATCGGAAGTTAGAATGATTCAAAGACGTGGCAGAACAGGCCGTAAAAGAACAGGCCGTGTAAAGGTTTTAATCACTATGGGCACTCGTGATGAAGCTTATTATTGGTCTAGTGTTAACAAAGAAGCTCAAATGAAAAATCAACTCATAGATCCGGATGTGTTGGAGGAGCTGAATGCCTCTGCAGTCGAGCGGATGGAAAATGAGAAAAAGATAAAGGTCATTGAAAAGCCTAAGGTGGAAAATACCTTGCCTGTTGTTTATGCAGATTCAAGGGAAGGCAATTCAAAAGTGATAAGACATTTGTCTGAAATGGAAATCGACGTTAAAGTTCATTCAATGTCAGTGGGCGATTATCAGGTAAGTGATGAGGTTGTCATTGAAAGGAAGACTGCAAAGGATTTCGTTGAGTCAATTATTGATAAAAGGCTATTTAAACAAGCTCGTGAATTATCTGAGGAGTTCAAATGTCCTTTACTGATTCTTGAGGGTGATGACATTTATAATGGCATGCTTCATCCAAATGCGATAAGGGGAACCATTGCAACTATTGCAATTGATTTTGGCATAAGCATTATTCCTACAAGAAATTCTGAGGATACTGCCGCAATGATAAAAAGAATCGCTGTTCGTGAACAAAATGGTGAAAAAACACCTATACAGATTAGAACAGATAAAAAGCCGGTAAGCTTATGGGAGCAGCAATTGTTCATCGTTGAATCTCTGCCGAATATTGGTCCTGTAAATGCAAAGAATTTACTGCAGCATTTCGGGTCTGTTGCCAATGTGATTAATGCATCTGAAAGTGAACTTCAGGAAGTTGAAGGTATTGGTGTAAAAACTGCTAAGAATATTAGAAAAGTAGTTGAATCAGAATATTTATATTTCCAAAAAGAAATTAAGGAAAGAAAACTTCTTTAATTTAAATTTTAAAGTTATTTTTCATATATTCGTAACTTTTTTTGATAGAATCGAAGTCATTTACTTCAATGATATAGATGCCATCATAATTATTTTTCTCTAATGTGGTTATGATAGTGTTTAAATCAATAGAGCCTTCACCTAAAGCAAGGTGTGAGTCATCGTCACCAAAATTATCATGGGCATGTACGTGTTTAATTGAATCAAAATACATTTCCTCCGGAGAGTATCCGACATGATTGGCATGCCCAATATCCAATGTCATTGACATGTCAAGTGAAACTAGCAAATCATTTAAGTCATCCATATCCTGGTAAATCATGCTTTCAAAATTAGGCATGTTTTCAATTGTGGTTAAAATACCTGAATCTTTCCCATATTCGCCGATTTCTTTTATTGATTCTTTTGCAACTTTATAAACATCATCAAGGAAATATTTGTTAACTAAAAAGGAAGCTAATCCGGGATGAACAACAACGGCCTCTGCATCGATTTTGTTAGCAAAGTCTATTGAGTCCTTGATTTGATCTATTGAATTTATTCTGCTTTTATGCTGCAATGTCGCAATGTTCACATCCATGAATGGGGCATGAATGCTGTATTTGAGATTGTAGCTTTCTAAGATATTCGGGTCGATATTTTCTGATGGGAATTGATGAACTAGTTCAACATATTCCAGCCCTAAATTTTCAATAAATTCTAATGTGGTTTCCAATGTTTTTTCTATTCCTGCCAAAGCGGATGCACCAATTTTCATATTATCACTATTTCTTAACTGCTGTAATCTTTAAGCCCATTTCAATAGCTTCCAAGATAAAATCGGATAATTCGATACCATTTTTAATTTTTATTTCACCTTTTTTAGAAGTTGTTGCAGTAAGCAAGTATTCTCCTTCAATTAAGATGTCAAAGTTTTGCCTTCCATTCTCTTTTCCCAAATCTAAAATCATTTGTTTTCTTGTATGGATAATGTCCACTTCGAATGGAGTTTTGTCAACCGGTTTTTCATCGATGATTTCCACGCCCAAACTTATTCCGATTTCACGTTCAATCTCGGCGATTCTTTTTCCGTTCTTTCCGATGATTTTTGGAACATATTCATCTGGAATGTAAATATTGGCCCTATCCGGTGAGATTACTTCAACATCAACTTTTGCTTTTTTAGGAAGTATCCTTTTTATTTTTCTTAGGATTTCTTTTTCTGCAATTAGGTCTACAGAAGATTTGTGGGGGGCATTTTCTCCAGAACCGTTTACCAAATCCATGTCCATAACGATGGTTTGCTCACCGTATGTGTAGATTTCATTTTTAAGCTCGCCAGTTTCAAAGTCTCTTACTTCAATGACAGGTCTTGCAAGGTCTGCTTCTTTCATTCCTGTTGGAACTTTAACAGTCATTTTTGTTTCATAGACGCTTGTAACTTTACCGTCTTCAATGTAAATGCTTGTATCCACAATTGAAGGTATTACACCAAGTTCCACTCTTGATGCAATCCTTTGAATTGCATCTATTGGTCGTGTTGCATGAACAACACCGATCATTCCGACACCTGCAAGTCTCATGTCAGCAAAAATGTTAAAGTCAGTGTTTTTTCTTAGTTCGTCATAAATTGTATAATCCGGTCTCACGAGCAATAGAACATCAGCAGTGTTTTCCATGCTTCCTTCAAGAGGGCTATATTGGGTTATTTCATCATCCAACTGCAAGTCTCTTGGGGATTCCATGGTCTTAACAATTTTATTTAGATCTCTTGAATAGTATTTGGCTATTGCCTGTACAAATGTGGATTTGCCCGCACCAGGCGAACCGGATATTAATATACCTTCAGCGCTTGTTTTAATTCGATTCAATAGTTTATCTGATAGGTGATATTCATCCAAATCTATATTTGCAACTGGTCGAACAACTGTAATCTCAAGACCTTCGGCAAATGGCGGATAAGCTATTGATATCCGGTATTCTCTTGATTGGACAACAAATGACCCTTCCTTATCGGATTCCAAATAGGTTTTTGAATCGGTATGTGCCTTTTCAAGTATTTCATCCACTATATTATTAAGTTCAGAGTAGGAATATGGTTCATCTTCAAGCTTAACGAAGTCGATGTGGCCGGGTGTTCCTTTTTTTGCCATTGGAACTACATTTTCTTTTAGATGTATGGACATTGTGGTTTCGTCAAAGAATTTCTCGATTGAGAGAGCCTTATGGACATATTTCTGTTCATAATAATAGACGGGAATTCCCTGTGCTTTTGCCACTTCTGCCTGTACCTTGTCATTTGTCAGAAGCATTCCAAATTCGGATCTTGCAAGGTCTCGTATAATGCTGTCTATCTCGCCGCTTTTGGCATATTTGATATCATAATTGGTTGGGCGTTTTCCTTTAAAGGTAATGGCTAATTCGCCTTCATCCTGCATATCTTGTAGTTTCTTTAGTTCATTTAATCCTTTTATTCCTTCAGACCTTTTTGCATTGGCCTGATGTTCAAGTTCACAGACTACAGCCTCCGGTACAATAACTTCCGGATAGTCGAAATCTCCATTTTCTATCAGTTCACTTACCGCACCTATTATTACTGCGCTTGTGTCGGGGATTATACAGTTCATTTTAATACACATCGTCTGGGTTTACGAGCCTTTCTAGCACGATTTCCAAATCATCATCTTTTAAGTCTTCTATATCCACTTCATTGTCGGTGTTAATTTTTCTAAAAAAGCAGGAAAGGTATCCTTCATGGCATGCCGCTCCGGTCTGTTTGATTTTTAAAACTATTGCATCCATATCGCAGTCAACAAGGATTTCCTTTACTTCCTGAAAGTGTCCTGAACTTTCTCCCTTTAGCCATAATTGATTTCTTGAAGTGCTCCAATAATGCGCTTTTCCTGTTTCAATTGTTTTCTGGAGCGCTTCTTTGTTCATGTTTGCCAACATTAGTATTTGGTCTGTATCGGCATCTTGAGCAATGGCAGTTATGACCTTAACACCATTTATTTCATGTCTGAAATTAATTTCCATAGTTTATTCCTCTTTGAGATAGTCTACTATACTGTCGATGTCTACCAGTTCCTGATTTCCACTTTTCATGTCTCTGATTGTAATCTTATTTTCTTTAAGATCGTTTTCACCGATTATAGCTATTTTTGAAACGTTTATCCTATTGGCATGATTAATTAGTTTCTTGAATTTTTTGCCGTTCAAATCGACATCTGCCTTGATGTTGTTTTTTCTTAGAATCTGGGTTATTTCATAGGCTTTAGGTCTTACGCTTTCGGAAATTGGAGCAACATAGATATCTAAGTGTGAAGGTAACTCTTCGGTTTCGGTAAGCTCTTCTATTGCGTTCATTAGTCTGTCAAAACCAAGCGCAAATCCGGTGGACTCGACTTCCTGGCCTCCGAACAGTTTAACCAGATTATATGATCCCCCACCGCAGATCTGCTTTTGAGCACCAAGCTCAGGAACATAAATCTCAAACACGATTCCGGTGTAGTAGTCAAGTCCTCTTGCAACTCCCAGGTTCAATGTATAGTTATTAACATCGAAAGCCTCTAAAATTTCGATTAACTGTTTAAATTCTTCAAGCGCTTCTTTTGGCTCATCATAAGGGGCAAGCAATTCTTCAACATCATTCAAAATTGATTTGTCTCCAATGAAGTCTATTAATTTTAGTAGAATTTGATTTAACTCGTCATTGTCAATGACCGGTTCGTCTCCACTTAATGATTCGATTAGTAAATCTTTATCTCCCTTGTCAATGACGACCATTATTTCCCTTTGGGTTTCGGCTGAGATTTCAAAGTGCTTGAACAGTCCCCTGATGATTCCCAAGTGGTTGAGATTGACATCGGCAGTTGTAATTCCCAAAGCGTTGATCGCATCTGTGCATAATGCAATTACTTCCGCTTCACCTTGAGGTGATTTGGCTCCAATCAGCTCACAGCCGAATTGCCAGAATTGTCTGAACCTTCCTTTTTGAGGTCTTTCATATCTAAAACAACTTCCATAGTAATAAAGTTTGATAGGTTTTGTAGAAGTTTTTTGAAGCTCATTTATGTATAATCTAGCAACTGGAGCTGTAATTTCAGGTCTTAAGGTTAATTCTCTGTCTGATTTGTCTTTAAAATCGTATAATTGATTAACAATTTCTTCTCCGGATTTTGTTGTAAATAACTTTAATTCTTCAAATAAAGGGGTTTTGATTTCCTGATAACCATAATTTTCAAATATGTTTCTTAAGGTACTTTCTGCTTTTTTTCTCTGTCTCATTTCATCAAATAAGAAATCTCTTGTACCTCTAGGTCTTGTAAATTCCATTTTTACTCTCCTATGATTAAATTTATTATAATT
>Ga0129307_1002796_pt1 | contig 12601 bp, 7 predicted proteins | sample P1105metagenome_FD_94437 | JGI IMG/M metagenome (GOLD analysis project Ga0129307, IMG submission 94437) | Capybara group fecal microbial communities from Wisconsin, USA - P1105 metagenome | ecosystem: Host-associated > Mammals > Digestive system > Large intestine > Fecal | place: USA: Wisconsin... | reverse complement strand
CATCATAATGATCTATACTGAAATTATAAATGAAATGATCAGGATCAATCAGTTAAAAATACCAATATTTGAAGTCTGCCCCAAAGGTGCCGAAGATGTTGATCAGGAGACCGGCCGGTGGACAGCCGAGGCTAAGGAGCGGGAAAAGAAGCTCCTTAAACAGCGCGCAGCCAGAATGCTCAGATGTCAGACGAAAGACATCCGCAAACTGCGGATCCTCAGGCGGTCGACGGATGCGAGGGATAAGAACGAGATCCTTTTTGTATACTCACTCGATGTAAGGCTGCACGATTCCGTGACCGGTCCTACAGCCGAAACGGAGCTCGGATTCATCAACAGTCTGCGGAACCGCAGCATTGTTCAGGAGACGAAAAAACCGTTCAATGTACCGTCTTCAGTGCTGAAAGACGACGGCAAACGTCCTGTGATCATCGGCTCCGGCCCCTGCGGTCTGTTTTCGGCAGTCACTCTCATCGAGAGCGGGGCGAAGCCGGTCATTCTAGAACGGGGCGGACCCGTGGAAGAACGCAAGCGTATTACAGATCTTTTCTTTGAAGGGAGCCGGCTTGATCCGGACTGCAACATCCAGTTCGGCGAAGGCGGTGCCGGGACATTTTCTGACGGCAAACTCAACACATCCATCAAGGACCAGGACGGTCTCATCGAATATGTACTTCGGACTTTCGTGCGTTTCGGCGCTGATGAGAGTATCCTTTATGACCAGAAGCCGCATATCGGCACAGATGTGCTGATCGGTATCATACGCAATATCCGCCGTTTTGTGGAAGAATCAGGCGGCGAATACCGTTTTCATGCCCGTTTCGACGGCTTCGAATATGAAGAGAAGGATCAGAAAGAAAACGGGGAAGATTGCAGGCAGATCACGGCAGTACTGTATACGGATGTGAGATCCGGCACTCGCGAGAGGATCGGGTGCAGCCATGCAATACTTGCGACGGGGCACAGTGCGCGGGACACTTACGAGATGCTTCATGAAAAAGGGATCAGTCTGGAACCGAAGCCTTTTGCGGTCGGTGTGAGAGTACAGCACCCGCAGGCGCTGATCGACCGGACAATGTACGGAAGCGACCGCCTTTCCGATAAGGTCGCCGTGCTCGGGCCGTCCCCTTATAAGCTGACGCATCACGCAGCCAACGACCGGAGCATTTACAGTTTCTGTATGTGTCCGGGCGGATATGTCGTCAACAGCTCATCGGAGGAGAAACGCCTTTGTATCAATGGAATGAGCTTCAACAGACGTGACAGCAGAACGGCAAACTCGGCACTCATCGTCAACGTGACTCCGGAAGACTATATGAAGGAGAATGATCCGCTTTCGGGTCTCGCTTTTCAGAGACGGCTTGAGGAAGCTGCATACAGTGCGCTTGACGGGATCATCCCCTATGAGACTTATGGGGAGTTCGCAGACGGTATAAAAGATCCTTCGGGCGTATGGGAATCCGGAGATACCTGCTTATCGGCCGGGGAAAACCGCGTAGATTTGTGGGAAGGGTTTTCGCCCTGCTTTAAAGGCTATGCTGCAGCGGCTGATGTGCGGGGCATGCTGCCGGAGTACATAACGGAAGCGGTCCTTGACGGCATGAAAGCTTTCGGAAGAACGATCCCCGGTTATGATGATCCCAGGGCGGTGATCGCAGGAATTGAGGCCAGAACATCCAGCCCGGTACGCATCGTAAGGACGAAGGAAAGACAGGCGCAGTCCGGCGGTGTCGTCATGGAAGGACTGTACCCTGCCGGAGAAGGAGCCGGTTATGCAGGCGGTATTACATCCGCTGCAATTGACGGGATCCGGACGGCACTTGCGGTCATCGGCGATCTTGATGTTTCAAAACATTGGTTTTTATATGGAGACAAGATATGCAGTTTGTGACACAACAGGACCTTGACAGGATCAACGAGCTTTTTCACAAATCAAAGACCCCTGCAGGGCTTACGCCCGCTGAAAAGAACGAGCAGGCAGAGCTTCGTCAGAAGTACATTGCCGCTGTTCGCGCCTCTCTCAGGAGCAACCTGGATAATATTGATATAAAGGAAGATGACGGTTCCGTCACCAACCTCGGCGACAGATTCAACCCCCGCCGGGAGTACTGATCGCGGGTGTATGTATGAAAAAGTTTGATTCCATTATATTCGATGTGGACGGCACGCTCTGGGATGCGACCGGAACGCTTGCAAAAGCCTACAGCGCGGCATCGGAGGAGTTTTATGAGTGTTTCGGTCTCGCACCGAGGTGCTTTACCAAAGAGCAGATCATGGGCGAACTCGGACAGCCGACGATCGAGATCTTTCATCATCTTTATCCGGTGCTTGACGGGCTTTGCCCAAATGATTTCCTTCGTTGTTTTCATCAAGCCTTGTCCGGGGACGGCATGCTTGCAGAGCATATGGGTGAACGGAGAGAACCGTCGGGTTTTTCCGGACTTGAACGCCTTGATGCAGCCGGATACCAAAGTGCCGAAGCAGGCGGCGGTCCTCAGATGCGGGATCAGGAGTCTTCAGCCGCTGAGGAGGATATTGAGACCATATACGAGTACATGGTCTGGCGTTCCATGGAGTACGAGTACGATTTCCTTCGCAGGGAAGGAGCGGAGGTCTATCCGCTGGTGCCGGAGACACTGCGCGTATTGAAGGACAGATACCGGCTCTTTATCGTTTCAAACTGTGAAAAGGGCTATATTGAGCTCTTCACCGGGTTTTCGGGTACAGCGAAGCTCTTTGAGGGCTGGCTCAGCTACGGCGATACCGGTGTGGAAAAAGACCGTACGATCCATATCATCATGGAAAGATTCGGACTCAGAGAGCCCGTCTATGTCGGCGATATTCTGAAAGACGCACTCAGTTCGCGCCGGGCCGGCGTGGGTTTCATCTGGGCGTCCTACGGCTTTGGCGAAGTTCCGGAAGATTTAAGGGATGCCCGCATCGGTTCCTTTGCCGAGCTTGCAGACAGACTGAGCTGACCGTCATGGATCGGATAACAGTTACGGAACTTTTGATTTAAGTATGGATAACAGAATGAAGTCTATTGAAAACAATTCCAGCAGATATATCGGAAATAGCCTTATCCGTCTTCTCGGGGACGATGTTCTTGCCGCGGCACCTGATAAAGAGCCTGAGAGACAGCATTATTTCATTGCCAAGCTGAGGGCGCTCGGAAATACCGGTGCCTCAGATGCTGAAGATCTGGCCCGCAGTGCAGACATGAAGCCTCTCACTGCGGCGGTCGTGACCTTCGGATGTCAGATGAACGCCCGCGATTCCGAGAAACTTACAGGCATCCTTGAAGAAGCCGGCTATGAGATGACAGAAGATGAGGAAAATGCCGATTTTGTCATTTTTAATACGTGTACGGTCCGTGAAAACGCCAATGAGCACCTTTACGGCAGGCTGGGCAGGCTCAAGAACATGAAAAAATCGCATCCGGAGCGGATCATTGCAGTATGCGGCTGTATGATGCAGGAATCTGATGAAGTGGCAAAGCTCCGTCAGAAGTACGCATACGTCGACCTGATCTTCGGTACGCATAATCTCTATAAGTTTCCGGAGCTTCTGTTCATGCTGCATCGGAAGCGTATTGGCCTGGTAGACAGTCTGGAAGCGGTTCACGCAGGAAATGCGGTTTTGACTGACTCATCTTCGGATCATGAGCGGTATGAGAAGCTGCTTCGTTACGGCGGAAATACCGGAACACAAAAAGACCTTGAGAAGCTTTACCGAAAACCGGTCGTTTCCGTATGGAAGGACAGCGCCGACATCGTCGAGGACCTTCCGCAGCAGCGCAAATTCCCGTTCAAACAGGGGATCAACATCATGTTCGGCTGCAACAATTTCTGTTCCTACTGCATTGTTCCGTATGTGCGCGGGCGTGAAAAGAGCCGTACACCGGAAGAGATCCTTGAAGAGATCCGCAGGGCTGCCGGTGAAGGCGTGAAAGAGATCATGCTGTTGGGACAGAATGTTAATTCGTACCGCGGTATTTCTTCAGAGGAATCAGGGTTTATGAGCTTTCCGGAGCTTCTTCTGAAAGTGGATGATCTTGCGGAAGAGACCGGGATCGAGCGCATTCGCTTTATGACATCGCATCCGAAGGATCTGTCGGATGAACTGATCGAAGTGATGGCAAAATCAAAACATGTGTGCCATCAGTTCCATCTGCCGCTTCAGTCAGGATCGTCGCGGATCCTGAAACGTATGAACCGGCATTATGATAAAGATCGTTTTCTGGACAGGGCAGCGCGTCTCAGAGAGGCTATGCCTGACATTGTGATCACGACAGATATCATCGTGGGATTTCCCGGCGAGTCCGAAGAAGATTTTCTCGAGACACTTGATGTCGTCGAAAAGGTACGGTTTGACGCGGCATTCACCTTTATCTACAGTAAGCGTGAGGGAACACCTGCGGCATCCTTTGATGACCAGGTCGATGAAACCGATATCAAGGACCGTTTTGATCGCCTGCTCGAACTGCAGAACCGTATCGCGGCGGAAAGTCTGGAACGCTTCCGCGGTAAGACGCTGCCGGTCCTCTTTGAGGATGTCAGCGAGTATGATCCGATGATGATCACCGGAAAGCTTGAAAACGGCACGACGGTACACGTTGCAGCCGAACCGGAAGATCAGCAGCGGCTGATCGGTACGGTAAGGCAGGTAAGGCTTGAGGAAAGCCACGGCTTTTACTATACGGGAAGCCTGGTATGAGAAACGCATATCCTTTTACAGTCTGAAGTGCAGAATACATATACCTGAACGGAGCACACATGACACTGACACCTGAGCAGATCCGGAAGCTGTCGCCGATGATGCAGCAGTATCTGGAGACAAAAAAAGAATACCCCGACTGTATCTTGTTTTACCGGATCGGCGACTTCTACGAGATGTTTTTCGACGATGCCAGGATCGCTTCGGAAGAGCTGGACCTTGTGCTGACAGGAAAGGACTGCGGCATGGAGGAACGGGCGCCTATGTGCGGTATCCCGTTCCATGCTTCGGATAACTATATTGCCCGTCTCGTGCGGAAAGGCTACAAGGTCGCGATAGGAGAACAGGTCGAGGACCCGAAACTCGCAAAAGGCCTCGTGAAACGTTCCGTTATCCGTGTCGTGACTCCGGGTACGCTCACTGAAAATGAAGCTCTGGATGACAGCCGCAACAACTACCTGATGTGCATAAGTTATGTGCTTGAAGCGTTCGGCATCAGTGCGATCGACGTCAGCACCGGAGATTATTACGTAACGCAGGTCACGGAACTGAAAGAGCTGTATGACGAGATCAACCGTTTCATGCCTTCGGAGCTGATCTGCGACGCGGCCTTCCTCTTAAGCGGTGCGGATGCCGGAATGATCCGGGACCGTTGGGGCGTTACGCCATCGGAAGTCCCCGCAAGATACTTTGACGAAGGACGATGCAACGAACTTCTGGAAGAACACTTCCATGCAAACACCTCGGGCCTTGGTCTCGGTGATATGTTCGCCGGCGTGCTTGCTGCCGGAGCGGTCTTAAGATATGTCTATGACACGCAGTTTTCCAGTGTCGAATATATCACTTCGATCCATCCTTACAGCACTTCCGAATACATGGTCATCGATACCGCAACCATGCGGAATCTGGAACTGCTTGAATCCATGCGCGATAAGGAACGGAAGGGCACTTTGCTTTGGGTCCTCGACAAAACGAAGACCGCAATGGGCTCACGGTTTTTACGTACCGTGATCTCCCAGCCGCTTCTGAAAAAAGACCAGATCGAAGAGCGGCAGGAAGCGGTTCGGGATCTGAATGAGCGGTTCATCGACCGTGAAGAGATCATGGAATACCTGCGTCCGGTTTATGATCTGGAGCGTCTGCTTGCGAAGTTCAGTACCCGCCGTGCGAATGCACTGGATCTCCTGGCGTTCAGACAGTCCATCAGCATGCTTCCTGCGATCAAAAACCTGGTCACGGGCTTTGATGCGGGACTTCTGCAGAGGATCGGAGACGAACTGGATCCGCTGTCGGACCTTTGCTCCCTGCTGGAGATGTCGATCGATCCAGAGGCACCGGCCTCCGTGAGGGACGGCGGCATGATCCTGACAGGCTATAACGAGGATGTGGACCGCCTTCGCGCATCCAAGACCGAGGGGCGCAAATGGCTCCTGGAGCTTGAAAACGATGAGAGGGAAAAGACGGGCATCCGCACCCTTAAAGTAAAATACAACAAAAACTTCGGATACTGCATCGAAGTGAGCAACTCCTTCAGGTCGCAGGTGCCGGACTATTTCCTCAGGAAGCAGACACTTACGACCGGGGAACGATACACGACGGAACGATTGGAGGAGCTGTCTTCCGATATCCTGGGTGCCGATGAAAAACTGAAAACGCTCGAATATGACCTGTTTCTTGAGATCGAGGACAGGGTCGCGGGCGAAGCGGTGAGGATCCAGCAGAGCGCGAAGGCGCTTGCGTACCTCGATGTTCTCTGCTCGCTTTCCAGTGTCGCGACCCGCAACCGCTATGTCTGTCCCAAAATCAATGAACAGGGCAGGATAGATATCCGTGACGGCAGGCATCCTGTTGTCGAGCTCATGCTGAGGGACGGGAGCTTTATCGCAAATGATACCCTTCTGAATAACGGGGCCGACCGTATAGCGATCATTACGGGCCCGAATATGGCCGGAAAATCAACCTATATGCGTCAGGTTGCTCTGATCACACTGATGGCGCAAATCGGTTCCTTTGTACCGGCACGTTCGGCCGATATCGCGATCTGCGACAGGATCTTTACGAGAGTCGGAGCTTCGGATGATCTCGCAAGCGGACAGTCGACATTTATGGTGGAAATGACAGAAGTCGCCAATATCCTGAGGAACGCGACGTCTAAAAGCCTGCTGATCCTTGATGAGATCGGACGCGGAACTTCGACTTATGACGGCCTGAGTATTGCCTGGGCAGTCGTCGAATACATCAGCGATCGAAAAAAACTCGGGGCAAAGGCGCTTTTTGCGACACATTATCATGAACTGACAGAGCTTGAAGGCAAGATCCGAAGCGTACATAACTACTGCATTGCCGTCAAAGAAAATGCGGATGACCTGATATTCCTTCGAAAGATCGTGCCGGGAGGCGCTGATAAATCCTACGGTATCGCGGTCGCAAGGCTTGCAGGCGTGCCTGCGGAGGTAACCGACCGAGCGAATGAGATCGCGGAGCAGCTCAGCATGTCCGATATCGCAAATGCAGCAGCAAGGATCGACACCCCTTCCGAAGCACCGGACTTAAACGACGCAGCGGTGCAGCAGTCGTTCTCACAGGGAGGAGATGCTTCAAAACGTGAGCAGCAGGCACAGAAAGCAGCGTGCGAACGGATCCTGGAAACGGATATGACACATCTCACTCCGATGGAGGCATTTTTCCTGCTGAACGAACTGCAGGAGAAACTGAAGAAATAAATGCGGCAGCATGACTGACAGCCTGCAGTACAGTTCATCATCTATAGGATCAACAGGGCAGAGAACGACTATGATACATGTTCTTAGTAAAGAGACAATTGATAAGATCGCTGCAGGAGAAGTTGCAGAACGTCCGGAAAGTGTTGTCAAGGAACTTCTCGATAATGCGATCGACGCCGGCGCGGATGCTGTCAGCTTAGAAGTGCGCGGCGGCGGACTGGAACTGATCCGTGTAACGGACAACGGATGCGGGATCGCCAAAAATGAGATACCGAAGGCTTTCATCCGTCATGCAACATCCAAACTGATGACGGCGGAAGACATCGAGCATATCCGGACGATGGGATTCCGCGGTGAGGCGCTTGCATCGATCGCAGCTGTCTCTGATACGGAACTTATCTCACGGACGGCAGATGAAATGACCGGCCTTCAATACCGGATCTCGGAAGGCCGGGAGAAAGCCTCCCGTGAGATCGGCGCGCCGGTCGGCACAACAGTAGTCGTGCGTGATTTTCTTGCAAATGTTCCTGTCAGACGGCAGTTTCTGAAGTCTGCGGCTGTTGAGAACTCCTACGTTATTGATACCGTGGAAAAGGCTGCCCTTGCACATCCCGGGATCAGTATCTCTCTGATCGTGGACGGCCGGAGCATGCTTCACACAAGCGGCAACGGGAAACTGAAGGACGTGATCTACCTGATCTACGGACAGGAAGCGGCTCAAAACCTGTTAGAGGTCGACACTTCGGGTCCATTCGGACACAGCGGTACGGATACTCAATCGGACGGCGTGATCGATTCTGTTTTCCGGAAAGAACAGAAGAATGACGGAAGACAGGCCTTTCGCCGGGAAACTGATCGGGAGACATCGAGTGCAGCAGACCGTATGGCTGACTATTTTTTTGATCCTGCAAAGCGTAAGGAACTGCAGGAACGTCAGCAGGCTGCAGGAAAGATACATGTTCGGGGATTTGCGGCAAAACCGGTCATTGCACGCAGCAAACGCGATTTTGAAGTATTTTTTGTAAACGGCAGACCGATACGTTCCGAGGTGCTGCGGAAAGCTGCTGAAGATGCGTATGCACCTTTTCTTATGATGCACCGTTTCCCGATGGTCGTACTTAACGTAGAGCTGGCTCCGGAAGATGTGGATGTCAATGTTCATCCGCGCAAGGTCGAGGTGCGCTTTTCTGACAGCCGCGCAGTGTATGATGCTGTTCGCAGTGCTCTGAACGCTGTTCTTACAAGGCAGGAGCATGTCGTGAACGGCACTGCGGCGCTTGAAAAACCGCAGAAACCGGTTCGGAATGCATTCGGCGGTGATCCGCTGGGAAAGGATCCGCAGCCGTTTGAGAAGAACCGGCGTTTTGACTATGTCTCTGATATTGTCACGGAACTGAAGAAAAGCCCTGAGGCGGAAAGTTCCGGTCTTCAGACGCAGCCAGAGAGCCGGAGTGTCCGGCCGCTTCCAAAAGAGGAGCATGCAGATGTTTCTGAAAGAAGCGAAACCTTTGCTTCAGGACAGACCGGATCTGATCCTGACAGCAGGGTACGGGGATCGTCCGAAGCGTTTGTCAATACAGCGAACACGCCCATGTTCAAGATGATCGGACAGGTATTCGAGACTTACTGGATCATTGAATTCAACAATGAAATGTATCTGATCGATCAGCATGCAGCCCACGAAAAAGTGAACTATGAACGCTTTACACGACTGATCCGTGACCATTCGGTCAGCTCACAGGTGCTGTTTCCGCCAAGAGTGCTTACCTTATCTGCAAAAGAAGCCGCACTCATGGAAAAGAACCTCGGAGCCTTTGAAGAAGCGGGCTACGAGATCGAACCGGCCGGTGACCGCGATTATGTAGTACGCGCCATACCTTCCAATCTGCCTGCGATCGGCGAGGAAGAACTGCTCATGGATCTCATTCAGAGCATGAGTGAAGAAACGCGAGGCATCAGTTCCGAAGATATGAAATACCGGATCGCCTCGATGTCCTGCAAGGCTGCCGTGAAGGGAAACAGGCCGTTATCAGAGCCGGAGATGCGCGCGCTGATCGGCGAACTGCTGACCCTTGACAATCCTTATATGTGTCCGCACGGAAGGCCTACGATCGCACGCTGGACGAAAACCGAGATCGACAGGATCTTCAAACGGATCGTATAAAAATGACTGATCATGAAAATGAAAAACTGAATATCAGTTCCCGCGGCACTCTGCGCCCGAGGGTCATCGTGATCACCGGACCGACGGCGACGGGAAAGAGCGGCTGCGCCGTCAGGCTTGCGAAAGAGATCGGCGGAGAGATCATCAGCGCCGACAGCATGCAGGTCTACCGCGGCATGGACATCGGTTCCGCCAAGATCACAAAAGAGGAAATGCAGGGCGTTCCGCATCACCTGATCGACGTCATGGACCCGGACGAGGATTACAATGTCCTTCGATTTCAGGAAATGGCAAAAAAGGCGATCACTGATATCACTGCACGCGGGAAGATCCCGGTCATTTGCGGCGGAACGGGCTTTTATATCCAGGCGCTGCTCTATGACATTGACTTTACAGACGAACCGGAAACAGAGGAAAATGCTGACTACCGCAGATCGCTTGAGTCAGTCGCCGCGGAAATCAACGGTGCGTCACGGCTTCACAAAATGTTGAGCGAGACGGATCCGGAATCGGCGGAAATGATCGATGAGGGCAATGTAAAACGTGTCATCCGTGCACTGATGTTTTATCATATCCACGGACAAAAGATCTCTGAGCATAACAGCAGGGAGAGTGAAAAGCGTCTGAACGGGACTGAGCACAGCCCGTATGACTATACTTACTTTGTGCTGTACGGCGACCGGGAGCGTCTCTACCGGAAGATCGACCAAAGAGTTGACCTGATGATGGAAGAAGGGCTTGCGAAAGAGGCTGAAAGGCTGTACTATGGTATTTCCGCCGACGGCTCTGTGCAGCAGCCGGCAGGACAGCTTTCCCTTACTGCATCACAGGGGATAGGATACAAGGAAATGTATGCCTGGCTTCGGGGAGAAACGGACCTTGATGAGGCCGTGAACCTGATCAAACGGAATACGAGGAGATTTGCCAAACGGCAGCTTACGTGGTTCAGACGTGAGCGTGACGTGATCTGGATCAATATAGATGAAGGAGACCCACTGGATGAGATCAGAAAACATTTACCGGATGTTTGGCGTGGATGAACGAATCGAGGCACTCGTGCGCGAAGAAGAAGAACGTCTCAGGGAACGCTTTTGCAGTATCGATGAAACTGCCGAATATAATCAGCTGAAGGTTATCCGGGCAATGCAGGAAAACGGGATATCCGGTTTCTGTATGCTGGAGACCACCGGCTACGGATACGATGATTTCGGAAGAGACCGTCTTGAAAAGGTCTATGCCTCCATATTCGGAACAGAGGACGCGCTGGTGAGGAGCCAGATCGTATGCGGTACGCATGCACTTACCGTGGCATTGTTCGGAAACACACGTCCCGGAGATGAGATCCTTTCACCGGTCGGCATGCCCTATGATACGCTGCAGACCGTTATCGGCCTGAATGGTGCACGCGGTTCGCTAAAAGAATACGGCGTCGGTTTCAGGTGTGTTGAGCTTCTTCCGGACGGCAGCTTTGATTACGAGGGGATACGGGCGGCAATCAATGAAAAGACCCGCCTGGTGGAAATACAACGCAGCCGCGGCTATTCTGCAAGAAGGACACTGTCTGTTGCCGAGATCGGGGAACTGATCCGTTTCGTCCGCAGCATCAGGAAAGACATCATCGTTATGGTGGATAACTGCTACGGCGAGTTCACGGAGCTGACCGAGCCTACAGAAGCCGGTGCGGATATGGTCGTGGGATCCCTGATCAAAAACCCCGGTGGCGGCATAGCTCCGGTCGGAGGCTATATAGCGGGGACGGAAGAATGTGTAGGCAATGCCGCCGCCCGACTGACCGGACCGGGGCTTGAGAAAGAGCTCGGACCGTCACTTGGCAATAACCGGCTTTTGTACCAGGGGATCTTCCTATCACCCACAGTGACGGCAGGGGCAGTGAAAGGCGCGGCACTTGCAGCGGCAGTCTATCAGCGTCTGGGCTATCACGTCGCACCCGGCCCGCAGGACCGGCGTTATGATATCATCGAGGCGATCACGCTGGGAAGCCCCGAAAAGATCATTTCCTTCTGCAGGGGCGTACAGAGGGCTTCCGCAGTCGATGCGTTCGTTGTGCCGGAGCCCAGCCCTATGCCCGGCTATGACAGCGATATCATCATGGCAAACGGCAGCTTTATCAGCGGTTCTTCGATCGAACTCAGCGCCGACGGACCTCTCAGAGATCCGTATACGGTATTTTTCCAGGGCGGACTTACTTATCCCCATTCAAAACTCGGCGTGATCCTGAGCTGTCAGCAGATGCTGGAAGACGGGTTGCTCACTCCTTAAGATTATCGAAAAAATCGGTGGGACATGTTCACACCGATTTTTATTTGTGGTAGAATATGCGCGTGGTCGTTCCGGGCCGGAGAAGATGGTAATTCTTCATGCCAGAACACAGATTGATCGCAGATCTCCCGGCGGATCTGCGTCCATACGAAAAATGCGAAGCCTGCGGCGTTGAAGCCCTGACGGATGCCGAACTATTAGCGGTGATTCTGAAGTCCGGTTCCAGGGACCGTTCCGCAGTTTTGCTTGCCGAGGAGATCCTTTATTCCGAGGACAGAACGGATGGCCTGCTGAAGCTCATGCACTGGAGCCAGGAGGACTATAAGGCCGTCAAGGGTGTCGGAAGAGTCAAGGCTCTCCAGTTGTTGTGCGTCGCGGAGATCTCCAGGCGCATTTCCCGCCGCAGGGCGGAAGAGCATTTAAAGCTTGATGATCCTGCATCGATAGCGGCTTATTACATGGAACATCTGCGCCATGCCAACGAAGAGGAAGTACATCTCATGCTGCTCGATTCGCGCAACCGTTTCATCAGGAGCGTTATGGTAAGCAGGGGGACCGTAAATCATTCCGCGGTCTCGTCGAGAGAGATATTTACTGCTGCGCTGAAAAACCGCGCTGCCGCATTTGTTATGGTGCATAATCATCCGAGCGGACAGCCTGATCCGAGCCGGGATGACATTATGCTGACCTGTACGCTGATGCGCTGCGGATATATGAT
>Ga0129307_1002795_pt1 | contig 12601 bp, 9 predicted proteins | sample P1105metagenome_FD_94437 | JGI IMG/M metagenome (GOLD analysis project Ga0129307, IMG submission 94437) | Capybara group fecal microbial communities from Wisconsin, USA - P1105 metagenome | ecosystem: Host-associated > Mammals > Digestive system > Large intestine > Fecal | place: USA: Wisconsin... | reverse complement strand
GAGGAGGTGAAGATTGCCATGGAACGCACCGTTGACGCCGCCGGCAACTTCATCTCTTCCTACGGCAGCATCAATCCTTCCACCGCCACCATGTCCGACTTCATGAGCTACTTCCAAGTGAACCTGATGAACCCGAAAGTTCTCGTTGGAGCCTTCATCGGCGGCATGGCCGCTTTCCTGTTCTGCGGCTTGACAATGGGTGCCGTGGGTCGCGCCGCCCAGTCGATGGTCGAGGAGGTTCGACGCCAATTCCGTGAAATCAAGGGCATCCTTGACGGCAAGGCAACTCCCGACTACGGCCGTTGCGTGGAGATTTCCACCCGCAGTGCTCAGCGTGAGATGATATTCCCCTCCCTCCTTGCCATTGCCATCCCCATCGTCGTGGGCATGCTGCTCGGTGTCGCCGGTGTGATGGGCTTGCTCGTGGGCGGCTTGACAGCCGGCTTCACGCTTGCCGTCTTCATGGCCAATGCCGGCGGTGCCTGGGACAATGCGAAGAAGATGGTTGAGGAAGGCAATTTCGGCGGCAAGGGCTCCGCTTGTCACAAGGCCACGATTGTGGGCGACACAGTGGGTGACCCGTTCAAGGACACCTCCGGCCCGAGCCTCAACATCCTCATCAAACTGATGTCAATGGTGAGCATCGTGATGGCAGGCCTGACGATAGCCTGCGGAATGTAAACCGCCTCGCTTCATAGTGGAATGCCAAAGGCCCCGACCTCTTCAGGTATGTGGCTTTTGGCATTCTTTTTCGCTATTTCCCATACTCTCATTGTTTGAAAATTATGCGTGTTGGAATGTTTTAACAAAAATTACCACTCCAATTGAACTTATTAGGGGGAATAGTTGTACTTTTGCAAACAATTAGTAAATAGTCTCTTTGCATATCGTCGTACATTCAAGAACTTTCGAGTATTTTTCAGACAAAGTTCTCGAGTGCAAGAGACATGCATGATAAAAAAGAAATGAAACAATGAGCATTCCTGACAATTACAAGAGCGGCTCTTCGCAAAGCAGCCACCACCATCATCACAGTGGCAAGAAAAGGAAGCACATGGATGACTCCGACCGCTTCAAGAAACATGGCTTGTCATCCATCCGCCGTCGCAAAATTTTGAGCAGACTCCTCTGGTGGGCGTTGGTATTGGCAGCGATAGCTGTTATTGTAACAGTCATCATCGTCTATACCCAGGTTCCAGTGACAAAATACAAATAATGACGATTGGCCGCTAAGCCAATCCGAAAATGTCATCAGAGACAAAAGGCCAAGGGCAATCTCCCTTGGCCTTTTGCCGCGTTATGTCTTCCATCCTATTTGGTCACCCTGAACCAGTCGGCCTCCAACCATCCCCTGTCGGTGGGTCCGTCGGGTTCGACGCTTACAAAGCCTATTTTCGCCCCTATCCATTTCCCCTCTTTCATGGTAAAAGGCTCCCCAGCGTCCTTGAATTTCTTTCCGTCGAGGCTGTATGCGAACTTGCAAACACCATCATCGACCGTCATTCTCAGGAAGATGTCGAGATGTATCCCCGGCTTGTAGTCCACCTTGTCCTCAGCCGTGGGCTTGAGCGTGGCGATGTCAGTTGCCGTCTCCGGTTTTCCCTTGTCGGCAGCCTTGCACGTCACCCTTTGCAGGATGAACTCCTTTCCCACCCTTTTGGCCATGAGGGCGGAGTAGTCGAGCCCTTGCATGATGATGCCAGCCGACTGGTTGTCAGCCTTTGACGTGATGCGCACCTTTGCCGTGGCTGTAAACTTGTCGGCGGGTGTTTTCTGCAACAGCATGTTGGGCACATCCCACATGTTGGGGGCTTTCGGGTCGTGCTTGAAGTTGAAGACGCGGAACGTGCCGAACATGGTGGGCATTCCGAACGTCTGGTCGTAATTAGCCTGCCACTGCCACTGCAAGCCCATTTTCGGTTGGTCGAACTCATCACTCTCCACGGGGTTGACAAGTTTCCAGGTGGCGTTCGTTTTGGGCTTCTTGTAGGTGACAACCGGCTCCCCGCAATAGTCGCCATCCTTGTCCTCGCCCATGACGGGCCAGTTGTCCTTCCAGGTCACAGGCTGCAGGTGCACCACCCTGCCGTAACATTCCTTGTCTTGGAAATGCATGAACCAGTCCTCTCCCATGGGCGTATGCACCCATCCTCCCTGGTGAGGCCCGTTCACCTTGGTGCTCCCTTGTGCCAACACCACCTTTGCCTCGTATGGGCCGTAAGGAGACTTGGCCCTCATGGCCAGTTGGAAGCCCGTAGGCACACCTCCCGCCGGGCACATGATCCAATACCACCCTTCTCGTTTGTAGAATTTCGGCCCCTCGCAAGTGCGGTTCTCCGTCCCGTTGCCATCAAAGACGATGACAGGCTGCGAGATGGGCTTCGTCCCATCTGGTGTCAACTCCCTGACGGTGAGTACAGAAGCGAACCTTGACCGGCTGTTGGCCCATCCATTAACGAGGTAACATCTGCCGTCGTCGTCCCACAACGGGCACGTGTCAATCATCCCCTTTCCAGGAATGACACAGAGGGGCTCGCTCCATTCTCCTGCCGGGTCCTTGGCCTTCACCATGAAGACGCCGAAGTCGGGGTCTCCCCAATAGATGTAAAACTCTCCGTTGTGGTATCTGATGCTCGGCGCCCAGATGCCATTTCCGTGACTTGGCTTGTCAAACACCTCCTTGGGTTGAAGTTCCTTGACCGCGTAGCCAATGATTTCCCAGTTGACCAAGTCCTTGGAGTGCAGGATGGGAAGTCCTGGGATGCACTGGAAGGAACTGGCCGTGAGATAGTAGTCGTCTCCAGCGACACACACGTCGGGGTCGCTGTAGTCTGCATTGATCACCGGGTTGGTGAAAGTGCCGTTTCCATTGTCTGGCGCCCACACCTTCGAGCGGTATTCGCCTTGCGCTTGCAATGCCACGGCGAGCATCAGCAAGAGTGTTGTTTCAATTAGTCTTTTCATTGTTTGTTATGTAATTTAGGTTGATTTTGTCCATACGTCATGTCAGCACGAGTTGGCATTCCCCTCCCCTGCAGTCCGTCGCCATGGTCTTGAAGCGCCCTTCTGTTCGCATAGCCACACTGACGGCGGCCAACCCCATGGTTCGTCTCACATTGACTTCCACACAAGGATGCACATATCTTCCACCCTCCTGCTCCACCACCATCATGTCCACTCCTACAGGGCCGCGGTAGGGGTCACACATTTCACCAAGAAGCCTTTGCAAAGCCTTTGCAAGGCTGCGCATGTCATCACGCCCGGCAACCCTCTGCAGCATGTCCCATTTCTCGTCCTCCCCGGCCAGGACGTTACCGAGGTAAGCCCCCCGGTTGGTGTGGAAGACAGACAGCCCCACAAATTTCGCCTCCTTTTCCCCATCAAGGATGAATTCCATGGCGAAATCCATCACCTTGTTGTAAAACGGCTCGACGATGATGCTGCCCTGCCTCTCGATGGTGTTTCTCACAAACTTCAAGGTGCCGGGGTCGCCGTCATTATCCAGCAACCTTACACCTCTTCCGCTGCTGCTCCAAGGAGCTTTCACCACGCATCTCCCCCACTGTTCCATCCACCTCCACACTTCGTCCAAGTCCTTGGCCTCCTTTCGCTTGCCGATGGTGGCAGGCACGGAGCGCACCAACGTCTTAAGAAGGTCGATGGTCGTCCTCCTGTGCGAGATGGCTCTCACCCATTCCAGTTGCTCCCTTGACGGCAAGGCCCCCTCGTCGAGACCGGCTCTCAGCAAGGCATGCCTTAATGAGTGGTTCCATCCCCATGGGTCGATGAGGGGTTTGCCATCCGTTCCTCTTGCAATTTGCCCCAACTGCTTCCAGTGGCAGAAATTCACCTTTGGCAGCAGCGTGGCAAATCGGCTTGCCTGACGCTCCGCCTCTTCCACGTCGTCCACAACGACCCAGTCGCCTTCATCAGCCCAAAAAGCTGGAAGGAAGCCAAGCCCCCTTCGCAAGTTTCTCGCCGCAGCCGGAGGGGTAAATCCTTCTTTTCCGTATGCGAGCGCCAAGTCGTGCTCGGGGTTGAAGAGGTGGAAAATTGCCATTTCTCACTCCATTTTTTTATTAAAGAGGTGGAAATCTCTTATTTCGATGCAAAAATAACAAAAAAATCTCATATTTTGCAAACTTGACTTTGCATTTTAAGAAAAAAGCATTAATTTTGCAGAATAAACAAATCGAAAGGGCTCGGCTGTGCCCTGTCGCTGGCAGGGGTACATGTCATCCAGCCATAAAAGAGAAAACCAACCGTCCAATATGGAAGCCTTTTTCCGCACTCACACCTACCTTGTGGAGCACACCTCCGCGCCAGTTCGTCGCGACTTGATGGACGAGATAGACTGGAATGCCCGCCTGATAGGCATCAAGGGCACTCGTGGTGTGGGAAAAACCACCTTCCTCCTTCAATACGCCAACGAGCACTTTGGCTCTCGCGACCGCCAATGCCTCTATGTGAACATGAACAACTTCTATTTCCAGGAGCATGGCATCGAGGAGTTTGCCGGGGAGTTCTACCGCCATGGCGGCAAGGTGCTGCTGGTGGACCAGGTTTTCAAGCAGCACAACTGGAGCGAAGGTCTCCGCAAATGCTACGACAGCTATCCCGGCCTCCGTATTGTCTTCACCGGTTCGAGCGTGATGCGCCTGAAGGAAGAGAACCCCGAACTCAACGGCATCGTCAAGAGCTACAACCTTCGCGGCTTTTCCTTCCGCGAGTTTCTCAATCTTCAGACAGGCAACCATTTCCGTGCTTACACCTTCGATGAGATTTTGGAGGGTCATGAGCACATCATCAAGGAAATTCTCCCCAAGGCTCGTCCTCAAGAGTATTTCCAACACTACCTCCACCATGGTTTCTACCCGTTTTTCCAGGAGCGGCGCAACTACTCCGAAAACCTCCTGAAGACGATGAACATGATGACCGAGGTTGACATACTGCTCATCAAGCAGATCGAGTTGAAATACCTCACCAAGATCAAGCGCCTGTTCTACGAACTGGCCGTCGATGGCCCGAAAGCCCCCAATGTGAGCCAGTTGGCCATAGACATAGAGACGAGCCGCGCCACCGTGATGAACTACATCAAGTATTTGGCTGACGCCCGACTGATCAACATCATCTACCCCGAGGGTCAGTCGTTCCCCAAGAAGCCGTCGAAAGTGATGCTTCACAACCCCAACTTGATGTACGCCATCTACCCGAGCAAGGTGGACCAACAGGATGTGATGGAGACATTCTTGGTGAACTCGCTCTGGAAGGACCACAAGGTGTACCAGTCGAGCCATGAGAGCACCTACTTGGTTGACGGGCATTATCGCTTCTGCGTGTGCGATGCCCAGCAATCACCCTCCAAGCGCCTGCCTCCGGACACGATTTACGCACGCTACAACACCGAAGTAGGCAAGGGCAACCTCATTCCCCTGTGGCTATTTGGGTTCCTCTACTAAGCACGAGCGCAAGCATATACAAACATTATAAATTATTTTAACTTTTTATTAAGAAAATGGCAAAGGAAAAAAAATTCATCACCTGTGATGGCAACGAGGCTGCCGCCCATATCAGCTACATGTTTAGCGAAGTGGCCGCCATTTATCCCATCACTCCGTCATCGCCCATGGCTGAGCACGTGGACGAGTGGGCCGCTCGCGGCCGAAAGAACCTCTGGGGCCAGACTGTCTCTGTCCAGGAGATGCAGTCGGAGGCCGGTGCCGCCGGTGCCGTCCACGGCTCCCTCCAAGCCGGTGCCCTTACCACCACCTTCACCGCCTCACAAGGCTTGCTCCTGATGATTCCGAACATGTACAAGATTGCCGGCGAGTTGCTTCCTTGCGTGTTCGACGTGTCAGCTCGTACGCTGGCCTCCCACTCTCTTTGCATCTTCGGCGACCATCAGGATGTCATGGCTTGCCGACAGACGGGCTTCGCCATGCTCTGCGAGGGCTCTGTCCAGGAAGTGATGGACCTCACCGCCGTGGCACACCTTGCATCCCTGAAGACCTGCGTGCCTTTCATCAATTTCTTTGACGGTTTCCGCACCTCTCACGAGTATCACAAGATTGAGCGTCTTGACAACGAGGACATCCTCCCGTTGGTGGACGAGGCTGACATCAAGCGCTTCCGCGACCGCGCCTTGACACCGGAGCGTCCTGTCACCCGTGGTACTGCCGAGAACCCCGAGACCTTCTTCACCCATCGCGAGGCTTGCAACGCCTACTATGACTCCGTTCCCGAAATCGTGGAGGAGTACCTGGGCAAGATCAGCGCCATCACCGGCCGCGAGTATCACCTCTTCTCATACTATGGAGCAGAGGACGCAGACCGCATGGTGATTTTGATGGGTTCGGCCACCGATGCCGCCCGCGAGGCCATCGACCACCTGAATGCCAACGGCGAGAAGGTGGGCATGCTGAGCGTGCACCTCTATCGTCCCTTCTCCATCAAGCACCTGCTGGCTTCTGTTCCCAAGTCGGTGAAGCGTATCGCCGTGCTCGACCGCACGAAGGAGCCCGGTGCAGAGGGTGAGCCTCTCTACCTGGATGTGAAGTCGGCCTACTACGACGTTGAAGACCGTCCGCTGATTGTCGGCGGCCGCTACGGTCTTGGCTCTCACGACACCACTCCGGCTCAGATTATCTCCGTGTTCAACAACCTGAAGATGCCAGAGCCGAAGAACCACTTCACCATCGGCATCGTGGACGATGTGACATTCACCTCCCTCCCCGTCGTTCCCGAGCTCGCACTTGGCGGCAAGGGCCTCTATCAGGCCAAGTTCTACGGCCTTGGAGCCGACGGTACCGTAGGTGCCAACAAGAACTCTGTGAAGATCATCGGCGACAACACCGACAAGTACTGCCAGGCTTATTTCTCCTATGACTCGAAGAAGTCCGGCGGCTTCACCTGCTCTCACCTTCGTTTCGGCGACGAGCCCATCCGCTCCACCTACTTGGTGACCACTCCCAATTTCGTGGCATGCCACGTGCAGGCTTACCTCCACATGTATGACGTGACCCGCGGTTTGCAGAAGAACGGCACGTTCCTTCTCAACACCATCTTCGAGGGCGAAGAACTTGCCCGCTTCATGCCCAACAAGGTGAAGCGCTACTTCGCTGAGAACAACATCACCGTCTATACCATCAACGCCACGAAGATTGCCCAGGAGATTGGCCTCGGCAATCGCACGAACACCATCCTCCAGTCGGCATTCTTCCGCATCACACAAGTGATTCCCGAGGAGCTCGCCGTGGAGCAGATGAAGAAGTTCATCGTGAAATCATACGGCTCGAAGGGTCAGGACATCATCGACAAGAACTACGCAGCTGTTGACCGCGGCGGCGAGTACAAGGAGTTTGCTGTTGACCCGGCATGGGCCAATCTTCCCGACGACGCCGTTGTTGAGGACGACGCTCCCGCATTCGTGAAAGAGGTTGTTCGCCCGATCAACGCCCAAGCCGGCGACTTGCTGCCAGTGAGTTCCTACACCAAGTTCGGCACCACCGACGGTTCATGGGAAGTGGGCACTGCTGCCTACGAGAAGCGTGGCGTGGAGGCTTTCGTTCCTGTATGGAATCTCGACAACTGCATCCAGTGCAACCAGTGTGCATACATCTGTCCTCACGCTGCCATCCGTCCGTTCGTCCTCACCGACGAGGAGCTTGCCGGCTATGGCGGGAAGACCATCGAGATGAAAGCCCCCAAGACGATGAAGGGCATGCATTTCGCCATTCAGGTATCTGTTCTCGACTGCCTTGGCTGCGGCAACTGCGCCGACATTTGCCCGGGCAACCCGAAGCTTGGCAAGGCTCTCACCATGGCTCCGTTCAACCCGGATGCCGAGGCGATGAAGAAGGAAGCCGCCAACTGGGAATACTGCGTGAAGAACGTGAAGTCGAAGCAAGACTTGGTGGACATCCGTAGCAACGTGAAGAACTCACAGTTCGCACAGCCGCTGTTCGAGTTCTCCGGTGCCTGCGCTGGTTGCGGCGAGACTCCTTACGTGAAGCTTATCTCCCAGCTGTTCGGCGACCGTGAGATGATTGCCAACGCCACCGGCTGCTCGTCCATCTATTCCGCCTCCATCCCCTCCACACCTTATACCAAGAACGAGAAGGGTCAAGGCCCGGTGTTCAACAACTCCCTCTTCGAGGACTTCTGCGAGTTCGGCCTTGGCATGGCCCTTGGCAACAAGAAGATGAAGGAGCGCGTGGCCAAGCTGCTCTGCGAGGCTACTGCCTGCGAGGAGTGCCCGTCGGAGTTCAAGGAGCTGGCTCAGGAATGGATTGAGAAGCGTGAGGATGCCGACGAGACCAAGCGCCTCGCCGCCCTCATCAAGCCCTTCATTGCTGGTGGAGCAGAGGCTGGCTGTGAGCACTGCAAGGAACTGCAGACCTTGGAGCACTACCTGGTGAAGCGCTCGCAGTGGATCATCGGTGGCGACGGTGCCTCCTATGACATCGGCTACGGCGGTCTCGACCACGTGATTGCTTCTGGCGAAGATGTGAACATCCTGGTGCTCGACACCGAGGTTTACTCCAACACTGGCGGCCAGGCTTCGAAGGCCACACCGCTCGGCGCCATCGCACAGTTTGCTGCTCAAGGCAAGCGCATCCGCAAGAAGGACCTTGGCATGATCGCCACCACTTACGGCTATGTCTATGTGGCTCAAATCGCCATGGGCGCCGACCACGCACAGTGCCTCAAGGCCATCCGCGAGGCTGAGGCTTGGCACGGCCCGTCAGTGGTGATTGCCTACGCTCCGTGTATCAACCACGGCCTGAAGGCCAAGGGCGGCATGGGCAAGAGCCAGGCTGAGGAGAAGAAGGCTGTGGAGTGCGGCTACTGGCACCTGTGGCGCTTCAACCCGGCTCTGATTGACGAGAACAAGAACCCGTTCTCGCTCGACTCCAAGGAGCCCGACTGGAGCAAGTTCCACGACTTCCTCATGGGCGAGGTGCGCTACCTCTCCGTGAAGAAGGCCTACCCGAACGAGGCAGAGGAACTCTTCGCCGAGGCACAGCGCATGGCACAAATCCGCTACAAGAGCTACGTGCGCAAGACCAAGGAGGACTGGGCAGAATAAAGCCTTCACCTCTTTTAATACATCATTCCCGCCAGCAAGCCTGCTGGCGGGATTTTTTATAATGATGGGTTGTAATGTAATGGAAAGTTGAGTATTTACAAGATGATTCCTGAAAAACAAATCAAACCATTGACATAAAGACAGTTATAAATTAGGCTCATTTTTGCCTTGTTCCCGATAATCGGGCAAAATTGACAAACAAAAAAAACTAACTTAAAAACTATCTATTCATTATCATAATTATCTCATTTTTTTTTTGTTATTTTGCACACGAGAACCAAAAATCTTTAAAGTAATGACAGCAATAGAACTACGTGCAGAACTACTTCGCGAAATGAGCCCACTTCTCGATAATGAGGTGGCTATGAAAAAAATGCTGATGTATGTTAGGTCATTGGTATTAGAAAAAAAGACAAGAACTGATACGGTTTCATCTGGTTGGGCTGACCGTTTCGTAGGTGCTTGGAAAGACGACCGTACTGCTGAAGAAATCATTCATGACATACATCAAGCAAGAACAAAAAACAATATTGATGTTGTACAATGAAAGGATATCTGCTTGACACAAGTATATGTGTCGCCATTTTTAGAGGCAACAACAAAGTGGCAGCAAAAATGAATAAAGTGGGAAAGGAAAAATGTTTCACTACCCATATTGTTGTTGCCGAATTACTCTTTGGAGCATATAGGAGCAATCATGTAGAGGAAAACGTCAATCAAACAAATGAATTCTTTAAAAATCTAACCATTCTACCTTTCGAAGATTGCATTAATGATTTTGTAAGGGAAAGAGTACGATTGTGGAACATAGGTGAGAAGATTGAAGATTTTGACCTAATGATAGGTTGCGCCGCCAAGGCTGCGGGATTAACTATGGTGACTCATAACGTGAAGCATTTCGCACATATTGAAGGTATTGAAATAGAAGACTGGGTTGAATGACTATTTGCTTATGAACAACAGACTGATATTCCTTGGCACTGGCAATGCATTTGTGACGCGCTGCTTCAACACCTGTTTCATCCTTGAGAGCGATGGCAAGCGCCTCATGGTGGATGCCGGCGGGGGCAATGGCATCCTCCGCCAGATGGAGGATGCAGGAATAAGCTTCGCCTCCATCCACGACCTTTATCTCACCCATGCCCACACCGACCACGTGATGGGTGCCGTGTGGGTGGTCCGCAAGGTGACAAGCCTCATGTCGCAAGGCAAGTATGAGGGAGTGCTGCACATTTACGGCCATGAGAGGGTGCTTCGCGTACTTCTGACGATGTGCGAGATGATGCTCCCCGGCAAGTTTCTCAAAATGATTGGCGAGCGTGTGCTCACGGTGGAAGTGAAAGACGGCGAGCATTTCGATGCTGCCGGGATGCACTTGGTCGCCTTCGACATCCACTCCACGAAGGAGAAGCAATTCGGTTTCACCGCCACTCTTCCTGATGGGACACGTGTGGCTTGCCTCGGCGACGAGCCTTTCAACGCCCTTTGCCGGGACTATGTAGCCGGTGCCGACTGGCTGTTGAGCGAGGCTTTTTGTCTTTACGATGCTCGCGAGGTGTTCAAACCATACGAAAAGCACCACAGCACAGCACTCGACACAGGCCGCCTCGCCAAAGAGTTGGGCGTGCGCCACTTGGTGATGTATCACACTGAGGACAAGACACTTGCAAGTAGGAAAGAGAACTACTCAAAAGAGGCAGCGAGGGAGTTTGACGGGGAGATTTTCGTGCCCGATGACTTGGAAGTAATATTTTTTTAGTTAAATAATACAAACAAAAGTAACATTTTCGAGATTTAATATCTACTTTTGCGGCGAGAATTAATTTTATGTTTTACTAAATCAATCGAAAAAAATGAAAAAGTTTTTGTTTATCGCCGTGGCTGCTGCCGCAGTAACATTCACAAGTTGCACAAATGAGAAAGCTCCTGCTCCCACAGAGCCCGAAGCACCCGAGGTAGAACTCGTTTCCGAGGACTCACTGGCCAGCTTCATCGAGGCAGCCGATACGACCGCCATCTCCAACTTCCTCACCGAAGCTCAGGCCAAGATCGAGGAACTGAAGAGCATCGACCCTGTGAAGGCTAAGGAGTATCTTGCAAAGATCCAGGCTCTTCTGAAAGAGAACGCTGACAAGATCAAGGCTTTCGTTGGCACTGGTGCTGTTGCTTCTTTGATTGACACCGTGAACCAACTTCCGGAGATTGAAGTTCCCGACGTGACCGACGCCGCCGCTGAAGCTGTTGAGGGTGCCAAGGACGCTGCCGCTGAGGCTGTTGACAACGCCAAGGAGGCTGTTGAGGGTGCCGCTGACGCTGCCAAGGACGCCGCTGCTGACGCTGTTGACAACGCAAAAGAGGCTGTTGAGGAAGCCAAGGACGCTGCTGCCGACAAGGCTGCCGAGGCTGTTGACAAAGCCGCTGACAAAATCAAGGGTGCCATTGGCAAATAATCCCTTTTAGAGAAAGAGAAAGCTTAGAAAGAAAAGAATTGGCGCGGGTGTTTCGACACCCGCGTTTTTTTGCTTCCTTGTTTGGTCTTGATGACGTGAAAAGACATTCTTCCATCATTTTTCCCGCCAAAAAGCATTGTTGTTATTAAAAAAATCCGTATATTTGCAAACGTATAATTTCTAACCCCCTTTATAATTATGAGAAAAACAACATTATCAGGCATTTTGATGCTTATTGCCATTTTCTTCATCTCATGCGGCAGTGATGCACCCACGCTTGTAGGCAAGTGGCAAATGAAAAAATCGCAAGTGGACGAGAAGCAGAAAATTGAGAGCACTTGGGACATGGACTTGAAAGCCGACAACACGTTGTCCATGGCCATCGAGATGCTTCTTGAAGGCGAGTCCGATGGTTTCACGATGAAGCTCCCCATGTCTCTTGCTTTCGACGGTAACTGGACTTCCACCGACAAGGTCATTGTAATCAGTGCCGACACCGCCACTACTAAGTTCGCCATCGACAAGGAAAAGATGGACTTCAAGTTCACCAAGAAGGAGATGGAGGCATTCAACGACAAAATCAAGAAAACCGTTCTTGAGCAGATGGAACAGTCATTCAAGGATGACATGATGAAGCAGTTCCTTGGCAAGGATTCTTCAGACTATGTCCTCAACGGCGACAAGCTGCAGCTCATCTCCAAGAGCGACACACTGAATTTCGAACGTGTGAAATAAGCATCTTACGTCCTTACACCATCCAATAAAGCCAAGGTGCTGACCAGCACCTTGGCTTTATTGGGTTCTATTGATGTCGGGAGTGTTATTTGTTGATAACGTTGACATCGATTTTCTTGCATGGGAACATGAATGCAAGTCCCTTGAGTTGCTGATAGACAGTCTCATTCATATAGAAATACACCGTCCAGTAGTCCTCGCCCTTGCACCATGTGCGGGTGTTGACAACGACGCCTTTCTCTGCCAGTTCGGTGATGCCCACCCATGGCTCTGCCACCACGGGGGAGTCTGCAACGGGCCCTTGCAGGATGAGCGGACTTGCAGCCTG
>Ga0129307_1002794_pt1 | contig 12605 bp, 5 predicted proteins | sample P1105metagenome_FD_94437 | JGI IMG/M metagenome (GOLD analysis project Ga0129307, IMG submission 94437) | Capybara group fecal microbial communities from Wisconsin, USA - P1105 metagenome | ecosystem: Host-associated > Mammals > Digestive system > Large intestine > Fecal | place: USA: Wisconsin... | reverse complement strand
CCGGTTTGGTGGGTGAGGACGGCCCCACCCACCATGGAGCGTTCGACATCGCCTCGCTGCGCGCCATCCCGGGCGTGACCATCTCCTCCCCCATGGACGAGCACGAACTCCGGCATCTGATGTTCACCGCCCAGACACCCGGGAAAGGCGTGTTTGTCATACGCTATCCCCGTGGTCGCGGCGTCTGCTCCGACTGGTGCTGCCCCATGGAAGAGATTCCTGTGGGAACAGGCCGCACACTTCGCGAAGGCAGCGACATTGCCGTGCTGAGCTTTGGCCCCATTGGCAACAACGTCGCCCAAGCCATCGACGCCCTCGCCGCCGAGGGTTCCACCCTCTCTGTTGCCCATTACGACATGCGCTTCGCCAAACCTCTCGACGAGAGGTTGTTGGAAGAGGTGTGCTCGCGTTTCACCCGCATTGTCACCGTTGAGGACGGCTGCATCGCCGGAGGCTTCGGCAGTGCTGTTGCCGAATGGCTCTTCGACCACGGCCATTCCCCCCTCCTTCGCCGTCTTGGCCTACCCGACACGTTTGTGGAGCATGGCAAGGTTGGCGAACTCCAGCACCTTGTTGGCATCGACAGTTTCACCATCAAACAAACCATCCTTGATTTATGCGAATCATCATCGTAGGCGCCTCGGCCATTGGTTCCCACCTTGCCCGCCTGCTCTCACGCAGCAACCATGACATCGTATTGATGGACGAGAGCGAAGACAAGCTGGACGCCATCAGCAGCGAATACGACCTGATGACGCTCACCGGCTCTCCCACGGAAATAAAGGCCCTGCGCAGTGCCGACACCGACTTGGCCGATATCTTCATCGCCGTGACCCCCGACGAGAACGCCAACATGACCAGTTGTGCGATGGCACACGTGATGGGTGCCAAGAAGACAGTCGCACAGGTGACCAACTATGAATTGGTGGATGCCGACAACACCGCTCTCATCCGCCAAATGGGCATCGACAACATCATCCATCCAGAGAAATTGGCTGCCGACACCATCGTCAAGAGTCTCAAACTCAGTTGGGTGCGACAGCGGTGGGATGTCCATGGCGGCTCCTTGGTGATGCTTGGCATCAAACTGCGTGAGTCGTGCGAAATCCTCAACCAACCCCTCCGACTGCTCTGCGGCCCACAAGACCCCTACCACATCGTGGCCATCAAGCGCGGCAACGAGACGGTCATTCCAGGTGGTAACGACGAACTCCGCCTCTACGACATCGTGTATTTCATGACCACCACGCCCTATATTGCCTACATCCGCAAAATTGTGGGCAAGGAGCATTATGCCGACGTGAAAAACCTCATCATCATGGGCGGCGGCAAGACCGCCATCCGTGCGGCGAAGCAGATGCCGACGTTCATCAATACCAAACTCATCGAGATTGACGAGCGACGGTGCGAACGACTCAACGAGGAGTTGGACGACACGAAGGTGATGGTCATCCACGGCGACGGCCGCGACATCAACCTGCTGAAGGAGGAGAACATCAAGAACACCCAAGGCTTCGTGGCCCTCACCGGCAACGACGAAATCAACATCCTGGCTTGCCTGAATGCCAAGAAACTTGGTGTGCGCAAGACCATTGCGATGATTGACAACTCCAACTACCTCAGCATGGCGGAGAGCCTCGACATCGGTACGGTAATCAACAAGAAAGTGCTTGCCGCTGGCAACATCTACCAGATGATGCTCAGCGCCGACGTTCAAAACATCGGGTACCTTCCTTCCGTGCGTGCCGACGTGGCGGAATTTACCGCCCAGCCCGGTTCCAAGGTGACCCAGAAAAAGGTGTATGAACTTGGGTTGCCCCGTGGCTGCACCATCGGCGGCCTGGTGCGCGGCAAGGAAGGCTTGCTGGTTTCGGGCGGCACACAGATAGAGGCTGGCGACAACGTGGTTGTGATTTGCTACGACCTCGACTTGAAGAAGATAGAAAAGTTTTTTTCCAAATAATGTTCAACAAGAAGCTCATCTCCAAGGTGATAGGCTCCCTTCTGGTGTTGGAGGCCTCCTTCATGCTGCTGTGCATGGTTACCGCACTATTTTACGGCAGCAACGACGTGTTGCCTTTCGCCGTCTCTTTTCTCATCACACTTGGAGCGGGGATGGGTCTGATGCGCCTCGGCCATGAGGCCCCCACCACGATGGCTCGACGCGACGCGTACATCGTCGTCACCTTCACATGGGTTACCTTCAGCATCTTCGGCTCCCTGCCCTACCTCTTTGGCGGCTTTTTCGGCTCCTTCGAATTCTTTGACATCGAAGCCCAAATAGCCATCACCACCGATGCCTTCTTCGAGACGATGTCGGGCTTCACCACCACGGGAGCCTCGATGCTCAACGATGTGGAAGCGCAGTTGGAGTCCCACCACGCGATGCTTGCCTGGCGGTCGCTGTCGCAATGGATTGGCGGCCTGGGTATCGTCTTCTTCACCATCGCCATCCTACCCTCGATGGTGGGCAACTCGATGAAGGTGTTCTCCGCGGAAGCCACGGGACCCATCCGCTCGAAGATGCACCCCCGCCTGAGTGCCACCGCGATGCGCATCTGGTGGGTCTATATCCTGCTCACCATCGGCTGCGGAGTGTGCTACGCCCTTGCAGGGATGGACGGCTTCAGTGCCGTGAACTACGCCATGACGACGACGGCCACGGGCGGTTTCTCCATCCACAATGACAGCATTGCCCATTTCCATTCCCCCACCATCGAGTACATCGCCATCGTGTTCCAATTCCTCTCCGGCATCAACTTCTCCATGCTCTTCATGGTGATGGCCAAGCGCAAACTGACCAGCTGGCGGGAGTTCAAGCGCAGCGAGAAGAGCAAATGGAGCGAGTTCTTGGGCAACGAGGAGACGCGCTTCTACATCATCGCCGTGACGGTGTGTACCATCGTGATAGCCCTCATCCTGATATTTTCCAACGGTTATGCCCTGGAAACGGCGTTCCGCAAGTCGCTCTTCCAGGTGGTGTCGCTCATGACCACCACCGGCATCTTCTGCGACAACGTGGGTGCATGGCCTCACATCACATGGATGCTGCTCTACATCCTCATGTTCGTGGGTGCATGCTCTGGCTCCACCACTGGAGGTTTCAAGAGTTCCCGCGCATTGATGGTACTGAAGGTAATTCGCAACGAGTTCGTGCGCATGATGCATCCCCGCGCCGTGCTTCCGGTGAAGCTCAACGGCAAGGCGATGCCCTCGCAGATGGTCAACAGTCTCCTTGCCTCTTTCTCCGTATATATCCTGGTGTGCTTGGGCACGATGGCACTGATGATGGCCATCGACATCAACGTGACCAACTCCGCCATCATCTCCATCAGTTGCCTGAGCAACGTAGGCCTCCCCCTCAACGAACTTGGCCCCGACATGACTTGGAGCAGCCTGCCCATCTGGACAAAATGGGTTTGCACCATCCTCATGCTCCTCGGCCGTCTCGAAATATTCAATGTCCTCATCCTCTTCACCCCACCCTTCTGGGAAGACAACTAAGGCCCCAAAGTCCCTAAAGTCCCTAAAGACCCTATAAGTATCACGATATCAATGTTTAAATTCAAGCCAATTTTTAAAAGCACCCTGTGGGGCGGTGAGAAAATCGCCGCCTTCAAACATTTGGACATTGCCCAGCACCAAGTAGGCGAAAGTTGGGAAATCTCCGGCATACCCGGCAAGGAGACCGTGGTATGCGAGGGTGAACATACTGGCAAGTCACTCAACGAATTGGTCGCCCTCCTTGGCCCCCGTCTTTTAGGAGCCGACAACTATCGTCGCTTCGGCAACGAGTTTCCATTGCTCGTCAAGTTCATCGACGCCCACGACGACCTCTCCATCCAAGTTCACCCCGATGATGCAACGGCCCAACGCCACGGAAAGGGACGGGGCAAGAACGAGATGTGGTATGTCTTGGACTCCGATGCCGACGCATATCTTTACAACGGACTACGCCATGCCATCACCCCGGAGGAATACAAGTCGATGGTAGCCGACCATACCATCTGTGAAGCACTCACCCGTTACCCGGTGAGAGAGTGCGACGTGTTTTTCATCCCCTCCGGACGCATCCACTCCATCGGCAAAGGTTGTCTCGTGACCGAAATCCAGGAGACGAGCGACGTCACCTACCGCATCTACGATTTCAACCGCCGCGACCAACAAGGCCACTTGCGCGAGTTGCACACCCACGAGGCTTCCGAGAGTATCGACTACCGCGTCCTTCCCGACTACCGCACTCATTACACGCCGATGAAGAACATGGGGGTGGAATTGGTGAGATGCCCCTATTTCACCACCAGTTTGTACGATTTGGACGAGCCCATGACCATCGACTATGACGACCTCGACAGCTTCGTCATCCTCATCGGAGTCAAGGGAGGCGGTACGTTGACCGACGACACTGGCCACCTCACGACCCTCCGCGCCGGAGAAAGCATCCTCCTGCCCGCCACCACAAAAGTCATTCAGGTGGAAGGAGAAGTAAGTTTTTTGGAAACTTACGTGTGAAATTGCTACTTTTTTCAGCTTTATTATTGCAAATTTAGAAGATTTTGTCTAATTTTGCCCAATTATTGGTAGAAGGCATCCATCAACTACAAAAAAGAACGATATGAGAAAACCTATACTCCGAACAATAATCACACTGGTTGCCACACTCATCCCGATGCTCCTCTGCGCCCAGGAGGCGGGAGGCTACAGCGTGGGCACCACGCCCACCAAGCGCGGTGCGCTGTTGGAGGAATTCACCGGCATCCACTGCGGCTTCTGCCCCCAGGGGCACGCCATCGCGAAGAAAATGATGCGCAACCACCCCAACGTGTACTCCATAGCCATCCACTCCGGGCACTATGCCGCCAACCACCCCGACGAGCCAGACTTCCGCATCACTGAGGGAGAGGCCCTGGATGCCTTCTTCCACCCCAGCGGCTACCCCAGCGGCATGGTGTCGCGCTCTCTCGTGTTGTCGGACGACGACAGTCCCGTGACAGAGCGGAGCCTGTGGCCCTACCAGGCAAAAGCCATCATTGAACAAGACGCCAGCGTCAACCTCCTCGCCACATCGAAATACGACGGCTCCACCGGCAAGCTCTCCATCCATGTGGAAGGCTATTTCACCGCCGAGGAACAACTCCTTGACCAAGAGCTGATGGTGGTGTGGACGCAGGGAAACATCTTAGGCCCACAAAGCGGCGCCAACCAAGGCGACGACTATTCCCATCAGCACATGCTCCGCCAGTATGTCACCCCGTTGTGGGGCGACACCTTGCAGTCTCCCAAGCAAGGGCAGTATTTCACACGCGACTACGAAGTGGTGGTGCCTGCCGACATCAAGAAGGTGGAGGTGGTGCCTGCCGACATCCAAGTGCTGGCTTTCGTGTGCAACGGGAAAGGCGAAGTGCTCAACGTCACCTCCTCCAAGCCCGAATACGTCAACTACAGCCTCGTCAGCGGTGCGTTGGAAGCCCCGCAACTGCCCATCGGCAACCGCTATGCCTTCAATTTCTTCGAAGCATTCCTGAAGAACAACGGCACCGCCCCCATCACCACCGCCACGTTTGACATCACCATCAACGATGACAAGAAGAGTGTGGAGTGGAGCGGCAACATCGCCCCCGGCAAGGGTGCCGACATCGAACTGCCCCTCGCCGGCCTTGCCATCGACAGGAAAGACGAAAACGAGTATCTCATTGAACTGAAAACCCTCAACGGGCAAAGCGTGAAGTCGAGCAAGCTCAAGGGCGACTTCATCTATGCGCAGCCATGCACACCCGACTTGGACATCATCATCACGACCAACGACAAGGCCGACGATGCCTTCTACCGCCTCCGCGATGCCGACGGTGCCATCATCAAGGAATTCGGCCCCTACCCCGTGGGGGAAATCAGCGAGGACAAGCAACAACTCAACCTTGAGCCCGACCGCGCCTATTGCTTTGAGGTGTGGTGCCCCTGGGGAATGGACCTGACCTACCCCAACAGCACCTATGTGATGCACAACTCCGACGGGTCCCTGTTGGCGCAGGTGCTGAAAATCACCGACTATGGCTCACGCACCTTCTTCTTCACCTCCAAACCCTCCGGCGTGACAGAACTGCCTGCCGTGGGCAACACACCCGGCACCCTCTTCGACCTCTCCGGCCGACGTGTGACACATCCCACACCAGGCCTCTACATCCAAGACGGAAAGAAAATCATCATTCAATAAACATCAACACACTTGATTATGAGAAAAGCTTTACTTTTGTTTGCTACATTTGCCTTGAGCATCTGTGCATGGGCCCAGTGGCCTTCCAGCACCGACAAGGCAGTACAAATCTCATTACCCGGACAGAGCGACTACGGCTGCCAGACAGCCTTCTCACCCGATGGCGTCACCTACGTGGTGAAAATCGTGCCACAAAGACCCGGAGAGGCAGGCCTCACCGTGCTTAGCTACCGTCTCTATGCCCTCGACAAGGACGGTGTTCTCCTTTCGCCCGCAGAAGGATACGACATCGCCACCGAGAACAACAAATCGTGGACGGCCGTCAACTCGCAACTTTACGTGGACAAGGAAGGTAATGCCATCGTGATGTGCTGCGACAGCCGAAACGCAAGGGAATACTCCGATGAACAAGGATACACCATCTACAAAGTTAATCCCAAAGGAGAAGTCATCTGGACAGCAGACCTCGACAAGGGCAATGTTTACTATCTCCCAGTGAGCATCAACTGCGTCGAGGACACCGACGGCAACTATCTTTTTGCATACACGCCATACACCACGATTGAGACAAACGCAGTACCGCCCTTGCTCTTGGAGAAACTCGACAAGAACACCGGCGCCACCATCTGGACACGCAAGATGGAACACGAAACCAGACCCTACGCCTATCCCCACCTGGTGGCCTCCAACAACAACCAGTCACTTCTCTTCTACCTCTACACCTCCAACCAGTATGTCTATGCCAAGATGCTCGACAAGGACGGCAACGACGTATGGGATAGCGACGCACGTGTCTATCGCGGCGGCTTTGGCAGCATCCCCGCCCACGTCACCATCAAGTCGTTCGAGGGACCCGACGGCGGCGGACTGTTCACCTGGCGCGACGACCGCAATTATGAGGATGTCTATGCCTCATACGCCTCTTATATCAAGGCCGACGGCAGCTATGGCTTCCCGGGCGAAACCGATGCCTTGAAGGTGTGCTACGACGACTTCCAGTCGCGCAATTCCGCCGACATAGCATGGAGCGAGCAGCACAACTGCTTCTACGCCGCCCTTCAAATCTTCAACCAAGCCTACCAGAACTACCAAGGACTGTATGTGCAGAAGATTTCAAAGGAAGGCGAACTGCTCTGGGGTCCCAATGGTCTGGCCTTGGAGCCTCTGGAAGAACAAAGCATCTACAACGACCCCATCGTGCGTATCGACAACGAGGGCAATCCCGTGGTGTTCTACATGAAGACGACAGACATCTATACATACCAGACCAACGACATTCAGCAGTGTGCCGTAAAACTGGACAAGGACGGGAACAAGCTTTTCGCTGAAGAGGTGACCTTCGACACGCACAAGAGTTACAAGACCAGCCTCGCCGTTTCCCAACTGATTGACAACAAGTATTGGGTGGTGGCCTGGTCCGACAACCGTTTCGGCGAAATGGACTACGGCTCCAACAACATGATGGCCACCCGCTTCAACGTGGACGGGACAATAGGCGACCCGGAGAGCGGCATTCACGCCATCGAAGCGGGCGCCACGTCCGACGATGCCTATTTCGACCTCTCGGGCCGACGCGTCTCCCAACCCTCCAAGGGCATATACATCCGCAATGGGCGCAAGACCGTTGTGAGGTGAAAAAAGAGCAACCTACTTTTACCAACCTAAATAACTCAACTTCATGAAAAAAACTTTATGGCTATTCCTGGGCTTCATGCTCTCCATGATGGGAGTGCAAGCCCAAGTCATGCCCTCCTACTCGTTTGTGTCGAGTTCAGGCACTTACGAGGAGATCAGCGGCGGCACCGTGCTTGCTACGGCTGCCCTCGCGGGCGATGACTTCGACGGGAAGGTGTTTGGCGCCGAGGGCACGGCAGTGTCATCATCCGGCGCCGTTGCCGGCATCGACATCGGCTTCACCTTCAAGTACAACAACCAGGACATGACGAAGTTTGTCGTTTACACCAATGGAGCCATCCAATTGGGAACGGGCGACATCAACGTCAATCCTTCTGGCTACTACAACAACTACGCGAATACCGAGAACTACCTTGGTATGAGCGACATCCGCGGCGTAACCAACAATGATGCCACGGAGGTGAGCTACAAGGTTGAAGGCTCCGCCCCCAACCGCGTGCTCGTCGTGCAATGGAAGAACGTCTCGAACAAGACAACCCACTGGGGCGACGACGACTTCATCACCAGCAACCACCAAGTCCGCTTGAACGAGGCCGACTGCAGCGTGCAGGTGGTCTTCGGCGCGTTCACTCCTTCCGAGACGGTATCCGGCGGTGTCAACTTCAAGGTTGGCGTGGGTGGTGGCTCCGACAATCTCCTCCTCACCGCCGGCACCTGGGCGGAGCCGGTGAGCAGCACCAACGATGTTTCTGCCATCAACACGGGCAAGGGTAGTCTTCCCGCCAACGGACAGACGTTCACCTTCAACGTCCCACCGCCCTGCACGGCTCCTGTGGCACAGCCCACCGGACTGGTGCTCAGCGCCACCTCCACGCAGTTCACCGGTGAATTCACCGCCTCTGCCTCTGCCGACCACTACCTCGTGCTTTGCTCCGACGCTCCCATCACTGCCACCCCGGCCGATGGTGTGACCTATGCTGAAGGCACCGAACTTGGCGGAGCCATCGTGGTGACTTACACGGAGAAGACCTCGTTTGAATCGCCTGACGGCCTCTCTGGTTCGACGAAATATTATGTGGCCGTCTTCGCCGCCAACTCCCGCTGCATGAACGGGCCGAGCTACCTGCTCGCCGCCCCGCTCACCGGTGAGACAAGCACCCTGCCGGCCGCACCCGCCGGCCTGACGGCCGAGGCCACCGGCGTGAGCACCGTGAAGCTCTCCTTCCAAGGCAACGCCTCTGGAGACAAGGTGCTGGTGGCCCAGACCAACATGGCAGCCATCAACGAATACGACCAGATGCTCGAGTATGGCGCCTTTGGCCTGCCCTCTGGCGACCTTGCCGTTGGCAGCGAGATAGCCGGCGGTGGCAAGGTGGTCTTCATAGGCACACCTGGCGAAGCCATCACCCTCGAAGGCCTTGCCGAGAACAACGCTTGGTTCTTCCGCGCCTGGAGTGTTGACGCCAACGGCAACTGCTCCACCACTTACACCGACGCAGCCACCGCCACCGGCGGCACGGTGCCCTACGAGCCCGACCTGAGTCAGTTCTCGCCCTACAACTACGAGTCACTGCCTGGTTGGAACGACACGGGCGCCTTCTATATCCAGGAAGACACCGAAGGCAACAAGTTCATCGAGTGCAACCCCTCTCCGGTGGACACCGACCACGGTACCGAGGTGTTCACCAATACGCCTTGGGTGACTTTGGGTGAGGGCACCAACCGCGTCCTCTTCGACCTGAACATGGTCAACCCGGGACGCTGGGGAATGACGAACCCATACGCATGGAATGAAGACGACGTGATGCTCATCCAAGCCAGCGAGGACGGCGAGAACTTCACCACCCTCTACACGGTGAACGACAACAACGCCCCGGTGTTTGCAAGCACCACCGACCGCCTGCACTATGGCATCAAGTTCGACCAGTTTGCTGGCAAGACGGTGCGCCTGCGCATCTACTTCAAGATTTTCAGCCCCATGCGCGCACAATTCTTCAACTTCGCCGTGGAGCAAGTCAAGGCCGTGGACTATCCTGCCAACCTGAAGGCCACCATGATTGCCGGTGGCAACGTCACCCTGGCATGGGAGAGCAACAACGACCCTGCCGAGACCGACTGGGAGGTGCGCTACAAGAAGAGCGACGAGAGCGAATGGAGCGAGCCGGTGGCTGTGAGCGGAGAACCTACCGTCGTGCTTGCCGGACTCGCAGGCCTGACGAACTACGAGGCTCAAGTGCGCGCAAAGAAGGGTGACCAGGAGAGCGACTGGACAAAGAGCTACTTCTTCACCACCGGTCTGGCCATCCCGTTTGAGGACACCTTCGCAGAAGGCAATACTGCCGGATGGACCCCGATGCACGGCGTGCTGACAGAGGCCGTCGGCCCGTTGGAGGACGAAGGCGCATGGAGATACAACAACTGGGGACGTGCGATGGTTTATGCCCCCTATGAAGTGCCGGCCGACGACTGGCTCATCAGCCCCACCATCGACCTGGGCGACGGTTCCAAGTCTTACTCCATCTGCTACGACATCATGCACAGCTACGGCCAGGGCGAAGCCCAGGGCGTGAAATACCAGATTGTGGTGTCGCGTGACAACGGTGCCACATGGAGCACCAATGACGTGGTGGCCACCTTCAGCGGCGACGACATCCCGGCAGCTGCAACGGAGAGCACCATCTACTCCGCCAACCTCCAGGGCATCACCGGCCCGGTGAAAGTCGGCTTCTACATCCACATCGAAGGAGGAGACCCCGACCAGCTGCGGATGAGAAAAATCGCCGTTGTGGAGAATGCGGCACCAGAAGGTGGTGAGTTCACCGTCACCTACGCCGTACAAGAGGGCGATGCACACGCTTCCGGCGAGACCGTCAGCGTGACAGCCAACGGCAAGGAAGTGGCCACACTCACCTTCGGCGAGGAAGGCGGTGCCGACTTCACGGCAGCTTCCGCCGACAGCCATGTGGACGGCTTCGTGGCCTACACTCCAGGCAACGGCGTCAACGGCAACAAGGCAGGAGGCACCTTCTACACCATCACTCCGAAATACGACGGAAAGATGACCGTCGCCGTCGTGCTCAACAGCGACAAGGACTTCTTCGTCCTGGAGAACGGCACAGCCCTGCCCGAATACGACGCATACAGGGCAACGGAGAAATACTACGGAACGTTCGACTTCGACGTGAAGGGCGGCAGCAGCTACAAGATTTACTGCGCCGGCTCCAAGCTCGGCTTCTACGGCTTCAACTACAGCGGCTCTATCCCGTCGGATGAAATCTACATCGAGACCGACCTCACCAGCCAGTTTGCTTCCCTCACCGAGTACACCAACTGGGTGGGTGCCAGCGGCTACGCCACATGGGCGGCTCCACAGGTGACCACCAATGCCGGACAGACCGTCTATATGTGCGAGCGATATGACACCAACTGCGAGACCACCGGAGACGTGTTCTACCAGAACCTCACCGGCCTCACACCCGGCACCTACAAGATTGAACTCTACGGCTCGGCTGCCTTTACCTTCGGACGTGGCATCCGTTCCGATGCCTTCGCTGACGACGACACACCTGAAGGCCCGCTGACAGAGAATACCGGCATCAAGCTCTACGCACAAACCAGCGAGGGCGTCGTGGAGCAGGAAATCGCCGCTTACAAGGCCACCTCGTTCTCCGAGGTTTCCACCGCCGTGCTCGACGGCGTGGTAGTGGGCGAAGATGGTGCCATGAAGCTCGGCATGAGCAAGAACACCAAAGCCACCAACTGGCACATCGTACAGCTGAAGGGCGTCACCGCCAAGGTGCTGGCCTCCGAACTCTTTGCAACCTACATCGCACAGGCTCAAGCCCTCTTGGGCGAGCCGATGAACGGCGAGACCCTCGCACAGTTGCAGGCCGCCATGGTGGACAACAGCGGCTTCACCACCGCTGAGCAATATGAGCAGGCCATCGCCAAGCTTGACGAGGCCATCGCCGAAGCCACCAAATCAATAGCAGCCTACAAGAACGTGAAGGACGCTCTCGACACCTACGCTGCGAAGGCTGCCCTGCTCGACGCCGACGGCCAGGCCGCATACGACGTCGCTGCCATCCAGAAGGCTTACGACGAGCGCACACTGACCGACGACAGCGTCACGGCTGAAATCGCTGCCAAGTACATCGCTGCAGTGAAGCAGCAGACCACTCCGGGCTCCGACTACACCGACGCAGGAAGCAAGGCCCAGAGCGCATGGATTGGCTCCACAGGGGTTTACCAAGGTGACTATGCAGAGCGCTTCGGTGAGGAGATGCCCGCCGACACCATCATGCACCAGACCATCAGCGGCCTGAAGGAAGGCACCTACAAGGTGGAACTCTACGCCGTGGCCAGCCAGGCTTGGAACAGCGCTGCTGTGGGCAACGACATCACCGTGGCTTACGCCAACGATGGCATCTACCCGCTTGAGGTCATCGCCCAGGTGGCTTGCGACCCCACGGCATCCGTCGCCACGATGGAAGCCAACGTTGGCAGCGACGGCTTGCTCGACATGGGCATGCGCAACATCGCTGCAGGTGGCAACTGGTTTGTCATCCAGCTCAAGTCCATCTCGCTCGTGAGCCTGGTGCCCTCCGTAGGAGAGGCCATCACACTCGACATCGAGAGCGGCAAGGACATCACCACCGAGTTGGCAGCGGCCATGGAAAACAACCCCAAGCCAGCGGCCATCAACATCAACCTCGCTGCTGGTGGTGAATACACCATCAGCGGAACCATCGAGACGGCT
>Ga0129307_1002793_pt1 | contig 12614 bp, 11 predicted proteins | sample P1105metagenome_FD_94437 | JGI IMG/M metagenome (GOLD analysis project Ga0129307, IMG submission 94437) | Capybara group fecal microbial communities from Wisconsin, USA - P1105 metagenome | ecosystem: Host-associated > Mammals > Digestive system > Large intestine > Fecal | place: USA: Wisconsin... | reverse complement strand
TTGCGGTAACATCCCTTTTGTCGCTTGGTTATTCAGTTTTTGAGCTAACCTGTTTGCCCTCTGCCCTTAAAAGCGTTGATTTTACTGGGTTTTTGCTTGTTTTCTTATGTCAACGCTCTTAAACGAGTGGTTTTTGTTTTTGAAACCAATCAAACTGGTCACAAAATTTCTTTCGCGGCCCGGAGGCCTTTTCGTTTTGCGAATGCTTTTAGGAAAGGACACAGGGAGAACGGAAAAGAGGAAAATTTCCGCTTCGGGGAATGTCAGAACAGATGACAGGCACCGTCCGCATCAAAGGGAATCGGGAAGAAATCTCCGTCCTGTGATACCGCGGAGGGATCGACAACAGTTTCCAGAGCACCGCGTGACAAATAGATTGTATCCAGATGCTTGGTGTCTTGAATGACGACCAGCGCCAATTTGCTGAGATCCAGAACGCCTGAGGCCTTGACGCACGCTTTGAACACAAGAAGATCATCTTCCAATACCACCGGCATCCGCGCTCCAGTAAAAACCAGGGAGGTCAGGGAATTGATATAGCTGGGGGTGACATCCATCTTGTCGTATATCCGTTTACTCATAAATTCCGCAAGTCCCATACCGTGGGGGTTGCTGCCAGTTTTCGGCGACAGATCCAAAATTCCCATGACTGTGGTTTGAGGGCCTGCATGGTTAATAGAGGTCAGATGCTTTCCGGTGACGTTGGGATCACTGCCGGCGCCGCTGATGTCTTTTCCAATCTGGGAGACGATAAGCGAATCGATTCGATCAAGATAAATGCGGGGCATGAATGCCCAAGCTTCCTTTAAAATATCCGGCTCTTTTTCCAGAATCTCATCATCTCGCAGAACATGGATCCGGGCAATACCGCCGTAGGCGTTTTCCACGGTTGCGACGCCGCATAGGATCGAAGCGTTTTTCAATGTAATAGCGGCTACTTCGGCAATGTTCTCCGCCATATTCTCCACCCGAAGACAATGCGTCATGGATGCACCCTTATGCTTGGCCAGCCCAATGGCCATCATTTTGACCAGGCCACTTTCGTAAGGCCCACGGAAGCCAGGGTGCGGCTTGACCTTGTTGAAGACAATGATGCCATCCGACTCATAGGCAATTTTATCGATATAGGCGGGAAGCCCCCGGGATGTGGTTCCAATCTGAACGACCTCCATGCTGGATCGTATGGGAGCGCCCACAGAGTCTTCAGTTACACCCAGATTTTCAAGGATATGAAGTTGACCTTCTGCGGTTCCTCCTCCGTGGCTTCCCATAGAAGGAACTAAGAAAGGTTCGCCACCTTTTTCCCGGACAAAACGGATAATGGTGCGGAGAAGCTCTACATAATGAACCAGACCGCGGCTTCCGGCGGTGATTGCAATCCGCATTCCAGGACGAATGTCCAGCTCTTTGGCGGACAATTGCCGGAAAAGCTCCGCCTCTGGATCGTCCAGATGCTCTGCGGAAAAATGCTGGTGGACTTTTACAATGTCGGGCAGCTGGACATCGTCTAACAATTCACGAATTTTATCATTTTTCACGGTGAAGCTCCTTTCAAATGTAAGAGCAGAACGCCGGCAGGCTTCCGCCACAGGCCGCTGTCCGTATATGAAAATACGGAGGGGTTTATCCTATGTTGTGGATGTATAATAGCATAAACACCGGAAAAATGCAATTTTTTGCCCAATTTTAAAAAGGGAAAACCGTTCACCGCGCTGATCTTGTAGCTCGTGCCTGGAAGTGAAGTAAAGGGCGAAGGACAGATTCGCTCCGAAAAAGCTGCGGTGCCATACGAGCCTTTTGGTGTTTATAAAGAAAACCGCCGTAAGCGATATGACGCTTATGGCGGAGAAAATCCCCTATTTATAACGGTTTGTGGCCTTTGCTGCTTTATCTTGTGCCATATAATACTGTAATACTGGCAGAATAGGCGCTTAGGGAAGAAAACAAAAAAATTGAACGCAGGTTTTATGTGTAAGCGGAATGTGCTATATCCCATGCGGCCTGTACACGGCTTGTTACGGCGACCATTCAGAACGCTTATGCAAGCGCGGTAAATGAACAAAGCTGACCATCCCCATCGGCAGCGGTGGAAGTATATTCCTGATACATTTTCGAAGCTCCTATAGCGGTGCAGAGTCAAGCAGTCTTTTCGGTAACCAACTGGCTTCATGTCAATGCGGCGGCTGAAGCTTTCTTTGCGATGTTTAAAAAGCAAGAGGGTTGTTACTGGGAATATGCCTTAGAACGCCACTTCCGTAAAAGCGTGAATGAGTACGTCAGCTTTTACAACGAAGTCTGACCGAATCAAACGCTGAGATATAAGACACCGCAGGCGTTTGAGGCTGTGTGGGGATTATATCGAAGAGTTGTGTTTAAATAGCAGCTTTAAATGAAGAAAACATCTTCGCAATTTTGATGTTTGCGGAGAATAGTCCCAAAATATTAAGAAGTGGAAAACCGTGATAAATCAAAATTTTCCGAAAAGAAACCACCCGCTTTTCGACAGAAAGTTCGAAATACGGGTGGTGTTCTTTTGGCGGAGAAGGAGGGATTCGAACCCTCGAGACCCTTTAGGGGCCTACATGATTTCCAATCATGCGCCCTCGACCAACTAGGCGACTTCTCCATAGCTGCTCAAGTGTCTGTTCACTTATATGCCGTCAAACGACAGCGTTATCATTATAGCAGAGAACAAGAGAAAGTCAAGAAAAATTTCGGCAAATTTTTAAATTGCAAGTCTTATGTTGAAAAAGGCGGGGGATGGAATCCCCCGCCTTTTCCCGCCGGACTGCTCAGCGCAGATTGGACATGATGTTGTCCACGGTGTGATCCACGGCGACACCCATCTTTTGAATCCGCTTCCCAACCTGCGTCTTCATGGATCGACGGCCCACGGGCACCATCATTCCCAGCGTCATGCCGGCCATCATGCCAGCACCCATACCGAACCAAAACCCGGTATCGTGTTTCATTTTCAGTCACTCCTTTTTGGCCTGTCAGTAGTATTGACAGGAACCGGAGAAAAAAACAAGGAGGAATTTGGTTTGCCAAACGCGGAATATCCATATATAATTAAATTTGAAAACAAGATCTTTTTATGGGAGCGAGACTATGACAAAAATTTATGTGATCCGCCACGCCGAGGCGGAGGGAAACCTGTACCGCATCGCTCAGGGACAGTATGACAGTCTGATTACCGACCGGGGCTATCAGCAGGTAGCCGCTTTGGAAAAGCGGTTTGAGAATATCCATGTAGACGCGGTGTATTCCAGCGACCTGTACCGCACCTGCGTGACGGCGGGGGCGGTGTACATTCCCCGGCGGTTGCCCCTGCGCCGCAGGAAGGACCTGCGGGAGATCTGTGTGGGCAACTGGGAGCAGAAAACCTGGGGTGAAATCGTCCGGACCGATCCGGAGCAAATGGCCAATTTCTCCCTCCATCTGGATCGGTGGCAGGTGGAGGGCGCCGAGACGCCGGAGCAGGTCCGGGACCGGGTGCTGGCCGCTGTCCGGGAGATCGCGGCGGAGAATGACGGGAAGACTGTGGCGGTATTCTCCCATGGCTGCGCCATCCGTATTTTGCTGGCCACCCTTCAGGGATACGCAATTTCGCAGGTTGGAGAGACGCCCCTGGGCTCCAACACGGCGGTGTCCTTGCTGGAGGCCGATGGGGCGGAGCTGCGTGTGGTGTTCCGGGACGATGTCAGCCACCTGACGGAGGAGATCACCCGGAAGCGGACGGGTAAGCGGCCCCGGCCGCTGGACCCCGGTCTGTATTTTGAGCCGGTGCGCCTGCCGGAGCAGTGGGACTGGCTGCTGAAGCTGGCCGCGGAGGCCTGGGCGGACAGCGGCGAGAGCCGCCTGCTGAATCAGGAGGTGATGCTGGGAGAGAACCGTCTCACGCTGGCGGGCACCCTGGACGGCGGCACCATCGTGGGGCTGCTGCAGCTGGATCTGGAGCGGGAGGCTGACCGCAAGCGGGGCTGGATCTCCCTGTGCTATATTGCCCGGGACAGCCGGAAGCAGGGCTACGGCGTCCAGCTGCTGGGGCAGGCGGTGCAGCACTTCCGCCCTCTGGGCAGGGAGACCCTGTGCGTGGCCCTGCGGCCGGAGGCGGAGCGCTTCTTTCGGGAATATGGCTTCCACCCCACCGGCGAAACCATGGCGGATGGCCGGCAGGTGCTGGAGAAGGACATCGCGTTCCATCCACTGCCGGATTTCAGCTGACAAGCGGCAAAACTGAGCGGGACTCTTATGGCGTGCGGCCGGTATCATTTGCCGGATATTGCACAACATAAGAGTCCTGCTTTTATATTTGGGAAAAGGGAGGACGGGGGACATGGCAAAGACGGTACTGCTGTTTTTACTGGGGCTGGTTCTCATCGTTAAGGGCGGCGACTGGTTTTTGGACAGCGTCGTCTGGATCGCGGAGATCACCGGCGTCCCCCGGTTTGTCATCGGTGCTACCGTGGTCTCCCTGGCCACCACCCTGCCGGAACTGACAGTCTCCGCCATCGGCGTGCTGGGCGGCGCGGTGGATCTGGCGGTGGGCAACGCCGTGGGATCGGTCACCGCCAATCTGGGGCTGATTTTGGGAATTTCCGCTCTGTTCCTGCCCGCACAGGTCAACCGGGCGCAGTTCAACAGCCGGGCAATTCTCATGGCGTTGGGAGCCGTGCTGCTGCTTCTGCTGTGCCGGGGCGGCTCTCTGCCGGTGCTGCCCAGCCTGCTGTTGTTCCTGGTGTTCGCCGTCTATCTCTGGAGCAGTCTCCGGGAGGCCGCAAGCGGCATGACGGAGCACCGGCAGCGGTTCGGCCGCCGCCGGATTCCTGGACGGCGGTTGGTATGGAAGCTGGCCTTGTTTGCCGCCGGCATTGCCGGTATCGTCCTGGGCTCCCAACTGCTGATCCGCCACGGCAGTCAGCTGGCCCTGCTGCTTGGGGTGCCTGCCAGCGTGATCGGCGTGACCATGGTGGCGGTGGGCACCTCTCTGCCGGAACTGGTGACCACCCTGACGGCCATCGCCAAAAGGGAGGCCTCCCTGTCCGTGGGGAATATCATTGGAGCCAACGTCATCGACCTGACGCTGATCCTGCCGGTCTGCTCCATGCTTTCCGGCGGGCGGCTGGAAATTTCCCGGCAGACTACAGTCTTGGATCTGCCCGTCTGTCTGCTGCTGAGCCTGACGGCCATTCTTCCACCCCTTTTCAAAGGACGCTTCTGCAGATGGCAGGGGGCGCTACTGCTGGTGCTGTATGCGGGGTATATGGTCCTGCTGGTGGTATGATAAATCCGAAGCCGCCCCGAAGTCGGTTGCTGACCGGCTTCGGGGCGGCTTCACGCTGTTGTTTCAGAAAAAGAGGCAGGTATACGGCTCTATCGGGAACGGGACGGCAGTTCCCAGAAGCCCCGGATATCCGGATGAAACCGCGCCGCGCGCACCGCGATGAAAAGCTCCTCTCCTGCGGAGCAGAGCGCCGCCCCGCAGACCGCCAGACAGACGATGCCCCGGTTCACCCAGGGAAGCAGATAGAGGGCGCAGAACAGCATGGCCCCGGTGAGCTTGTTGGAGAGGGTGTGGAGGGCGGTGAACCGCCCGTTTTTCAGACTTGCGGTCAGGTACGCGGCAAGACGGACGGCGGCAACCAGCGCCGCGGCGGGCACGGTCCACCAGGGAAAGGTCTCCGTCCACACAGGGAGCAGCTTTCTCAACAGGACGAGGCAGAAAACGCCGTCTGCCGCGCTGTCCAGCATGGCGCCATTCCGGCTGGCGGAGCCGGTTTTCCTGGCCGCGGGTCCGTCCAGCAGGTCGGAGAGGCCCGCCAGAGTGTAAAGCAGGTAGAAACCCGCCGTCCACAGCTCCGTGAACAGCAGGCCCGCAGAGAACAGCACCCTGCCGAGTGTGATGCAGTTGGCAAGATGCCGCATGGAACTCAGCTCCTTTCTCCGGCGAGACACCGCCGGAGGTATTGTTTGACAGCAGTATAGCATAGAGAAACTTCTCCGGCAAGGCGCCTGAGTATGGAGCCCGGCATTTCCACGCCTTGAAATCCATCCAAAAGCACCGTATAATAACAAATATGGAATGTTTCAGCAAGGGCGGATTTCGATGAGAGAGACAGGGAGACCCGAATAAATATCTGCTGTTGACACCGGTGGCTGTGTTCCTGCTGCCCCAGAGCCTGCTCCGCCTCAGGCTAATGAACCGGGTCTGTGATACAATGGCTCCGCTTGGTAGCGCATCAGCGCGGGCTTCGGGGCTCCTGGGCTCACGGCAAAATCGCGGCGGAGCACGGAGAATTCCCGTGTGCTTTTGTGCAATGCGGAGAATTTGACGTGATAACAAATTAACACTTTACTTTGATATCAAAATGAAGTATTCTATACCTGCAAGAAAGCACGGATATGAGGGGCTGTACCACTATGGAATTTGATGTGAATATTCTCAAACCGCAGGAACGGATCGCGCTGCAGCTGCGGTGTCTCTACGAGCAGGCGGGCTACCGCAAATACCACATGGGCCGGTTCGAGGAATACGGCCTGTATCAGGAAAACCGCCGATTCCTCTCCAGCGAGCAGGTGATCACCTTTACGGACCTGGACGGCCGGCTGCTGGCGCTGAAGCCGGACGTGACACTGTCCATCGCCAAGAACGCCCAGCCCGGGCCGGGAGAGTGTGTCCGGTATTACTATTCGGAGAATGTCTACCGGCCCAATCTGGAGAGCCACACCTTCCAGGAAATCAGTCAGATGGGCGTGGAGTGCATCGGCACCGTGGACGGCGCGGCCACCGAGCAGGTGGTCTCCCTGGCGGCGGACACCCTGCGGCTCTCCGGCGGAGAGGACTGCGCCCTGGAACTGAGCCACATGGGCTTCGTCACCGGGCTGCTGGACGCCGTGGGTGCGCCGGAGGCCATCCGGCCCCAGCTGTTGGACTGCATCCGCAGCAAGAACGCCCACGATCTCCAGGAAATCGCCGCGGGTGCGGGACTGTCCCGTCAGGGCGTGGACGCCCTGCGGCGGTTGACGGGCCTGTCGGGCCAGTGGAGGACGGTGCTGGACGCGGCAGAGCCTCTGGCGCTGAACGCGCCCATGGGCGATGCCCTGGCGGAGCTGCGGAGCGTCTGCGAGGGGCTGGAACGGGCCGGAAAGGCCCTGTCCCTACGGCTGGATTTGTCCCTGGTTAATGACATCGCCTACTACAACGGCCTGGTGCTCCAGGGCTATCTGGCGGGGCTGCCCCGTCCGGTGCTCCGGGGAGGACGGTATGACCCCCTGATGGAGCGGTTTACCCCCGGCGCCGGGGCCATCGGCTTTGGCGTGTACTTAGATGAGCTGGAGAGGCTCAACGCCCCGGCGGCTCCGGTGGAGTCCGGCGCCCCGGCAGAAAAGGTCATGCTCAACGTGGCGCTGCCCAAGGGCCGCCTGGGCGACAAGGTTTACAACCTGCTGGACAGCGTGGGCTACGGTTGCCCGGAGAATTACAACGAAACCCGGAAGCTGGTGGTGGAGAACCGGGAGGCGGGTATCCGCTACTTCCTGGTGAAGCCCAGCGATGTGGCCATCTATGTGGAGCACGGCGCGGCGGACATCGGCATCGTGGGCAAGGACATTCTGAAGGAGTCCGGCGCCGACGTGTATGAGCTGCTGGACACCGGGCTGGGCAAATGCCGGATGTGCGTGGCGGGACCCAAGGACTTCGAGGACGACCCTGGCCGCACGCTGCGGGTGGCCACCAAGTTCACCGCCATTGCCAAGGACTACTACGCCTCCCAGGGCCGGGACATCGACATCATCAAGCTCAACGGCTCCATCGAGCTGGCCCCCATTCTGGGCCTGTCCGACGTGATTGTGGACATCGTGGAGACCGGTACCACCCTGCGGGAAAATGACTTGAAGGTCATCAGGGAGTTCATGCCCATCTCAGCCCGGCTTATCGCCAACCGGGGCAGCTATCAATTCAAGCGGACGGAGATCGACACATTGGTGGGCAAGCTGAAAGAGGTGATCAGCCGTGATTAGAATTCTGAAGTTCAGCGATCTGAAGCCGGAGGAGATCCTGAACCGGGATATCCGGGCGGAGGAGGACGTCAGCTCCGCCGTGGACGATATCCTGGCGGACGTCCGGGCCAACGGCGACGCCGCCCTGCGGCGGTACGCCGAGAGGTTCGGCGGCGTGTCACTGGACAGCCTGGAGATCTCTCCGGCGGAATGGGACGCAGCGGTGGAGTCCGTGGACCCGGTGTTTCTGGAGACCCTGCGGCAGGCAGCCGCCAACATCCGGGCGTTCCATGAAAAGCAGATTCACGACAACTTTGTCCTGACCCGGCCTGACGGCGTGGTCATGGGACAGCGGTATACCCCCATTGAAAAGGTGGGCATCTGCATCCCGGGAAGCCCGGTGGCCTTCCCATCCTCCGTGCTGATGAATGCCATCCCCGCCCGTCTGGCGGGAGTCAGCGAGATCGTCATGGTGACGCCGCCGGACAAGAGCGGCGGTATCAGCGCCGAGGCTCTGGCGGCTGCCCGCCTGGCAGGGGTGACCCGGGTGTTCAAAATGGGCGGCGCCCAGGCGGTGGCCGCTCTGGCCTACGGCACGGAGAGCGTGCCCAGGGTGGATAAGATCGTGGGCCCCGGCGGTGTCTATGTGGCTACCGCCAAGCGGAAGGTGTTCGGCACCGTGGCCATTGACATGATCGCCGGACCCAGCGAGATCCTGGTACTGGCGGACGGCAAGTCCAATCCCCGTTGGGTGGCGGCGGACCTACTGAGTCAGGCGGAGCACGACGTGCTGGCCTCCGCCGTTCTGGTGACGGACAGCCTGGAGCTGGCAAAGGCCGTCCAGGCGGAGCTGGAGGTTCAGTTATCCCAGCTGCCCCGGCAGGAGGTGGCCCGCCGGTCCATCGAGGACAACGGCCGGATCATCGTCACCGACGATCTGGAGAAGGCCGTCCAGGCCGTCAACACTATCGCACCGGAGCATTTGGAGCTGTGCGTGGACGAGCCCTTCACCCTGCTGGGAAAGATCAAAAACGCCGGCAGCATTTTCCTGGGCCGCCGGGCCCCCGAGGCTATGGGCGATTACTTCGCCGGCCCCAACCACACCCTGCCCACCTCCGGCACAGCGCGTTTTTCCAGCCCCCTCAGCGTAGACGACTTCGTGAAGAAGTCCAGCTTTTTGTACTACAGTCAGGAGGCGCTGACCCAGGCCGCACCCCGCGTGGCGGATTTCGCCGAGCGGGAGGGACTGCACGCCCATGCCCGCAGCGTCACCATCCGCTGCGAGGAAGAACAGAAGGGAGAGAACCCCCAATGAGCCGATTCCTGTCTCAGGAGAGCGCCGCCCTGGAGCCCTATACCCCGGGTGAGCAGCCTCAGAACATCCCCTATAACAAGCTGAATACCAACGAGAGCCCCTTCCCGCCCTCTCCCAGGGTGCTGAAGGCCTTGAGCCGGGCGGAGGTGCTGAAGCTGAACCTGTACTCCGACCCCACCTGTGCCCGTCTGAACGAGGCCATCGCCAAGCGGTATGAGCTGAAGCCGGAGAATGTCATCACCGGCAACGGCTCCGACGAGATTCTGGCCTTCGCCTTCCGGGCCTTCTGCGGCACGGGAAAGGGCGTAGCCTACGCGGACATCACCTACGGCTTCTACAAGGCACAGACGGCCTTGTTCGGCCTGGACGCCACCATCGTCCCCCTGCGGGAGGACTTCACCCTGAACGTGGACGACTACATGGACTTTCCCGGCACCATCGTCATCGCCAATCCCAATGCGCCCACCGGCATCGCGGTGCCCCGGGAGGACATCCAGCGGCTGCTGGAGGCCAATCCAAACCGGGTGGTCATCGTGGACGAGGCCTATGTGGATTTCGGCGCCGAGAGCTGCGTGCCCATGATCTTCCGTTATAACAACCTGCTGGTGGTGCAGACCATGTCCAAGAGCCGGTCCCTGGCCGGCGGACGGGTGGGGTATGCCCTGGGCAGCGCAGAGCTGATCGCCGATCTGAACCGGGTGAAGTACAGCTTCAACCCCTATAACGTGAACCGGCTGTCCATTGTGGCCGGCGCCGCGGCGGTGGAGGACGAGGCCTATTTCCAGCGCTGCACCTCCGCCATCCAGGGAAACCGGGAGTGGACGGTGGGAGAGCTGGAGCAGCTGGGCTTCACCGTTCTGCCCTCCAAGACCAATTTCATCTTTGCGAAATCCGACAGGATCCCCGGCGGAGAGCTGTACCGGAGACTGAAAGAAAACGGCATCCTGGTGCGCCACTTCGACGCGCCGGAGCGGATCACCGACTACTGCCGCATCACCATCGGCTCCCTGGAACAGATGACAGAGCTGGTGGACGCCGTCCGGCAGTTGCTGGAGGAGTGAGGAGGAGAGCCTATGCGCATTGCGGAAATCCGGCGGGACACCGCCGAGACCCAGATCAGCCTGACGCTGAATCTGGACGGAACCGGAAAGACGGACATCGCCACCGGCAGCGGCTTTCTGGACCATATGCTGACCCTGTTCGCCCGCCACGGCGACTTTGACCTGGCCGTCACCTGCCGCGGAGACACCCAGGTGGACTACCACCACTCCGTAGAGGACATCGGCATCTGCCTGGGTAAGGCCTTTGCACAGGCCCTGGGAGACAAGCGGGGCATCACCCGCTACGGTCAGTTCCTGCTGCCCATGGACGAGACGCTGGTGCTGGCTGCCGTGGACCTGTCCGGCCGGGACTACCTGGGCTGGGCGGTGGAGCTGCCCTCGGCGAAAGTGGGGGATTTTGACACGGAGCTGGCCAAGGAGTTCTGGCTGGGCTTCATCCGGAACTGCCCCGGCTCCCTCCACATCCGGCAGTTGGCGGGGGAGAACACCCACCACATTCTGGAGGCGGTGTTCAAGGGCACGGGCCGGGCGCTGAAAGAGGCGGTCGCCTTTGACCCCAAGCACCTTCAGGACATTCCCAGCACCAAGGGAACGCTGTAAAAAGGGGTTGATGTTACCATGATCGCAATTGTAGACTACGGCGTGGGAAACCTGTTCTCCCTGTCCTCCAGCCTGAAGGCGCTGGGCCTGGAGACAGAGATCACACGGGATGCCGGAAAGCTCCGGGCCGCTGACCGCATCATCCTCCCCGGCGTGGGGGCCTTCGGCGACGCCAAGGCCAAGCTGGACGCCACCGGCCTGGTGCCGGTGATCCGGGAGGAGGCCCGGAAGAAGCCCCTTCTGGGCATCTGCTTGGGGATGCAGCTGCTGTTTGACCGCAGCTTTGAGTATGGTGAGCACTCCGGCCTGGGTCTGGTTCCGGGACAGGTGGTGGATCTCCACGACGATCTGGAGGACAAGACCCTGAAGGTTCCTCACATGGGCTGGAACAGCCTACAAATTGTGAAAGACGACCCGCTGTTCCAGTATTTCGGAGACGGCGAGTACGTCTATTACGTCCACAGCTTCTATGCCAGGGACTGCACGGAGAGCACCCTGGGCACCTCCCGGTACGGCAATGTGGCGGTCACCGGCGTGGTGCGGAACGGGAACGTCTACGGCACCCAGTTCCACCCGGAGAAATCCGGCGACGCGGGGCTGCGGCTCCTCAAGGCCTTCGCGGAGCTGTAAGGCAATCATTCGCGGAGAACAGACCAGGGAATTACCGGCCGGAAACAGTTCGGCATCGTGTCCTTGGGCCGCGGTGCCGGCAGGCTGCCTTTCGGGAAGAAACTCTCCTGCAAGACGCATTTATTATCAGATTGGAGAACAGCTATGCAGATTTTTCCCGCCATCGACCTGCGTGGGGGCCAGGTGGTCCGCCTCTACCAGGGCGACTATGACAAGATGACCGTCTACGGACAGGACCCCTGTGCCGTGGCGAGAGATTTTATCGCCGCCGGGGCCAAGTACCTCCATGTGGTGGATCTGGACGGCGCCAAGGACGGCACCCTGGCCAATTTTGAAACCATCGCCGCCATCGCCAAGCAGGGTGGACTGTACATCGAGGTGGGCGGCGGCATCCGCACGGAGGACCGTATCCGGCAGTATCTGGACCTGGGCGTGGGGCGGTGCATCCTGGGGACCGTGGCGGTCAAGAATTTTGATTTTACCGCCCGGATGGCCCAGACCTACGGGGATCAGATCGCCGTGGGCGTGGATGCCCGGGACGGCTATGTGGCCATCAACGGCTGGAAGGAGCTGTCTGCGGAGAAGGGTGTGGACTTCTGCCGCCGCCTGTATGAGGCGGGGGTAGGTACCGTCATCTACACGGACATCAGCCGGGACGGTGCGGAAAAGGGCACCAACCTGGAGCTGTACCGGGAGTTGGCGAAGATCGACGGCCTGAGGGTTACCGCCTCCGGCGGCGTCAGCTCTCTGGAGGAGCTGCGGGAATTACAGACCATCGGCACCCACGCCGCCATTCTGGGCAAGGCCCTGTACACAGGGCGGCTGGACCTGAAAACGGTCATCCAAGAAGTACAAAACTGATCCGATTTTCATAGAAAAGCGAGGCGATTCCCATGCTGGCAAAGCGCATTATCCCCTGCCTGGACGTGAAGGACGGGCGGGTGGTCAAGGGCACCAACTTCGAGGGACTGCGGGACATGGCGGACCCGGTGGAGATGGCCCACTTT
>Ga0129307_1002791_pt1 | contig 12626 bp, 12 predicted proteins | sample P1105metagenome_FD_94437 | JGI IMG/M metagenome (GOLD analysis project Ga0129307, IMG submission 94437) | Capybara group fecal microbial communities from Wisconsin, USA - P1105 metagenome | ecosystem: Host-associated > Mammals > Digestive system > Large intestine > Fecal | place: USA: Wisconsin... | reverse complement strand
TATTAACATTGGAGTTTATTGACAATGGAGTCGAATTCAATCCTCTCCTAAAAGAAGACCGCGAGGCTCCCCAAACAATTGAGGACGCCCCAATTGGCGGGCTTGGAATCTTTTTAACCAAAGAACTGTCTGACGATTTAGACTACGCCAACATTAACGGTGAAAATCACTTAAAAATAACTAAAAAAGTGGAATGATGAAAACCAAACTAAGAAACATATTGATCCCATTCATAGGTATGTTTATTGCTTATTTTGCTTCTAACAGCGATATTTTTCTTGAAATGGGAGTAAGTACCCCCCATGTAGGCCTATTATTTGTTTTTGGATTAATATTTGGCCCATATGGTTCTTTGGGTGCCGTGGCTGCAAACATAGTAATCGATCTTCTAAACGGATATTTCCCTATTGAAATACTATCATCAGCCATTTTTAGTTTTGGAGTTTCATATTTATCCTATAAACTCTGGTACACCAGTTTTAGAGGCCATAAAATTACAAAACCAAACTTAGATAATTTTTACCATGTCCTCCTATTTTTATCAATTATAATAATCTGCGGATTTATCTATTCAGTAGTCCACGGTAATTTAATCTATGTTTTCTTTGACATGGATTTAGACCAATATCTCACTGTTTATTATTTTATGAATTTTATAAATATTGCATTTGTCTTTGGGATAATATTCATCTGGTTATCTAAAAAGATTGATTTTGTATACACTCCAGAACCATCCAAAAGACCATTCAATAAAAGATTATACCAGATAATATTCTGCCTATTATTACTTGTTTGCCTAATTTCCATGACAACATTAGTATTGGACATAGATTCCCATATCATATATGCAGAATTAATATCAACCGGAATCTTATTATTTGCATTTTTAACAAAACCGGTTGAAAATAAAGTAGAAGAAAATGAAGAGAATACAATAGTCACTAAGATTGTGAATGTCTTTCTAACAACGACACTACTTATTGCCATTATCGGAATAATAATCTCCCTTTTTAGTTATGGGTTTGTGGAAAGCTTAGACACAGGCAATGAAATGAATCTCTTCATATATCTGATGCCTTTACTCATAATTAGTGATGCCCTCATAATATTATTCTTTATTCCAGGAATAGTTATTTTAAAATACATTGAAAATAAGGTAATCAAACCGATTTCATCATTTTCAGAAATTGAAAAATTTATCAAAGAAGACGAAAAAATCGAAACCGAAGGACTGGTGGAAATCTATTCAAAGTACATCAATGAACAGAATGAAATCGGAACCCTTGCACGCTCCTACACCGATTTAATTAATCACAACAACCAATATATTGAAAATATCCATGAGATTGAAGGTGAAAAAGAGCGCATAAAAGCAGAACTTGATATCGCAACAAAAATCCAAGCTGCAAACCTGCCGACTGAAGCCCTCATAAATGATGATTACATTGTTAACGGTTACTCACATCCGGCAAAAGAAGTTGGAGGGGACTTCTTCGATTATTATGAGATAGATGACGATAATTTGGCTATTGTAATCGGTGATGCATCAGGAAAAGGCGTTCCAGCCGCACTGCTTGCAACAATTACGCAGGCGATACTGCAACAATTGCTCAAACATGAAAAAGACCCTTCCAAAGTGTTATATCAATTAAATAATCAGCTAGCTGAAAATAATTCCGAATCCATGTTCATTACATTATGGCTCGGAATTTACAATAAAGCAACCAAAAAACTAACATTCTCAAATGCAGGACATAACCCTCCATTAATAAAAGAAAATGATGAGTTCAAATACTTGAATATTGATACTGGAATTGTTTTGGGAATAATAGAAGATTATGAGTTTGTATGTGAAGAATTAACATTTTCAAAACAATTAGTTGCATATACCGACGGAATAACAGATGCCAACAATAAGGAAAACGATATGTACGGTGAAGACAGGCTCCTAGACTTCTTTAATGGATTTAAATTAGACACCGACCCGATAAAGCCTCTTTTAGATGACATCAATGACTTCACCAAAGGTGCGGAACAATTTGATGATATGACATTAATATACTTAAAGATAGAATGATAAAATTTGCCTTTTGTGATGTTGATAATTTAGATTTAACCAAAGCCTATAATCTATTGCCCAAAAGCAGGAAATCAAAAGTGGACAATTTTAGATTTGAAAAAGATAAAAAGCTTAGTGCTGGAGCATATCTGCTATTGAACAAATTACTAACTGAAGAAGGCATCACCCAACCTATTTTTAAAATTGGAAGATATGGCAAGGCATACATATCCAACCATGAAAACATTTATTTTAATTTGAGCCATTCAAGCAAATTAGTCGCCTGTGCGGTATCCGATGGGGAAGTTGGAGTGGATGTCGAAATGATAGATCCTGCAATTGACTTGAACATAGCCAAGCAATACTTCTACAATAAAGAATATGAAAGCATAATGAACTCAGACAACCCCCAAGACGAATTTTTCACATACTGGGTTTTAAAAGAAAGCTATATGAAATACACTGGATTGGGATTTAATCTGGAACTGGACAGCTTTGAAATCATCATTGATGATGAAATCAAACTCAAAAATGATGAAAACGATATAAGATTTAGCCTATTCAACATCAATGATTACAAATTGGCCATAGCTTCCAAATACGATGTTGAAGAAGTTATGGAATACGACATTAAGGATTTAATTTAGATAAAAATGCTAAAATTAGAAATATTTGATATGAACCCTAATAAATAATTTAATATACAAAGAAAACCAAATTATCCAAAATATTGGTTCGTGATGAAAATGTTAGGTTTAAAAAGTAAAAATATTGAAAATGAAGATATTAAAAATCCCCCAAGCGATGATGCATATCCACTCATTGCAACAGTATTTGCAAATAAAAAATTGAGCAAACCTAAAATAGCCATAAATTCTTTATCACTTACAATTCTCGATTTAATTAATCAAGAGCAAATTAAATGTGATATAGATTGGGAAAACCCACATGAAATAGGTAAAAATCTTTCAGAAGAAGATGTGGAAGTCATGAAAAACATCACCCTTAGACTAGCAAATAAAGGAGAGCTAAAAACTTCAGAAACCTTAGCTATCAACCTACTGAAAAGAATGAACAACTCAAAAAAATTCAACTTGAAGGATATGCTGAAGAAAAGCAAAAACTCAGCAATAGCCAATAACTTCCAGGACGATTTCATAGAATTTAAAAATGCTTTGGAAAATGAAAACAATTTTACTTCAAAAGATTATAAAGACATTTTAGAAAATGGCAAATTTACATCTAAAGGAAAAGAAATCAAAAAAGAGTGGAAAACCTTCCAAGATTATCTTAAATCAGAAGAACTAAGTGAAAAATATCCTCCAGAATCAATCGAAGAAAATGCCGAGCAAATAATTTTGGCGGCATGCTTCAACATTGAAAAAGAGGCATTGAAATCAAGAGAAAATAACTCTAAAATATCTGATTTCATTGACAAGGACGGATATAAAATGTTAAACATTATATTTGATAACACATTATCCAATGTTACTGAAAAACGCAAAGGAGACGGAATATTCTACGGAATAAATGACAAATATACTATTCCTGGAGGAGGATAATAAAAAGCAACTTATTTTGTTGCTTTTTTCAATACCCCCAGTATTCCCATTTCATTAATCATTGATTCCAAACCTAAAAGGATAATGGCTACATCACCAACTAATTACTCAATTTTTAAAGGCAAATCCCCAATCACATTGGCTTTCTTATAAATGGCAACGGTATCTTCAAGCCTTACCCCGAATTCACCTTCCAGATATATGCCTGGCTCAACTGTTATGACCATGCCCTCTTCAATTACCGTTTCATCACGAATTGAAAATCCGGGAGTTTCATGAATATCAAGACCTAAACTATGGCCTGTTGAATGAATGAATCTATCACCATAACCATAATCGGCTATGATGTCCCTTGCAACCTTATCAATTTCGATGCATTTAAGACCTGGCCTGATGGCTTTAATCGCCTTATCATGCGCTTCAGCGACAATATCCCAAATTTCTTGTTGTTTTTCATTATAGACAATGGTTCGAGTATTATCAGAGCAATATCCTTCAAAAATCGCTCCCCAATCTATTAGAATAGGTTTTTCTAGCCTCTTAGCTTGAGGTATTGCATGAGGTAAGCTTGAACTGACCCCACTCGTTACGATTGTGTCGAATGATTCCTTTGAGGCCCCATTTTCTATCATCAATCTGACCAAATCAAAAGCTATTTCCTTTTCAGTGTTTTTATTGTTCAAAATATCCAGCTGTAAAAATGACTTTTGAGCAATTTCTGTCGCTTTTTTGATTTTTTCAATTTCCCGTGTTGTTTTTATCATACGTTGCTTGTCAATGTATGTTTTTGAATCGATTGTAAAGTCATCCTTAAGCTTTTCATAGCTGCCGAACGGCAAACTTGGCTCGATGGCCAAATTCTTGATTCCTTCACTTTTTAGCTCCTTAATCATCACATCCATTGATTCGTATTCTTTAACTTCAAGAGAGGAATTATTTTTAGCAATCTCCATATCCATGCTGGAGACATAAATAATAGGTTCCTCCTTAATTACACAAAATGCAAAGCTGGTTGGCCTATAATTTGAAATATATTCAACATTAGTGAATTTTGTAAGCAAATAAGCTTGAACATTATCTTTTTCAAAATCATTTATAATATTTGTTACATGTTCATCCATAGTTAATATTAGAAAAAACTTTATATATAAAATTAGATATTTTAAAATCATGATTAAATTTACAGCTAGTGAAGTAAGAGATTTAATAATTGCATTCATCGTTATTTCCCTATGTTTCGGAATTGCAAATACCGGACGTGATATGAATGCCTTAGCCCAAATACTTCCACCAATTATGGTTGGCGTAGGTCTTGGCTTTATATTACATGAACTCGGACACAAATTTGTATCAATGAAATACGGATACTGGGCTGAATTCAAATTATGGCCACAAGGGTTGCTATTTGCACTCGTTACTTCATTTTTCGGATTTGTATTTGCTGCACCTGGCGCAGTTTACACATATGCAAATTACATGACCGATGAAATAAACGGGAGAATATCAATTGCCGGACCTATTGTAAATATCGTGCTTGCATTAATATTTCTTCTTATTGCAACATGGGTCTATCCTACTGCCTTCTATTCACCAACAGCACGGTTAGTCTTTGTAATCTGTTCACTAGGTTATTCCATTAATAGCTTTTTAGCTGCATTCAATTTGCTTCCGATAGGTAATTTAGATGGATCTAAAGTGTTAAACTGGAATGTTGGAATTTGGATTGCCACAATAGGAATCGCAGGAATCATGACCCTGTTGTACATGACAATAGGTGTTGAAAATATTGTTAGATTAATCATAGGATTTTAAGATGACGGAAGAGATTACATATTTTGAAGGAACTCATAGGGTAATAGCTCCGAAGAAAACGATTGAGATTACCCAGGATAAATTAAAGACAGCAGGAATAACCCGTATTGCAGACATCACCGATTTGGATAGGATTGGCCTTCCGATATACACTGCCATTAGACCAACCGCTGAAGAGGGCGGAGTCAGCATCTATGGTGGGAAAGGAATTTCTAAAAATCATGCCAAAGCATCAGCAATGATGGAAGGTTTTGAAAGATATTCCGCTGAAAGGCAAGATAGCGATGAAGTTATTGTTGCCAGCCCATCCGAGATTTCTGAGTTTGGCGAGTTCATCGAACCTGAATCATTGAATCTTCCAAAAGAACTTGAAAAAAAATGCATTAATGATTTGAGATTAGAATGGAGCCTATCGCATGATTTGATATCAAATAAAGATTATTATGTTCCGACAAATGCTGTTTTTCACCCATACACACATGAAAATGATGTAACCAGTTTATTTAAATCAAATACCAATGGCCTTGCTTCCGGAAACATACTGGAAGAATCCATATTGCATGGGATGTTTGAAGTAATTGAAAGGGATGCCTGGAGCATCTTTGAGCTGACACATAAAAATTATGCCCAAATTGATACAAGCAGCATTGAAAGTGAAATCGTCAATGATACCATCGATAAATTCGAATCCGAAGGCATTAATATTAAATTAATGGATTTCACTGCAGACATTAATGTTCCGACAATTGCCGCTTCAGCAGATGACACAGTAACAAGAGATGCCGGACTTTTAACATTGGGAATGGGAACTCACCTAGACCCGGAAGTTGCAATTTTAAGAGCCTTAACAGAAGTGGCTCAAAGCAGAGCGACTCAAATCAATGGCGCTCGTGAAGACACTGTCAGAGCGGACTTTGCTCGTGAAGCAGGCTATGAGCGAATGAAAAGAATCAATAAATATTATTTCAAAGAGGAAGAAGAAAAGATTAGCCTATCAGATATCGAAAATAAGGCCACAACATCAATAACCGAAGATATTGAAATTGTTAAAGAAGAACTAATATCCAATGACATTAGCAAAATTTTATACACCGACCTTACAAGACCTGAATTGGACATTAGCGTCGTTCGTGTCATTATCCCCGAAATGGAAATTTATGCAATCGATCCGTCTAGAGCAGGTTACAGATTTTTAAAAGTAAGATAAAATGACAAAAATAATTATTTATGCAGGACTATCAATCCCATTTAGCGAAGCAAAAGAAATTTTAGACTCCGATGACAATAATGAAGTAATTTATAAAAGACCAATTCAGAGAGGAGATTTGAACTTGGCCTTGAAGGAAAATCCCGACATTATCGGAATAATCGATGGAGTATTCCACCAAAACTCCGCCGTTGGCCATAAGGAAATTTTAAACGTGATTAAAAAAGGCGTTAGGGTTTATGGAGCTTCAAGCATGGGCGCTTTAAGGGCATCAGAGCTAGATACATTAGGAATGACTGGAGTTGGTTATGTTTACAACCAATATGCAACAGGAGAAGTGGATTCCGATGATGATGTTGCAGTGATGCTTGACTCAGAAACTTTAGAAGCGCTTTCAGAACCATTAATCAATATGAAATATGTTTTTACAAATGCCGTTGATAAAAATATCATTACCGAAACGGAAAAAGACGAATTGCTTGCAATTGCCAAAAAAACATTTTATCCCAAAAGAAATTATGCTCAAACATTGAGCGCATCAAATCTGGACAATGATAAAAAGGACAAACTCATTGATTTCATTCGCAAATCAGCAGACATTAAAAAAGAAGATGCAAAAGAATTACTTGAGCATATTAAAAATGAAGCACAAATCTAATTTTTGATTGAGTGATGTAGATATCCCGCAACATTTCATTGAGATTTTTGACTAAAATTAATTAAAATAGAATAACGTTGAAATAAATGATAAAAATAAGATAAATGTATTGATTTAATTAATCGAATATCAATGTTAATGAAAGCATTCCCTCCTTCACCAAACTCGAAAAAATAAAATATTTGAACTCACCTATTCATTTCATGATATTTTTTCAAAACTATATCGGGAGTTTCAATAGTTTTTTCAATGGTTTTAAAAATTTCATTAGTTTCGTGATCTTCGGAAACTTTTGTCAAGCCTTTTAAAACCAATTGTTTGCCATCAATCTTAAAACCAGTGTCGTCAGCCTCTATTTCGATTAGATTGATTTCAATTTCAGAAGCGTTTTCTAACTCATCATTAGCTTTAACCTCATATTTGAGTTTTAACTCCTTATGAGGCATCAACTCGTTGATGGTTCTCTTTATCACTGATTCAAACAGCTCCAAAAATTTTACGGCAGGAGGCAACTCATTAGCCCACCAATAGGTAAGAACAGAGTTGAGGACTATTTCATGTTCGGCAAAATCATCATATAATCTTGCACGAACTCCAACAGAACTGTCATCAACTACTTTAATCACCAATACTGGACTAACAGCCATCATATCACAGTTATTCTACTAATGCCTTGATTAAATCGCTAGCTCTTACAAGACCGACTAAATCACCTTCAACGCCGATGACCGGAATTTGTTCGATGTTTAAGGATTTCATTTTTTTAGCGCAGTCTGAAACTTTGGTTTTGGAGTTAGCCACTTCAACATTGCCCACTGCAACATCACATACTACTTTATCAGTGAATTTCAAATGATTTTTCTCAATGTATAAAACAGAAGTGCTGTCCCATGACCATTTATCTCCTTCAGTACCAACAGTGGAACTGTGTTCACTTCTTTCAGAGATAATTTCGATTTCAGAGATAAAATCAGTTTCTGTTAAAATTCCAGATAATTTAGCATCATCATCTAAAGCCAAAATGGATTTTAATCCGAATTGATTCATACTTTCAAAAGCTACATTTAATGGAGCTTTTTCCCAAGTGGTTGGAACAGTGGTAATCATATAATTTTCAACAGCATCATCAACAGTAATTTTAGTTAAAGCTTTAGATACCAAGTCAAATGAAGTGATGATTCCAACAAGTTCTCCATCATCATTTACAACAGGAACTCTTCTTACGTCGTTTTCAATCATCTTGCGAGCTGCATCAGTTACGTCATCTCCAGGATTGACAGTAACTAAATCTCTAGTCATCAACATTGCAATTTGTTCTTCATCAGGATTATTAATTAAATCAGAACGAGTTACTAGTCCTACTAAAATATCAGTATCTTCTTTAACAACAGGAAGCACTGCTTTGTTTTCCTTTCTCATTAAGTCTAAAACTTTTTCTCTGTTACCTGGAACAGAAACACTTACTACATTTTTAGACATAGTTCTTTTAACTAACATAAAAACACCTTTATTAACAAATAAATATAAAATTTACAATACCTTAATGAATAACGAGCACTGCACATTTAGCCGAATTTACAACTTTATCTGCTACACTACCCATAATAAATCTATCGAAACCGGATTTACCGGAACTACCTATTACTATTAAATCAACTTCTTCTTCTTTTGCCACTTCTAAAATACATTTAGCCGGAGACCCTTCTTTAACGATGTGATTGATTTTTAAATTATCTTCATTTAATTCATCGAATTCTTTAAGGTTCTCTTCTGATCTTTCTTTTAAGAGTTGATTTAACTGGTTTATTTCATCATCTAATGGAAGTCCGTTAACAAAATTATTTTCTGTGACACTCACAGCGACTATTTCAGCCCCAGTAACCTTGGCTAAAAACAAGGCATGTTTTTGAGCTTTTTTTGCAAATTCTGATCCATCGGTAGGGACCAATATTCTTTTATACATCATTAACATCTCCCATAATACATAGATTTATATCCATGATATTATACAATACATTTTTTATTAATGATATATAATATATTTTTCGTTTCGCAACGATTACATATATTAAGATATGGGTCTTTAGAAAAAGATTTAAAAATAATTAATTCGGCAAAATTGCCCTCATTTATGTGCGATTTTTGTACCACATTATTAATCTCATGATTGCAGACGTTTGTTGTTGCCATCTGCAGCAACATTACAGGGTCAATGTAACTTTTATAATAAACTGACATCAATTTCAAGCTAAATTCCAACTCCCTAAGCATGTTCGGAGAGTTTAGCATGACATTATCACTTCCAATCAATGGACGGATGCCCAAGTTTAACATTTCATTTAGCTTGCATACTCCAACATTCAATGCTGCATTGGCCCTTGGACAAACGACAACATTTGAAGAGGAATTTTTAATCAAATCCAAATCATCGTTTTTCGGATTTGTAACATGGACTAACTGGGAAAATTTAGCGTTGACGCCTTTTTCAATTTCTGTCTTGTTGCATTTTTCCAGTGATTCCATCTGGTTTTTTTCGGATTCCGCAACATGAATTGAAGAAATCTTACCCTGCTTACTACATTCATCAACTATTAATCTGGCCACATCATCTGTAATTTCGCCAAAACCGCTTGGAGCTATTCCATCAGCAACCTTTAGAATTTTGCGAATAGCTGTTTTGACTTTTGACAAATCGGGATTATCGCCATAAAAGCTATCATCACGGCCCAAAATAATTGGTTTGATTGGAATATCCCTACTAGCTTCCTTTAGAAGCTTGATGCCGTGAAGGCCACCTTCTCGATAATCAATGAAATGAGTGGTTCCGGAGTTTACCATATCCCACATTGATGATTTCATGGCTTCAATTATCTCATCGTCCTCAGCATTTGCCAAGGCCTTATGTTTAATTCCATTAGGCGGCTTAACCATTTCACTTAAAGACAAACCGTAACCTTCATCCTTAATAATTGAGTCGCCAATATGAATGTGGCCATTGATAAAAGAAGGACAAACAACAGCCCCATCAACATCGATGATTTTACCTTCAGACAAATCCTTTCCGATTTCTATAATCCTGCCGCCATCAACGACAATATTTTCCTTTGATGAAACCAAATTTTGACCTTTCAATATGATTCCATTTGCTATAGTAAACATTAATGGAAATTCTAATTTTTTTTATTTATAAAATTTATCCTAATCAATTAAATTTATTTAATCATGAAAGATAATATTAACTAAGTAATTTGCAACTTTTTTATAAAATATTAAAATCCCGACTTCATCGTTTCATAAGTAAAGGAGATGATTTGCATTAACTCTCAAGAAATAAGATATTTCTACAGGAATATAGTAAAAACTGGCGATGTATACCGAGTCAAACATAATAATAAAGACTATGGAGAGTTCAGTAAATTATCCGATGCATTATATGAGCGAGATGCACTATTTTTTTGTAATTTTGATTACGATCTGCTTGTCGAATGCGATTTGGAAAACAAGTATGAAAATATGGAACTGCCACCGTTCCCTGAAAAAAGACCTAAAGGAAGAATAAAGGGAACAAAAATTAACAAAAAAGAAAGGGAAGGGGAAATCCTATTTAATCACAAAAAAAGGAAATTCTACATCAAACGAATGGATGATGTAATCGGCTATTACGATACGATGACCGAAGCGTTCTACTACAAAAAGCTTTTGATGGATAATGATTGGGATAAAAGTGTTTTAAAAACCAATATTAGCGAAAGGATTGAAGTCAATATCGTGATTGATCAAAATAAAGAATATAAAGTTCAGCTAAACTTCTGTCCCAAGTGTAAAAGCAGGTTAAAAATTGGCGTGGAAGAATGTCCTTCCTGTGGTATCAATATTGAAGAATACCTTTATAATAATTAAAAAAAGATAGAGAATAGTTATTCTCCATCAACATATTCATTTAAAGATTTAACATTGATTTCGCTATTTTGCACAGCAGCAATCGCATTTAATGCTGCTCTTGCACCGGCCAATGTGGTTACGTAAGGTATGCCCAGTTCAATAGCCAATCTTCTGATGATATAACCATCTTTTGCAGATTGTTTACCTTCAGAAGTGTTAATTATTAAATCGATTTCATTATTTAAAATTGCATCCCTAATATTAGGGGATCCTTGAGATACCTTTTTAATTATTTCGATATCCTCTAAACCGGTGGCCTTACCAGTACCGTCAGTTGCGGCAATACTAAATCCTAAATTAGCTGCTTTTTCTGCAATAGGCCTGATTTTTTTCTTATCCAGTTCTTTAACTGTGATGAATACTTTACCTTCCTTAGGCAATTCCATGCCTGCTGAAAGCTGTGATTTGTAAAATGCCATTCCAAAGTTTTCATCAATACCTATACTTTCACCTGTGGATTTCATCTCAGGTCCCAATATAGTGTCTGATTCCGGTAATTTTAAGAATGGGAATACAGACTCTTTTACAGCCACATGACCTATATTGATTTCTTTAGTTAAATTAAAGTCTTTTAATTTAGCCCCTTTCATAATCCAGGTTGCAACCTTTGCAAGCGGCACACCGATAGCTTTACTTACGAATGGAACTGTCCTACTTGCCCTTGGGTTAGCTTCAATAATGTAGACCATTTCCTCATCAAGTTTAACTGCATATTGAATATTCATTAAACCTTTGACATCCAATTCCAAAGCCAGTTTGGTTGAATTTTCACGAATGGTATCCAAGATATGTGCCGGAATAGTCTGAGGAGGTATTACGCATGCAGAATCCCCTGAGTGAACACCGGCCTCTTCAATGTGTTCCATAATACCTGCAATGAAAACATCTTCACCATCACATAAAAGGTCAACATCAAGCTCGATGGCATCTTCCAAGAACTTATCAACCAAAATCGGATGGTCCGGTGATACTTTTACGGCCTCTTTCATATATTCTTCAAGCTCATTGACATCATAAACAATTTCCATTGCTCTTCCGCCGATAACGTATGATGGACGTACAAGAACTGGGAAAGTAATCCTTTCTGCAATTTCACGGGCTTCCTCAAAGGAATTGGCTGTACCATATGGTGCTTGGTGAATGTGTAATTTTTCTAAAAGTTCTGCAAACAATTCCCTGTCTTCAACCCTATCGATACTTTCATATGGAGTTCCTAAAATCTTTACACCTGCATTGGCTAAAGGAACAGCCAGGTTAATGGAGGTCTGACCACCGAATTGTACAATAACACCATCAGGCTTTTCTTGATCTATTACTCCCATTACATCCTCAAATGTCAATGGTTCAAAGAATAATTTATCAGAAATATCATAATCTGTACTTACT
>Ga0129307_1002789_pt1 | contig 12645 bp, 1 predicted proteins | sample P1105metagenome_FD_94437 | JGI IMG/M metagenome (GOLD analysis project Ga0129307, IMG submission 94437) | Capybara group fecal microbial communities from Wisconsin, USA - P1105 metagenome | ecosystem: Host-associated > Mammals > Digestive system > Large intestine > Fecal | place: USA: Wisconsin... | reverse complement strand
CCTGTTCACACGGAATACCCGGTTTTCGGATTCCATGTCATAGTTCGTGCCGAGCGTCTGCTCTTCATCCGGCATGAGCATCTCCCGGTTTTTGATGATTATCATAGGCCGCTCCTTTCTAAAAATCTAAGGCAAGTATAAGTAAACGGAGCAACAAATTGCGCCTTTATAAAAGAGGCAAGCCTTTTAGCCTGCCTCTTTTCTTTAGTTCAGCACATTCTTCCTGAAGCTGTCCGTGTAAGTTTTTCCGTCTTTCTTATAGACGTCAAACCCGGCCATCTCCCAAAGGACCTTCTTCTCGTCCAGCGTCTTGACGTTGTTCTTGATATAGCGCCCCGTCATTTCCGCACGCTTATCGCCATCATACTTTTCATCGATCCTGCCGATATCTGCTCTGTGCTTGATGTACTCAAAGGTAGGCTTTCCAAGATTCTGCCAGGATTTAAAGGTCTTTGAACCGGTCCTCTGAGCATTCGACTCAAACCATTCCGCGGCATCCTCTGCGGTTATGGCTTTGCTCTGCACGGAGTCGATCACATAGCCGTACGCAGCGTTGCCGGTGATGCCTGATGCCTTCATGTCTACGGAGAGCTTTGATGCTGCCGTCTGCGGTGCTCCTGTGCCCTCTTTCTTCGGGATCAGTTCCTCGATCTTGGCGCTGTCGGGGACAAACACCCATCCGTCATTTGTGGGAAGCACGTCTCCGTATTCCCTCAGCTTCCTGATGCCGAAGTTCCACTGCTCCTCAAAGCTCTTGTCTGCGAGCCACTGCCTGACCGTCTTCCCGTCCGTAAAATCCTGGACGCTGTTGTAATAGTTTGTGATGGCAGTGTGCACGCTCTTAGATCCTGACGGAAGCGACACGATGTTATTCAGGTTCTGCACCTGGTCCTGACTGAACCCTGCAAGGCCGTAGTCTGCCTGTTCCTGCTCTACGATGTGGTGCCAGTTTTCATTCCTCTCGGGATCCCCGGCGGCTTCATAAAGCTTGGCCCTGTCCGTATAGCCCTGGTCTGTCACGCCTGACAGTTCGGGTTCCTGCCCACCCTGCACATATTTGATATAGTTTGCGGCATTTGCTCCGTCTTCCAGGAACCTGTCGAACAGGCTCTGAGATATCTTGCTTCCGATGGCTTTTTCAAAGCTGCTCTTGTTCGTGTTTCTGAGAGCCTTGCTTCCTTTTTCGATGTCACCTCTTCTGAATGCGCTTACGGCTCTGTTTGCGTACTGTTCCTTTGTGACAGAGGTATCAGTAAGCCCAAGCAGCCCTGCTCCCGCATCAAAGCTTCCAAGCTCCCCGGCCCTGTAATCCTGCAGGTGGAGGTTGATGGCATTCAGCAGGTTGTAGACATTCGAGGAAGGTATCCTGAACATCTTTGAGATGCTCATGGCAAGCGCCAAAGCCCTTGTCCTGAATTTTTCCGTACCGGCAGCGCTGAACGTCTTCCCGATATCGTTCACAAGATCGTTGACCATGTCGATGCCGGGATAGGTCATGTCGTACCATTTCTCTCTTCCGGTGAAATAGAGAAGCGCGGACTGTAGTTCGCTTCCGCCTGCGGCAAGACCTGCAAAGGAAGTAAGCCAGTCGTAAAGCATCTTGCCTGCCACGCTCTCTGCGGTCACCTCGCCCTCGTCATCTCTGTAAGGCTTCATCCTGTGCAGGATGGCGCTTGCCAAAGCGCTCAGGGTCACGAGCATGCCCTGGGAGAGCATTGTCATGATCACGGTCTTCCCAAACTGCTTATGGGCATCTGCCTTTTCTGTTTTTGACACCTCGCCCATCTTGCTAAGATCGTCCATGGCCTTCAGCCTTGCGTAGGCATCGATGATCTCTCCGCCCATGTTGAAGGTCTGCGTCTTAAACATTCCGATCAGCTTTGCAAGGTCGCTCCTGCTTCGGAGGAGCGCGTTCCTCTGCATGACATCGTAGGAAGGCTGCGTCCGCTGAAGGACCTCGTTGTATACCTCAGCCACTTTTGCGTCATACAGCTCATTGCCTCTGCCAAGCTTTGCGATCTCCGGGAAGTGTTCCTGCACATAATACTCTGATGCGAAGAAGAGCCTGTTCGTGGTCCATACGTCAACGCCCTGGATCCAGTTGAATCTGTTCTTCAGCTTCTGGAATGCGGTGTTCTGCTCTATGAGGTTCTTCTGGCGGTATACCTCTCCGATCTCGGTTCCGGACATGCCCTGTCTTCTTGCCCATCCCCACGGAGTGATGGAATCCATGTAATCAATGTCTGCCTTGCTGAATGCGTTCTTTGCAAACGCCTTCGCCACTGACGGGCCGTCAAGGATGACCGCCGCAAAGGGAGCCGATGCCGTCTGCTTCAGTGCAACACCGAAGTTGAGATTGAGCGTCGTTCCCGCGTACAGGCTCTTCAGCCTGTCAAGCACGGTGCCCTCATACTCTCTGCCGGTCTGGATGTCTTTCAGAAGGTCCTCGATATATTTCATCCCTTCTGTCCGCCAGGTGCCGGTCGTTGCCTGCTTCGTGCTTTCGCCGTATCCGGTAGACTGGTAGTTCAGGAACTTATTGAAATTCCTGACCGGTATCGCAAGGCCGTAATACTTTGCCACGTTGTTTGTCTGCCGCTGAATGACCTGGGCGATGTCTTCCAGAAGGATGGGATTGCTTGCGCCCTCTATTCTTTCCTTCAGCATGCCCATACCCTCAATGGTCCCATCCAGGGCAAGGCCGGACATATCTCTCTGCGTAAAGTTCGGGTCCGTGCGGATCGGGAAGTAATTGTCAACGACAGCCTTCTCGTATCCGTTAAGAAGCAGCGACGTGGCGTTGATAGCGTTCTTGCAGTCCTTGTTGAAGAACTCGAATGCAGCGTCCGCAAAGGCCTTCTCGTCTGCCGTCATCGAAGAGGTGATCTCATCGATACGCCTCTTGGCAAGCGTCCTGATCTTTCTCTCCCATGCAGCCTCATCAGAGCGGCCTGCCCGCTCTTGAGATGTGGTGAACTGGATCCTTGTGCCGGAAGAGGTATACGCATTTGCGTAATCGCCCTTTTTGTAATCTTCCTCCCCGGGGACCGTTATACCGCTGTAGCCGATATGTGCCAGGTTCTGGGCGTTCTTTGCATGCAGGTAGAGTGCCATCCGCATGCCCTTGCTGATCTTTACCTTCTTTCCGTTTGCATCGGTGATCTCGATATCGTTCTTTGCCCAGTCTTTTACAAGCTCGTCTGTGAGGACTTTATCGAATCTCTTCTGCGCATTCATGCGGAAGGTCATTCCCTTTGTCTGGCCTTCATTGATGGCAGCCATATGCTCCGAGTAGACGCCGTTGCTCTGATATCCGTCAAGCATTGCTCCAGCTCTCTGCGGCGACTCCATGTAAAGGGCATACTTTCTGAGGTTGTTCCAGAACCTGCCCTTCATATGCATTTTCCTGAGGATCTGCTGCTGCTTTACAGCCCGCCTGCCCATGGTGGCGGTCTTCTCTCCGAGGACGTCCTTGATCTGCCGGTCTTTTACTTCCTGCTCGTGCTTCATGGCAACGATCTGCTCCGTCAGCTTTATAACGTCCTCAATGTCCATGTCTCTGATATGGGTCTTCTTGATCCTGTTATAAAGCCTCTCCCACCTGGGCTTTTCAAGCACAGCGTAATCCGGGTCCTCTGCGGCAAGCTTCTCTACCTGCTCGCGGAGATCCTCAAGCGCTTCTGCCGTGTCATTGCGGATGCCGACCGCCACAAGGTCAAGGTCGCCGATGAGAGCGTCTACCCGTGCCCTGAAATCAGCGTCTCCCTTCTTTTTGCTGAGCTTCCTGGCTTCCTTCAGAAGCTTTTCCCTCGTCTCCTTGTTGAACTTCTTAAGGGCCTCTCTCTCTCGGTATTCAAGGCGCTTTGCGATCTCTTCGTCTATCCTCTTGTGATAGTAATCACGCATACCGGCGATCTGCTTCTCAAGGTATTCTATGCGCTTATTAAGCGTCGCTACGCTCTGCGGCGCTTTTTCCGCAGGGGCCGCATTGTCTGCGGCGGCAGCCTTCTCAGCAGTGAATCCCTTCAGGAGATTGAGTGCGATGGAAGACAGCTCATACTCGTAATCTTCCTCCGTCATATCAAGGAAAGAGTCATCCTGAATGCCTTCCTTCGCAAGCTTTGCCACCTCAAGGATCCTTTCAAGCTGATCGGTCGGATTCCAGATATCAGCAGGGAAGATGCCGGGATACATATCGCTAAGCTCCGAATAGTAGGAATCTACGCCAATGGCGTTCGGGTCGTTCACAAGCGTCAGGTATCCAAGATTTCTCTTCCGCCATTCGTTGTAATCAGCGATGTCTCCCTTGATGGTATCGTTCACATAGAGCCGTGTCTTCTTGAAGTAGCCCTTGAACATATCATAAGGGCTCGGCACTCTTCCCGGCGCTTGGTGGTCGTAGATTTCGCCAGCGATCTTCTTAAGCTCTTCAAGCGCTTCTTCAGGGCGGAGCCTTCCTTCGGACAGGCTTTCGTATATTCCGCTAAGGTCCTCCGCCAACTTCTTCTTGTCAATGTCCTTTGCGTTGTAGCGCTTGATGTTATATGCGATGGCTTTGCTTGCGGAATCGGCTGTTGCTTTCTGCCCGGCAATGGATGCCACAACATCCGCAAAAGCACCGTCAAAGGACTGCTCATCTCTGGAGAACTTTTCCTTCGCATACTTTTCATACGCCTTTTTATACAACTCGTAATAAGGCTGGAAGTCTCTTTCTACGGTTACAAACTCATAGTCAAACGGAGGTATGTATCCGGGTTTTACCCGTTCCATTTCGTTACTGCGGTCAAGGTCCTCGTTCGGCACAAAGAGTACGGTGTCGCCCTTCTTTGCCCCGTATTTTCCCTGCATCACATTGATGCTCGGATAATAGCGCCCGTCTCTCCAGTGGTCTTTCTGGTTTTCTTTTTTCCAATCGATATTTCCCTGCGTATAGCCGCGCTTAAGCATTTCCTCTTCGGTATATCCGACAGGATTTATGCTTGCAGGCATTACATTGTTTCCGAATCCGCCGTCTCCCTTAAAGCCTTCAGCCTTAATATTCTCGATCTGCTCCTGGAGATTATCCTGCTTCCGAAGGTTAAGTTTATGAGCGGAATACACCTGGTAGAACTGGCTTTCAGAAAGCATCTCTCCTCGATCTCTCTTCTGTAGTGCCTTTGAAACTCTTCCTGTTCTTTCAGGGATGGCCTCTTCGCGGGAAAATCTGATGTCCGGGTTAGATGAAGGATTCAAATTGTTGATATCCTTTACCTGCTCAGGATAGAATGCAATATACTCCTCATCATTATTGTTCACGCCATCATAGCCAAGGCTGATGAGATACTCCCGAGCCTTCACGCCAGCATCGTTCTGCCCCTTAAATCTGTTCAGGGCTTTATAAGCGACACTCTCAGGGGCAGGGTTCGTAATATTCAGATAAACGGTCTTGACGTTCGGCCCATATCCCTCTGCATCTATGCTCCAGGGGCTGAAGAACGACCCCTGAATATCCATGGTGCTCCTGCCCTTAGTGCGGTCAAAGACTGTAAAATCCTCGCTCGTTCCATGGTACGCACGAACCAGGTTTCCCTCTTCATCCCTGATTTTTGAATCCTTGAAATACTCCTGCTGGCCTTTGGAAAGGCTGCGGCCTTCGGTGTCTCTTGAAAGCTTTGTCTGGCTATTGCTTTTTTCCTGAATCTGTGATATTTTATTATCAGATAGAGGAAAACGCCGAACCGTTTCGGACGTGTGAGCGGAGGAATCATTTGATTCATAGCGCGCGGCGGTAACTCTATTTTTTTTGATCCTTTTAATATCGTCTTCGGTGTAAGTTCTTTTACTGCTCTGTTTATAAATGATTTCTTTTAATGTTTTCCCTTCTTTTTGATATCTGTCCCATGTTTCCTGATTAAACCTAAGGATTTCTTCCGGGAACAAACCATAATTGTTTTTTCCACCTACTGCAGCAATTACAACCAATTCATTCCCGAAAGACTTTGCAAAACCAATGGTATCCCTTTGATCAAGGGCATCTTTACTTGAAATATCTTCAATCAGATCCGGGTCCATAACTGTATCTATAATCTTGTAAATATCTTTTGGACCATATTCCTCGAAATGATTGACTAACTCGTGGTAAAGTTTGCCGCCCTCAAATAGCAAACGTTTCTGTGAGATATCAACGCGACCCTCCGTAGCTTTTTTTACATTATCTGCAATGTCAACAGGAATGTTCGCTACTCTTACTTGGTTTCTTTTATAATTGGTGCGGCCTTTGTTTTGCACGACCTGATTCACAAAGGCATCTACGTTTTCAGTGTCTATCCCTTTGCTTTTGGCAATTCTTTTTTCTTTGTTATCTTCAGCCTCTGCCTGGCCTTCCGAAAGCTTGCGGCCTTTGCTTTCTTCTGTGATATCGCGAGAGAATTTTGCACTGCCCACTCTCACAGCCTTGTACTGTGACGTGTCTTTGAATATTTCGCCAGGAGCAAAGCCTGTGTCTTCAAGCAGGCTTCTGAATACCGGGTACTTCACGCCGCTCATATATACGACGTCAAGCATGAGCCCATCCTTGAACAGCTTTGTGAGAGGCCCGCGATAAGTTTCCGTGTCGCCCGTTACAGCAAAGAGTTTGGCGCATCCATACTGCTTTGCCGTCTTCTTCATGTGGGCGATAAACTTATTCGTATCTTTTACATATTCGTTTCCGCACTCCTGGATAACACGCACGTTGTGCCGGGCATCCGTAAAGAACAGGGAGACCGTATCTTTTCTTCTCTCACCAAGTTTCTCTGCTTTTGCGATATTCGCGATGTCGCCCGGGCTGCTTATGTTGATCCCGAGAAGCGGATTTCTCACAGAATGTCTGTATGTCTCCCCATCTTCCGTGACAGCTTTCTTTGGAAGATTGTACACGCCTTCCTTCGCTTTACTTCCTGAGCAGTCTATGTTGGCATACTGAGTGTGGTCAATTACAATGCTGCCTTTGAAATTGATTCGCCCAATGTCGAACTGGCTCTTCATGAACATGGAGGCAGCAAGGTCCTCCCCTGAAGGATCTACGCTTCCGCTCGGGTGATTGTGCAGCATATACACATTCTCGGCTCCCGCATCCTTCGCAGCCGCTACAAGCCTCGTCATGTAATCCGGGAACGCCTCTTCGCTCGGGAAGATAAACGCCGCCGCCGGGAGATGGGACGAAACTCCCGTCTGGAAGACGATCTTCCCGTTTTTGTCTGTAAAGAAATACCTGCACGTTTCGTATCTCGGGTCCCTGTATACCTGAGCGATGGCAGCCATATCCGCAGGCGTCTTTGCGGTCTTGCCGATCAGCTCTGTCTTTCCGTTATTGAGCAGTTCTTTTGTGATCGTAATAGCGGCTCCCGTTGTTACAGGCTTCCCCTCAATGTCCCTAAGACTGGATGTCGCCTTGAGTGCCTTCGCAGACATTTCTCTCTGTGCAGGCGTCTGATTTGATATGTTAACGCCGAGCTGCTTCTCCAGGTCTTCGATGCTTAACTGCCCGGGGATTTCGCGGGAGAACATTTGGTTGCTTTCCTCATGGATTTGTGTTATTTTATTTATAGAGGGATTCGCACCCATGGTCGCCTTGGGCGTTATGGCACTGGTCGCATTGCCGGCATTTGTCGCATGGGGAGAGCCCTTTTTTAATGCCCACCCGTACATAGTCTGTATGACAAGCATTTGTCGTCTCTTCACAACGTTTGCAACAACCACCTTGTCTCCAGATATATTTTTTCTAAATTCAAGCGCAGGAGCGCCATCTTTTGTACTGCTAAGCTTTACAGAATCATAATCACTTATCACTGTAGGGAATTTCGCCACAATATCTGGAGTTATTGCAACCTGCCCCCTCTTTCCTTCCTTGACAGAATCTGCATGGGAATTCTCAAAAGAAGATGTTATTGCAACATTATAGCTTTCAACTGCGACTCCTGTGTCTTTGTATATTCTATCTCCGAGATCTTTTGTGATTCTTCCGCAATAAAGGCGTTTATTTACGCCAGTCTTGATAACGTTGTTGACAAAATCCTCAATATCTTGCTCAGAGTTCGCGTAATCAATAGAGAATGTGCTGTTCTCCCACAGCTTTATCTCTTTCTCGTTATATTTAAGGAGGCCAAAACTGTTCTGTTCCTTAGAAAACTTAGGCGGCCCTCTCTCCGAATCCTTCTTTGCCCTGCTTTCCTGCACAGCTTCGTTCACATAAGGTGCCAGCTCTGTAAGCTTGCCTTCAAAGGCGTCCATGCCTGCATAGATGTCGGCACACATCTCCTCAAAGATGTAATCGGCATCTGCATTAGTCAGGCTGTACGCCTCAGCATACCGCTCTGCAAGAGCATCGATCTCGGCATCAGAATAATCCCGGTTAATCCTCTTCCTGACGTTTTCGAGGATAGCCGAGTTTCTCTTCTTCTCTGCGTGAAATCTCTCATGGTTATTGATCTGCTCGGGACTCCATACCGGATGGTCAGCCCTTACCACTATGTGCTTTCCGTCCTTACTGATAGCACCTCTGACCTCAAAGGTTTCTCCATCTTCAGAGATCTTCATGTTGCCGATGATAAACGTGGTACGGATGCCCTTTGAGGCATTTTCGGCAGCGATCTTTGCAAGGCGCTTGTCTGACTTTACAAATTCCTTGGAAAGAACCGCGACATCCTCATCAGCTCCGCCTTTTATGACCGCGCTTGCCTTTACGCTTTCTGTCCCCTGATCCTGCGCAGCAGCTCTTGTTTCAGCCGCTCTTTGTTCCTGCTCCGTTCTCCGCTGGCTTCCTTCTCCTTGAACTCCTTCACTTCCGAGGAATCCATCCATACCAGCATCCCATTCTCTGCTTCTACTGCTACTCTCATTTGCAGCCTCCCTTCCTGCTTCATACATTGCATCCACTGCTTCCGGCAGTGTCTTTCTGAAATCATTGAAATCCCGATCTTTGATAGCGTCCAGACTTGCTCCGCTCAGGCCTGCTTCATAGGCCATGGCGGTATACTCGGCGTAATCTGCTTCGTCTCCGCCGTCATAGTATTCGTTTGCAACGGCAGCTGCTCTCTCTCCATATCTTCTGGAAATGTCTTCGATGCTTTCAGGCGTTGCGATCTCGCCATCGCCAGACATAAAACCGACTCTGTGCATCTCGTGCACAGCTTCCGCGTTCTCTGCATAGAACTGCGCAAAGCTTTCATCCTGCATGGAATCTTCAAGGCTCTCCCCTGCTTTGCCTGCTTCATATGCCTTATGCATGTTTTGGTCATACTCTGCCCGCTCAGCCCCGCTGGCTTCGTCGTTGAAGTGCTCTTTGTATACATCTGCGGCCTGATCTGGGAATACGCTGGCTCTTTCCTCTTTGGTCAGCGTGTCTTCTTCCCGGAGAAAGCCGTCATTTGTCTGATTGGTCGGCATTGCGTTGATTGCATCAAAAAGCTCGTAGGCGGTTTCCTCGTCTACGTCAAGCTTTGCCATCAGTTCGTTGTGGATGTAATTGTTTACAGCTCTCTGATTTGTAAGTTTTGCTGCAGTTGCCGGTGCATTCAGGAAGCCTGCATTGAGTGCGCCTAACAGGGCCGCATAGCCCGCATCCTTCCATGTCTGGGGATCGCTAAGGTCCACGTTCTCTCCGTACAGGATCTGTTTTGTGAAGCCTTCAGTGAAATACTGCAGGAATTCCTGCGCGGCTTCTGAGCCTGCATCCATTAGGAAGTCAGTGATGATGCTTGCATTGATCTTCCCGTTCATGGTCCTGAACATATCGTCAAGGCCGGTCAGAGCCGCCTGACCGATTGCGGTATTCTTCAGCACATCTGTCATGGCGCCGCCGCCAAATGCCCCTATGCCGCCCAGGAGCCAGTTTGTAGCTGCTTCATCGACTGCCTGCTGTGCTCCATAGGCCTGTGCTTTTCTGACGCTCCTGCCCTCGTTTATGGCTTCTCTGTAGGCATTTCCTGCCTGGGAGAGGCCAAAGACGATATTGCCTGCGGTCCCTCCGACAAACGGAGCGGCGACAATGCCGGGCGTCATGTAGCCGGTGGATGAAAGGATATCATACCAGGCTGACTCAATAGCGTTTCCTGCGTCCTGCCTGATCATGGCAGACGTCATCTGCTGTGCGGACTCAGGGCGTCTCTTTGTGCTTCCTGTCACAAACGAAGGGACATCCGCAAGGCCTTCAAGGCCCTTCTGGACGCCTGCGCTGTAAACGTAGAAGCTCTTATCGATTCCACTGTCCTTTATGCCTGCGTATTCCTCGTTGGCAATGCGCCTGTTCAGCTCTTCTTTGATGCTGTCAAAATAGCGCTCTGCTTCTTCCTTAGGAAGGCCGTTATAAACGGTCAGCTCATCCTTCGTCATGTGGTTGATCTGGTTCACCCTTTCGTTCAGGGTTTCATCTTCGCCGCCTGCGGTCGGGATATAAGTGAGCTTGTTGGGGTTTGATTCGGCAGCTTTGGTAAGTGCCGCCATGATCTCAGGGTTTCTCTCTCCCTGGGCATTCAGTTCTTTTACGCGCTCAGAAGAAAATGCGTTTCTCCCGGGCAGCAGGCTTGCAAAATCGACCGGCTTATTGTCAAGGCCGATGTGCCCCATATCAACAAAGCCGGACGCCATGCTGTCCGCCGCATACCTCTTCTCGTCTTCCAGAGCCTTGACCTGCTGTTCCTTCAGTTTCCTTTGTTCCTGGATCTTTCTCTGCCGGTTAAGGACATCGTTCAGCCCTGCAGGATCTCCCCTCTTATTTACAGCTTCATCAGCAAGAGCCATGAGCTGCTTGTCTGCTTCTTTAAGCTCTCCCTCGGCGGTCTCAATATCAGCATCGATCTCGCTCGTATACCTGGGCAGCGGTCGTTCTTCCGGCATCTGCATAGACTGTCCCGCAAATCCAAGCGCCTCAATGTCTGCATCCGTAAGCTTGAAGGAGACAGGCTTTTTCTTTTCCTGTTTTTCTTCCTTCTTAGGCTTCGGCATCACGGCTCCGCGATTAATAGGTGACGCCATAAACAGATTGGAAGCGGCTCTCTTTTCCTGCGGCGTCTCGAAGGCATTGCGGCTTACATTTACGCCCGGGATGTTATTGTACACATTTGCCCATCTTTCTCTTGCATCCTGGAGAGGCATAGCTGTTCTTTTCGTGGACGCAGGAGTATTTGCACTGCCTCCCGTGTTTCTGTTCCTCTGCCTGACATTCTGCATTGCAAGGCCGTAAAGGATGTCTGACGCGCTTCTTTCGCTTGAAGCCGCCTCTTCAGCGTTCTCAACGGCATCAAGATAATACTGTGCAGGCCTCTTTGATTTCCCAACAGAATCATAGACAGAATCCTGCCTGCTGCGATCAATATACTTCTGAGCTTTCTTTGATACCATTTGAACTCCTTTCAGCCGTTTCTGTATTCGTAGTAATATCTCTTTCTTTCGGAATCCGGCATTTCTTCCAGAAGCTCATTCAGAGCTTTCGTGTCTCCTTCGTTCCTCGCAAGGTTAGCTGCGGCCACCCAGTTGATGTCTCCATCCCCCTCTCCGCCTTTATCTTTGCTCTCTGTGCTTCGCGAATCCCTATAGCCTGTAGCGGCTGGCATGGCAGCAATCACATCATCGAGACTGTCTGCTCCCGTATAATCCTTGATCGTCTGTTCGATATATGCAGGTACAGACAGCCCCTGCTTCCTGTACTGAGTCGCAAGGCTCAGAGCTTCCTTGTATCTGCTGTAATCGGTACCTTCAAGGCCTGTCTCGTAATCCCTCTCATCCTCGTAGGCAGAGCGGTTAAAGTTCCTGTCCGTCTCGTAAACAGAGCGGTCAAAGTTCCTTTCGTTGTTAAAGATGTTCAGATCGTTTGCGAGTTCCTGATCGTACCTGTTTGCAAAATAGTTCCTGTCGGTATAGAAATCGCCGACGTCGTCCCTGTGCCTGCCGTAATCGATGGCATCCTGGTTATTCACCGCGCCAAGCTGGTTGTACCGGTCTGCTCTCTCGTCTCCGTACATCTGGTAAGCGAGGTTCATAAGCTGAAGATCCCGCTCGTTCAGGTTCTGCATATAAGCGTCATAGGCTTGCCCTGCCGCCGCCTGTGCAGCCGTGGATCCATATCCTCCGGTAAGGGATGACGCCGCACCCAGCTGGTCTCTCATAGCCTTATTGCCGAGCGCCATATAGTTCTGCGCATATTTGTCATAAAGCGTCTGATAGTTCGGGTCTTTATTCAGATCGAATGACTTTCTGTTCAGGATCCCGTCAAGGATAGACTGGATGGCAGGCTCATATTTGGATTCCCATCCCGGCTTCTCAGCATTGTCATAGGCTGTTGCCATGTCTCGGTAGGCCTTTACCCTTTTTGACGGCGTATAAGGCGCATAGCTGTAAGGTGCTGCGGCCTCATAAGATGCCTCAGAATACTTTTCCCTTCTCTTGCTGATGGGGGAACCGCCTCCGGGAGAAGATCCTATGGTCACATATCCCTCTCCGGGGCCTGCAGGGCTTCCCATGCTGTTGATGACGTTCTGCTGCATATCCCGGTTGATCTCTGCTGCCGGTTTAATAGAGGAGTCACTGCCCGAAGAAACACCGGGGCCGGTCTCCCTTGATTTGTTGGATGCATAGTAATTACCATTCTCATCCTGCCAGACGTTTTCGTATTTCTTGGACATTTGCTTT
>Ga0129307_1002787_pt1 | contig 12647 bp, 10 predicted proteins | sample P1105metagenome_FD_94437 | JGI IMG/M metagenome (GOLD analysis project Ga0129307, IMG submission 94437) | Capybara group fecal microbial communities from Wisconsin, USA - P1105 metagenome | ecosystem: Host-associated > Mammals > Digestive system > Large intestine > Fecal | place: USA: Wisconsin... | reverse complement strand
GACTCGAAATCATGATGCCCCTTGAGGGACGTGGGTTCGAATCCCACCCACTGCGCCAAGCCAAATGCGGAGTATTCCGCGTAGTTCCGCCTTTTCGAGAGGCGGAACTTTTTTGTTATAACGCAGTTGCTTGCATAATGACCGACTTGTTTTTTGCGAGAAAACTGCAAGTGCCTTTCAGTTTATATTATACGGCTGTTGATTCGTTTGAGAGCGCTTTAGCAATCGCCTCCGCACTCAGCTTCTTGCTTTCGCTGTCCACATGGCTGTACACGTTGCTCGTTGTACCTATGTCGCTGTGACCCAGCCACTCCTGAATCAGCTTTATCTGCACTCCGTTTGCAAGGAGCAAGCTGGCACAACTGTGCCGCAGGTCATGGAAGCGTATCTTCCGAAGACCGTTCTTGCGGAGCACTATCGGGAAGTGGTCCGACACATAGTTGGGACGTATCAGCTCTCCCACAGCGTCCACGCAGATGTAGTCCTCGTACTTCTTGCAGTATCCTCTGCCGAATGCTTTCTTCATCTCTGCCTGATGCTCACGCTCGGCGATGAGTGCCTGCTCGACTACGGGTATCAGCGGAAGCGTTCTGTACGACGATTTCGTTTTCATTACATCGTAGCCTGCAACTCCGTCCTCGTCCTGCAATACCTTGTGCTTGATGCTTATGGTCTTGCCTACGAAGTCCACCGCTGACCATTTAAGTCCGATGACCTCGCTGCGGCGGAGTCCGTAGTATGCGGCTATTATGATGACGATGTGCAGCGGATCGTCCTTTGTGCAGTCGATGAGCTGCTTTATCTCCTCAGCGTTATAGTAGTTTCCGATGAACTGCACAGACTTCGGTCGGTCAGCCTGATCTACGGGATTTGTCGGAATGATACGACGCTTCATTGCAGACTTGAATGCAAGGTGCAGGAGCGAATGGTGCCGCTGACAGCTTGTGCCTTTCAGTCCTTTGGCTCTGAGGTAAGCGTAGTACTCGTTTATCTCGTCGCCAGTTATCTCCTTTACCTTTATCTTCATCTTCTTGAAGAATGGTATCATGTGTACGTCCATATACCGCTTGTAGCTTGTGTATGTGGACTTTGTGATGTTGCCCTTGTAGGACTCCAGCCACTCCGCAAGGTAGTCCTCAACTCGCATATCAGCTATGCGGTTGCGCTCCTTGTCGGCTCTCGACATACCTTCGTGCAGGTACTGGTCACCAAGATTGTACTGCTCCAGCACCTCGTTCAGACGGTGGTTGGCTTCGGTCTTGGTGCCTTTCTTTGCGTCCAGTCCGAGGGAGCGCCACTTTTCGTGACGCTTACCGTCGGCATCGTATAAGTTTATAACGGCATACCATTTGCCGCTCTTCTCAGCTAAATGTCCTGTGGTTATTTTCATTGGCATCCTCCTTTCAATTCCCAAATCGTTCCTTATCGTGACTTTCGTCACGACAACAATACCACACTTCTCCCGAAAAATCCATACCTTTCACCTCATTTCGGCAGAAGCACTAAATAGTTTCTCTCGTTTCGGCAGAAGTCAACAAGAGCGGGCTTCGGGATAATAATCTTCTTGCCCAGCCTTATCGCTCCGAGACTTCCATTTTTCACGAGCTCGTAAGCCTGATTCTTTCCAATGCGGAGCAGCTTTGCTGCCTCTGGGACAGTCAGCACGTCCGGTTCGTTTCTGAACATTTCTGTATATCTCATTCGTTCCTCCTGTTATTCTTTCGCTTGTGTTTCTCGTATGATCTGCATTGTTCATTTTAACTTTCTCCTTTTTGAGTTATTAAGAGAGCGGTGGTTAGCCGCTATCTTTGATACGAAAATGGGTACGGTGTTTTACCGTACCCATTCCGTTTAATTATTATGTTATTTCAGGTTCTCGCTTCTGCCGAACAGCACATCAGTTATCAGTTCGGCGCAGTCACGGAAGCCCTGTATGTAGCTCTCCGCTACCATTGTCTCGGACAACATTCCCTGAATATCCGTTATGTCATTCAGCAATTTTTTATCGTCAGCCGACAGCCTCTTCTCCAGTGTGTCGCACTTCTCAAGAAGCTTCAGACTTCGCTTTGCGTAGTCGGAGTCCTTCCTCACATCGTGCTGACACGGTATGACGTTCCCATAATACAGATCCTGCAACTTCATCGCCGCGGTCACCTTCTGACCAACTATCATACCACAGTTCGCTGTCGAAATCCATTCATCAGACTGGACGAATGTTGGCTGTTGATACCGAGCAGAAGCACTACAAGGGTATCGGCTTTCACGATACCCTTATTGCAAAGGATGTCACGTTTTGGGACACCCTTTGATTATTGAGACGCCGTCACGTTTTATTGCTTCGTCTACTGACCGAACGAATCATTCACACCCGCCCCGAATCAGGGCGAGTGCAGTACGGTGAACGCGGCGTTCACCATGAGCTGCCGTCGTATTTCCATACATCAGCTCAGTCCACTTTGGACACCCCTTTGCTGAGCCTGCGATTCACCGACTCAGGTGGCGATTCACCACCTCATCGTCATGACGGGACATTTCATCCCGCCATAACGAATGTCCATTATGGGAACTCTATCCTGAGCCGGGAATGAGTGCAGTTCTGTTTCGGGACTTCAAGTACCGTCACGGTAGTCGAGCTCCGAATATTAACCCACGGACGTTTTACCCCTGAGTTAGTTGAGTCCTTGATTCAGGGAGTCATAGCTTATCCCATGTGTATTCCAAGAGCTTCCTTTCGCTCTCGCTCCTCGGCGAGTGCCTTTCGGTCAACGTGTTCCCGAACATACTCGGTATCCTCAACAGGCTCGTCCTCGATCATCGAAGCCAGAGCAGCAATGCCGCCGACGATATCAGGTGCAGAAACTCTATCAACACCACCAGTCGGAGCAGTCTGAAGCCGTGACTTCTGCTCTGCTCTTCGGAGCATTTCAGCTGCGATAAGGTCTGCTCGTTCAGCTTCCCAGCCTGTGAGACGAGGTCCTTCGCCGCTTGATCCAACTTCGACACCTCTGCCGTCACGTTTTGCGACGTCTGCTCCTGTATCTCCTTTCCCTGTTCCAGCAGCTGATTGTATATCGTCTGCTGATTTCGCAGGTATTGTTTCATCTGTGCATATGTCATTGTCTCGTCTGTCTGAGCCTTGACATCGAACAGCGTATCTGTCAGAAGTTTCAGCTGTGATATCAACGCCAGCCAGTTGTGTTCCTGGACGCAGACCATAGTTGGTATGTCCTGTGTCTCCTCCAAATTCTGCTTGGAGGCTTCTTTCGCTTCTTCGTATTTCGAATTCATATTCCATATTCTCCTTCCTGTATTTCGCTTCGTGCAATTTATTGTCACGGCATCTTCTGCCGTTGGGGCAGGTGTATGTGATGTACTTTCGGCTGTCCTCCCACCGAACATCATAACCCATTTGCTTCATGTAGAAGCGGAATTGTTTCTTGGACTTTGCTCTTTTCATGACCACGTCAATGGTGTTTATGAGATCCATTTTCCAGCTTTCTCGTCGCATTGCAACACGATACTCGCCGTTAGTTATACCGTTGCTCTGCTTGTGTATCTCAGGTTTGCTGAGAGTTGTCACTCCGTACTTCTGACAGATTTCATCGCTGAGCTGTCGCAGGTCTTGCAGTGTGAACTTGTTGGAGTGGTACTTCAGACCTGTGTCAGCGTTGACTGCATTTAAGACAAAGTGCGAGTGTATGTGGTCGGCGTCGATGTGAGTTGCCACTATAACTTCGTGACCGGGGAAGGATCGCTCCGCAAACTCAACAGCTATCTTATGAGCAAGTGCAGGCTCAATCTTGTAGCCGCTGGGGTGTGACTGAACAAAGTGATAGTAACGAATGCCGTCAGTCTTGTTGTACATCTCCCTTGTGTTTTTGAACTCTTGATAGACTGTGGGCAGCGAACAGTTGAGAGCCGTCACATATTTCTTGCCCTCAGTCTTATCGTCGCGGCAGATGTAGTCGAGACTTTTCTTGCCGCCGCCACCGCCTTTCGTACTTATCGCTGTGACCGTCGCCACTACTTCACCTCCCGAAGCAGCTGACCTATCAGCTCCGTGACCTTCCTGTGCTCGTCGAGGAGCGGCTGGAAATTCACTGCGGTCAGCCTGTCCATATTTGCAAGTGTAGCGATCTGATTGAGGTTCCGTCCGATTGCTTTCTGCTGCCGAACTATCTCGTCGATGCCGTTGGCGACAACGATTTTCTTGCCGAGAGCACACCGCATTACGAAATCATTCAGTTTCAAGCCGTGCCGCACTGCGAGCTCGTGGATACGTCTGCTCTCTTCTTCTGTGCAGCGTATCGCTATTGTGGTATTTCGTTTTCTCATGTCTCTACCTCCTTTTTTCTTATGCCAATAAAAGTGGGTTCGGGCTTCTGCCCGACAAGCAAGGCGGCAGGCGGAATGCCAGCTGCTATGCTTGCCAACCCAAAAGGGTTGATTTTTTCGGGTACCACCACTTTTCTCCCATGCCGATAGTATCTGTGCGGTATCGCCACACTCGCTCCACGTTGCGCGACAATCGCTTTTGTGGGAATAGGTGGGATAACTACCCGATTTCTGTATCTGCGGCAAAAGCGGGCGTTTTTGTGCCTCACGGCTGAAATGGCTCGACTTCAATACCTTGCTCCGCTAACTTTTCTGTGATTCGGTTCGCTGCCCACTCAATAAGTTTATCACCAACAGGGACAGCAATTGTTTTAACATCACTGGCAGAAGGAGTAACGGTTTGCGAAGATATTTCAGCGTTTGCAGAGCTTTCAGGGACGGCAGGGGCACCACTTTCAGGGTACAGTAATTTACTGCCACTGCTGTCCCTATCAGCTTCGTAACGGACACAGATACTGCGAGTGCCGTTGCTTTTGGTTTTACCATAGCTGATACCGAGCGAGTGAACTTCTTCATCGTGCTGCAATAGTTCACGGTACATCCAGTTATTTTTGAATTCCTCTGACGGAAACTTTTTGCATAACAGTTCACACAACTCAGACGCACTTCCGCGGAACTCTTTTTGCTCCAGCATAAAATCATGTATTACAGACGGGAAATTATCAGGCTTGTCATCTGGTGGCTTATCAAGCAGCTTCCACTTTGCTCCGTCCCTGATAACATTTATGTCGAGCGACGGAGCGCCGCGGCCACTGATGTTCAGTATAGCATTCTTGCTATCTCCGTTTCTCTGAAGTACAAGACAACCGTCTGATGCCCCGGGGATACCATTTGTACCAAGTATCATGTTGTTCGGATTGGAGTCCTGCTGCTTTCTGTTGTGATGAACAAGAATAATTGCGATGCCTAACTCGTCAGCAATTGATTTAAGAGTTGACACGTCCTTGTAATCACTTCCGTACTTCATATCAACAGTATCGCGCACCTTTTGCAGAGTGTCAATGACTATCAGCTTCAGGTCTGAGAATGTTTCCTTGCACTTGCGAAGGTCATCTTCGAGACCGTTACCGAGAGTGTTGACAAGTAAAACGTATTGCAGATTATCCGTCGGCTCATCTGTCAGCTCATACATTCGCGTCTGCAAATTATCAGACGTATCTTCAAGCGCCATGTAAACCACATGACCTTGTTCTGTTTTGCGTCCAAGAAACTTTTCACCTTTGGCAATCGCAAGACACATATCCATCATCATCCATGATTTACCTATCTTCGGATCACCTGACAGTACATGGAGTCCGGGATAGATCATTTCGTCAACGATGAAGCGTCTCTTTTTCATCGGAGTGTTCATGATCTCGACGCTGCTTTTGAACTCAATTTCGATTCTTTTTGTCAATAAAAATCATCCTTTCTTCATAAAAATGTGGGAGCAGTATCCTTTATGCAAATCGACCTGTTTTTGCATAAGTTTTTGACCGCTCTGAAACGTTTTCCGAAACACAAATTCTTTTTTATGAGAACCGACCTTTTCTCACAGCAAACTGATATTGACCGCAAAGCGCATAGAATAGAGCTTTACAGAAACTTTTCTCAAAACTGATATTATGACAGTTTTGAATGTTTTTCAGTCAAAAATGAGCGTTTCGGAATGAAAATGTGGGAGCAGTATCCTTATTGCATTTTGGTAGGTTTTGTGATACAATTATTGCAGGTGGTGAGACTATGCGTTATATGATATATGATCTGTCCGTCAGAGCAATGCTCAACTACTCCAAGCCTGACGGCATAAGATACAAAACCATTATAGATAAAAATGCACTGCGGAGTTGTCTGAAACACTCCGCTCATGAGCAGGACGACAACGCACTTTTCTATCAGATAATGTGCGTGCTGCACGGTGACGATTTCAAATATGACAGTGCTAACCTTGTTACAGACCTGTCCGATGTTATCTTCTACGCAGACTTCTCACGGGTGTTTGACCGTGACGCATCGCACCCTTACTATGCACAGCTGCAGGAGAAGGCTGCTGCACTTTTCACGAACAGAGGTGTGGAGATAGACTTCGGCAACGGTATGCACAAGTATGTTGCGTTTGAGCGCTCAGCCAGCATGAGCAGAAACGCTGTGCTGTCATTTATCCGTGAGGACATTTTCTGGAAGGTCACTGAGCGCATACGTCTCGGCATGGAGATAACCAAGTGTCAGCTCAGCAAGCTGTACGCATACAACGGACTTATGCTCTCAGGCGGTATCCGTGTTGACGGAATAAACATCGACAAGCTCCATAGAGTAATCGTTGTGGAGAATCAAAAACACACTGTTCACGACACAGATGTTATTACTGTTGAGGACGACGGAAGCGACGCACCTGTGCGAAAGTATCACCGTGTTGAGCGCAGGGAGAGTGTTGATATTCTCGGTTATGACGGCGAGGGCGTTATCTCAAAGGAGTTTGCCAAGGTCATCAATAAAAAGTTAGGCGGCGAGCACACCTCGTTTCAGATACGAATGCCATACATCAAAGGTATGCTGCATCAGATAGACATTCACGACTTTTTCAAGAGCGCAGGAGTTGTAACGCTCACCGACATATGGGGAGTTGTACATAAGGTATCGGACGTTGACATAATCCTCACCAAGAGTATGTTCAAAGGCTACGGCTGGCTCTGCGACAACAATATGAGCTGGGAGGACTACTGGAACGCATTCAGAAAGTACAACCACGCCTTGTATATTTCAGGCGTGAGCAAGGACAGTCCGCAGAAGTTCACGGAGCTGAACTATCAGTTTCTCAATACGCTTTCAATGACAGCAGACGAGTTCCGGCCGCTTGACCTGCCGCTTTCCTTTCCTGTGAATGATAACCGTCACTGGCTCACCAAGGAAACTGAACGTGAATATTACAGGCTTTGCACCGACATGGAGTATCGCCTAAGCTTCTTCACAGGAAAAAAACACAGTCGTGGTACTAAAGAATATCACCTCAAAAAGATACTGGAGAAGAATCAAAAGTTCATTTCCGAGCCTGTTTACGCTGACAGATTGAAGTCACGGGCACAGGCGGTGCTGAAACAGTACGCTCTCGGACGTCTTATCGTTGCAGGCGACAACAGATATCTTTCCGCAGACCTTCTCGGTTTCCTTAAAGATTTTATACCAAAAAAGGCAAAGCGAAACACAAGTCAGCGCAACTTCTACAATGGTGCGGTGCAGAGTGAATTTGAGAAGAACGCTTTCTATGCTCCGTCAATTGCGTATTCGCACAGCGATGAGTGTACGCTCCTGCGCAATCCTCACATTTCGCGAAATGAAGAGGTTCAGTTACAGGTATATCCCGATGTTGAGAATATGAGAAAGTATTATCTCAGCCACCTCACTGATGTTGTTATGGTGAACTGGGATTCGCTGACTGCGGAGCGTCTCGGCGGTGCGGACTTCGACGGCGACATGATAAAAACTATCTCCGATCCAATCGTCAACCGATGTGTCAAGCGCAATTCAAAGGCTGAGACTCCGTTGCTGAAAATACCAAGTGCCGAGCCTGTTATCCGTGATGCAACCGACTGGCAGGCTCGTTTTGAAACGGTCAAGAGCACGTTTTCTTCACGAGTTGGACAGATATCCAATGCGGCGCTGAACAGAAGTATTATCGCATACAATGAGAACTCCGACGACGAGCTTCGTGACAAGTGCCGTGAGGAAACGGAAACACTTGCTATCCTCACAGGTCTGGAAATTGACTCTGCCAAGAGCGGTGTGAAGCCTGATCTGACGGAATATCTTGGTGTTAAGACTGTCGCCAAGAGCAAGTTCCTGAAATACAAGAGCCTGCTTGAAAAAAGTGAGGGACGCCGAGCATGGTACGAGCCGACCTTCGAAGAGCAGTTTGAGAAGTTCTTCTCTGACACGGACTGGAACAAGGTGGACTCCAATGTAGAGCGTCTGCCTTACTTGGCGTATATGCTGGGCAAAAATACGGTTCCTGTTGTTGACAAGCCTGCCGAGGATAGTGAGCTTTTCACATTTGCAGAAGATGAAAACTGGAAGGACAAGCTCAATCGTGAGAAAATGGAGCGGATTAAAGCTCTTATTACCGACTATGAACGGTGTCTGTCACGCATCAGAGCCTGCGGACAGCCAGTCAAGGACAGACAGCGCAGGAACGACATTCAGCGAATTCTGTACAGCCGAGGTCAGGACTGTGAATACGACGCAGATATGCTGTATACCCTGTTTCAGAGCACACCTCCCGATAAGATAACTGCTATCAGGCATGAGCTGCAGGCTAAGAACTGGCACCTTACTCCGAAAGAACAGCGTGAAGATTTTCTTGCAGATTTGATACCTGAGCTTGAACGGTACTATCTGCTTTTCAGCGACTTCCGTTTCGGCGGTTACCGTGTTCTCATTGATCTCATAGCTGACATTGACGATGAAAACAACCTGACGGACAGAAAACGGCTTATCCGTGACGGAGACTCTGCCGATTTCCGACAGCTTATGGAGGCTTACCTCAATAAATCCGTGAATGTGTACTACCGTGATGCGGTTGCTACGGAGTGCCGAAAGCTGATTGAAGCCGTAATGAAGCCTGACGAAGCGGTCAGGTACATAGTTGCTCTGGGCAAAAGAAAAGTGCTCTTCGATCTGCTGCTGGACAGGATCGAAAAGCACGTCAGGAGGGAGAAATAATGCTGAACGAAATTGAAGAATTCAAGGCTTACACGGGCAAGCCTGTTTACAAATGCAGCGGAAAGCGTGACCTTTCCTTTCTCGGACGTTTCAGCTTTGAAATGATGAAGGACTTCACAGGTCTGACCCGTGTGCTGACTATAATCGCTCGGGGGTATATGTTCAGAAACGTCACTCCTGATATCGACTATGCACGGCGAGCTCTATGTGCGTGGTGCAGTATCCCCGACAAAAAAACTGCCGCTCCGAAGGAGGAATGGCAGTTCAGGACTGATTTCAGCGATCTGCATGAGGAGTTTCCCGAATTGGTGGATAAGACGGGAAAAGGCTGGTTTTACAGGCACGTTCACAAGGTCGAAAAGTTCATCACCAAGAACAGCGATAATGTGAGTAAGTTCACTCTTGCAAACGCTGAGCCGCTGAAAACTAAATTTGACACTGCCTGGAGAGATAAGGTGAAGCAGTATCAGGTGTCGCTCTACTCGCCCGAGACCAAAGGTGCGTGGGTTCTGCGGTTTGATGATGTGCTTGCAGACGCTCTGGAGCTCGGACAGCTGGCGGATAAGACTTTTTCCTTCTCTGATGATGAAAAAGAGCGTATAAAGACACTGCTGCCTGACGGTCTGCCGTATGAAGTGGCTGAGACAGTCATCGCTTACTGCATCGCCAACAAGCCTGACGATTCCGACTATGTTATCCTGCCTGTTTCCAACTTCGATGCTTACTTTGGGAATACCAGTTTCAGCCACAAGTGGCTCAATTTGTTCCCTGATACGCTGCTTGAACGTGATAAGCAGAGCTTTGGGGTGTGTAGGGTGAGCTCGCTTATAAATAATACTACTATCAAATTCTGATAATATGCCTTACGCCTTCTGTGAACAGATTGGCAAGAAAATACGGGATAATTAGGACGAGATATTGTTTGAGATTCCAGATATATTAGTGGTGTAGACTATCTGATTAGGCAATTAAAGAAATCAAGCTTGATAAATATCACCTGTATATGTTGAAAAAACACTGTTCTTGTATTTGCCCCCCCAATGTAATGTCCCAACAGGTGGTATCAATATATTTCATTGCAAAGTATCTTGCCGATAATGATATGAGCAAATATCCACAAGAGGAATATATGTAAAACAAGGGTTTTATCGTATTTTACTGAAACAGGAACAATTGGTGGAATAGGTCTATACTTTGACAAAGAAAATAATAGCAATATGCAATTAGCTTTTGATGAAAATAGTAAAAAATAATATGATTTTTTAAACTGTGTTTTATAAAGAATAAGTGTTGTTTTCTTTATTATATTATGATATAATCATTAAAAGCGTATGTTTCTTAGTGAGGTGAGTAATATGACTAAATACGGAGATTTAGAAACGGAAAATCCTGAATTAGCTAGGGAATGGCATCCAACAAAAAATAATGGTTTATCTCCCTCTGATGTAACAGTAAAATCTGGGAAAAGTGTATGGTGGCTTGGACAGTGCGGACATGAATGGCAGGCTAAAGTAAGTCATAGAACAGATGGTCAAAATTGTCCAATCTGTAGTAGTCATATATTATTGGCTGGCTTTAATGATTTAGAAAAAAAATATCCGCATATCGCAGATGAATGGCATCCAAACAAAAATGGGGAGTTAAGTCCTTCCGAAGTATTCCCTGCTTCAAATAAAAAAGTGTGGTGGCTAGGAAAGTGTGGACATGAATGGCAAGGGACAATTTCAGGACGAACAAAGAATAATTATGGTTGTCCTATATGTAGTGGTAAACTAATTGTACCTGGAATTAATGATTTATCTACCATAAATCCTACTTTAGCTAAAGAATGGGATTATGATAAAAATAAGAATTTTTTACCATCAACTATATCCCCGTATAGTCATAAAAAGGTTTGGTGGAAATGTTCGAAATGTGGTCATCGTTGGATGGCAACGATAAAGCATCGCACTTACGGTGTCGGCTGCCCCCAGTGTGGTCGTAAGCAATCTACAATTTCTAAGCACAAAACGGATATAGAAACAAAGGGATCGGTTGCTACGAACAATCCGGATCTTGCCTTGGAATGGCATCCTTATAGAAATGGAGATTTACTTCCAACAGAAGTTTTATCTAATAGTAACAAAAAAGTATGGTGGCGTTGCAGAAAAGGACATGAATGGCAAGCAGTAGTATCAAGTAGAAATATGGGAGCGGGTTGCCCGATTTGTGATCTTGAGAATCATACTTCTTTTCCTGAACAAGCGATAAATTATTATTTATCTCATTATTTTAAGACTTTAAATAGATACAGAGAATATGGAAAAGAAATTGATATTTATATTCCTGAAAGAAAAATAGGAATAGAGTATAATGGATTGTTTTTCCATAATTCTAAAGAATCTAAAGAACGTGATGCGAATAAAGTAAGGTTTTTCAGATCACATGACATACGAATAATACAAGTTGTCGAAGGATACACGAATACTGTGGATATCGACGTGATTACGTATAGACATGATTCAACGTATTCTGAACTAAAATGGGTAATTGAAATCTTAGGAAAAATAATGGGTATCGAAAAACATATAGAGGTTGACTTAGATAACGATCGTGCAGAAATATATGCTCAATACATTCATTTAGAAAAAGAAAATAGCTTATTAAGCAAGAAGCCATTAATCGCTGAGGAATGGCATCCAACGAAAAATAGATCTTTAACACCTGACAATGTTTCATTTGGAAGCCAGAAAAAAGTGTGGTGGTTGGGCAAATGTGGACACGAATGGCCGGCTATTATATCTAGTAGAGTAGCAGGACATGGATGTCCTTATTGTAATGGATATGCTGTAAAAGAAGGATTTAATGATTTATCTACTAAATGTCCTCAATTAGTAGACGAATGGGATTATGACAAGAATGTAGAATTGTTGCCATCACAAGTTACACCTGGTTCGCACAGGAAGGTCTGGTGGATATGTTCAAACTGCGGTCATAGTTGGGAAGCGACTATAAAAAATAGAGTAAACGGCACAGGATGTCCTAATTGCCATTTTAAGTATTAGAGATGAATTGCCATTGTTTATGATAACAGTAATCCATTTAAAACCATTTTTAACTTCTATAATAGTATTGGAGAATTCATATGGAAAGAATAAACAATAACATAGACCGTAATGAATTTGATTTTATTTATGAAATCGTTAATTCCTCAGATTCGATTATTAAAAATGGATATAATATCTCTTTAGCTACTCAGTATCTAATACTGGGCGAATTAACTTATGATGTTTTGTTGTATAATGTCATTTTTTCAAATATTACACAAAACATAAAAGTAATTGGTACTATAATTAATCACTTATCACCCCAAAACGTCCTGAATACTTTTATTAATTATTGCTTTGCTTCACTAAAAATATGGGAATCTACCTCTTATGGTATTAAAGAAAAGCTAAGAATATCTTACAAAATAATAGGATATTGTTTGCATCATAAAAGCTATAATTTCTTATATTCTATTTTTAGAGAAAGCCTTGAAGATTATTTGATAAAAATCGCATATTCCCCAACGATTG
>Ga0129307_1002783_pt1 | contig 12658 bp, 9 predicted proteins | sample P1105metagenome_FD_94437 | JGI IMG/M metagenome (GOLD analysis project Ga0129307, IMG submission 94437) | Capybara group fecal microbial communities from Wisconsin, USA - P1105 metagenome | ecosystem: Host-associated > Mammals > Digestive system > Large intestine > Fecal | place: USA: Wisconsin... | reverse complement strand
TGCTGTAGACGCCCATCCCGTCTTCGCCGATAATGGCAAGCATGGGGATACGGAACAGCATGCCGATGATCCTGCTGATGATCCCGGCGATCGCCAGGATGCTTCCCTGTATAATGAAATTATTCTTTTTGTTCTCTGCCATATCACCCACGCGTAATGCCGAGCTTCTGCAGTACGGCTTCCTGCTTCTCTTCCATCACAGCGCGTCCTTCCTCATCTTCATGGTCATAGCCCATCAGATGGAACATGCTGTGCGCGGTCAAAAACGCCAGTTCGCGTTCCTCACTGTGGCCATATTCGGCCGCCTGCGCGATCACTTTTTCCAGAGAGATGACCATGTCTCCCAGGATCAGCTCGCCGCTCTCCGGATGAAACAGCGTGGGATCATCGTCCAGGAGGGAAAAATCACCCGGCGCAGGATAATCCACTGCGGGAAAGCTCAGCACATCTGTCGGCGCGTCGATCCCGCGTTCGTCACGGTTGATCTCGCGGATCGCTTCGTTATCGGTCAGAAGCACATCCACTTCTGCCTCATAGGGAAACTGCTCCGCCTCCAGTGCAGCCAGAACGACTTTCCGAATAACGGCTTCTTCATCAAAAGCAAGGCGGATCGTTGTCTCGCGTTCTACTGGGATCGTCATACTTTCCTCTTTTCTCCGCGTGCCTCCATGCGGGCGCGTCTTGCCTGATCGGCTGCCGCGCGTTCGGCATCGTGCTTTTCAAAGGCCTTCACGATATCTTTGACGATCTTGTTGCGGACCACATCGCGGTTGGACAGCCGCATGATGCCCACCCCGTCTACCGTTTTTAAGATCTCGGCAGCCTTTTCCAGTCCTGAATCCGAGACGCGGGGCAGGTCGATCTGCGTCACATCGCCGGTCAGGACCATGCGGGAATCTTCTCCCAGACGGGTCAGCGCCATTTTCAGTGTGCTGAGAGAGGCATTCTGCCCTTCATCGATAATGATGCGGGCATGGTTCAGCGTTCTGCCGCGCATATACGCAAGCGGCGCCACTTCCACCGTGCCGCTCTCCCGCATCTTTTCGGCACGTTCCGGACCGAAGACGTCATTTAGGGCATCATAAAGCGGCCGCAGATAGGGATCGACCTTCTGCGCCAGATCGCCCGGCAGAAAACCGAGGCGTTCCTCTCCTGCTTCGATAGCCGGCCGGGACATGATGATGCGTTCAATGATCCCGTCCTTCAGTTCCTGAGCTGCCTGCGCGACCGCCAAATACGTCTTTCCTGTTCCTGCGGGGCCGATGCATACCGTTACGGTCTTTTCCTGCAGCATCTTCACATAATTCTGCTGACCGAAAGTCTTGCACTTGATGGGCAGGCCCTTATAGTTCATCGTCACAGCGCTGTCCATGGCTTTAAAGAGATGATCCAGTGAGCCTTCCTTCGTCTCTTCGATCAGCCGTTCCAGAAGGCCGTCTGTGATCTCCTCTCCCTGCTTGTACAGCTGGGCAGCCGCCTTCAGGACGGAAAAGGCCATTGCCTTGCCATTTTCGTCCCCGGATAATTCCACGCCGTCTCCCCGAAGATGCAGCTCAACGGAAAAGGCTTCTTCTATACGCTTAGCCCAGATATCCTGAGGACCGAGGATCGCCGAGGCTTCGCCTGCGCTGTGAAACTGAAACGCGCTTTGCATATTCTCCTTTCAGCCGGAAGAAAAACGTGTCCGGCCACTATATTCTGGCAGCGGGACAAAATATGCCCCAAGATATAGTCTGTTTTATTATAACCGTAAGCCGGTGAGATATCAAGCCCGGCAGCGGAATTTTACAAAAAAACAGAACCGGGCGCGAAGCACCGGTCCTGTCTCTCGCGATAATGATCTCCCAGAATTATCTGAATTTGCGCTTTCTTGCTGCTTCAGATTTCTTCTTGCGGCGAACGCTGGGCTTTTCATAATGCTCGCGCTTGCGGATCTCCTGCTGGATACCGTCTTTGGCGCAGGCGCGCTTGAAACGGCGCAGAGCGCTGTCCAGAGTTTCGTTTTCTTTAACGATGACTGTTGCCATTTTCTCACCCCCGTTCACCTTGGGATTTTCGGTCGTTCGGCCTTTCCGCCTGGCGACCGTCGATTATTATAGCACAAAATGATATGCCGTCAAGCCGGAATTATAATTTTTTTCAGGCTTTTATACCTTTACCATGGCAGCAAGGACTTCCTGTGCCTTTGCAAGAGCCTGATCGATGCCGGCCGGATTCTTGCCGCCGGCCTGAGCCATGTTCGGCCGTCCGCCGCCGCCCCCGCCGACTTCCGCAGCGATGGCTTTAATGATATTTCCGGCGTGCGCGCCCCTGGCAATGGCGCCTTCGGTCGCGGTGACCATCAGGTTCACCTTGCCGTCTACCGCAGAAGCCAGCACGACGACGCCTTCGCCGATCTGATCGCGCAGCTTGTCGCCCATGTTCCGCAGGCCGTTCATATCCAGGCCTTCGGCACGGGAAGCGATCAGCTTCACCCCGTTTACCTCACGGATCTTATCCGCGATGTTGCCCATGGAGGCGCCGGCCAGCTTCGCTTTCAGCTTCTCGTTTTCGCTGCTTAAGGCTCTGGTCTCTTCCAGCAGCTGGCCGATGCGGTGTTCCAGCCCGTCAGGACTTGTCTTTGCCAGTGCCGCCGCGGCATTCAGCTTCTGCTCCACCGCGTTATAATAGGCCATCACGCCGCGTCCCGTGAGCGCTTCAATGCGTCTGGTCCCGGCCGCGATGCCAGCTTCGGAGACGATCTTGAAGCAGCCGATGCGGGCCGTATTGTCCACATGCGTGCCGCCGCAGAGCTCGCGGGAGAAGTCTCCCATGCTGACCACGCGGACGATGTCTCCGTATTTTTCTCCGAACAGCGCCATGGCGCCGGTCTTCCGGGCTTCTTCCTGGCTCATCAGATCCGTATGCACCGGAAGGGCATTTAAGATCTCTTCGTTTACCCTGTCTTCGACCCGTTTCAGTTCATCCGCGCTGAGCGGCGCGAAATGGCTGAAGTCGAAACGCAGGCGCTCATCGTCCACGTAGGATCCTGCCTGCTCCACATGCGTGCCAAGCACGATGCGCAGCGCCTTCTGCAGCAGATGGGTCGCGCTGTGGTTTCTGGCCGTATCTTCGCGGTGCAGCCGGTCAACATGCAGCGAAACGCTCTCGCCGCAGCGGAACATGCCGGAAAGGACCACGCCCTCGTGTCCGATCTTGCCGCCCTTCAGCTTGACCACATTTTCCACTTTAAAGAGTCCGTCATCCTCACCGCAGATCTCACCGATATCGGCCTGCTGGCCGCCGCTCGTGGCATAAAACGGCGTCTTTTCACAGATGATGCAGCCGCGGTCGCCTTCTGCCAGACCGTAGGCGATATCCGTCTCTCCGGTCATCGCCGTGATCACGCTTTCCGCTTCCAGACGGTCGTAGCCGATGAATTCGCTGCTGAGCGCGGGATCCAGCAGATCGTATACAGTTGCGTCAGCGCCCATATAGTTGGTGCCTTTGCGGGCAGCGCGGGCCGTTTCCTTCTGTTTCTGCATGGCTGCCGCAAAGCCCTCTTCATCCACCTTCAGACCCTTTTCCTCCAGGATCTCGCGGGTCAGATCAAGCGGGAAGCCATAGGTATCATACAGGCGGAAGGCGTCTGCGCCATCCAGTGTATCCTTCCCGTCCGCAGCCATCTTCGTTTCCAGCTCTGCCAGCATGGACAGGCCCTGATCGATGGTGCGGCTGAATTTTTCTTCTTCGTCTTCGATCACGCCGAAGATCAGCGATTTCTTTTCCTCAAGCTCCGGATAGCCGTCCCTGGACGTCTCAATGACCTTCGCCGCCATGCGGGTCAGGAATCCTCCCTTGATGCCCAGCAGTCTGCCGTGACGGGCGGCGCGGCGCAGCAGTCTTCTCAGCACGTAGCCGCGGCCTTCGTTCGAGGGCATGATGCCGTCGCTCACCATAAAGGTGACAGAACGGATATGGTCCACGATCACGCGGATCGAGATATCCTTCTTCGGATCGGTCTTGTAAGTGGTCCCGGCAATGGCGCAGACCTCTTCATTCAGCGCTTTCATGGTGTCGATATCGAAAACGGTATCCACATCCTGCACCACCACAGCCAGACGCTCCAGACCCATGCCGGTATCGATATTTTTGTTGGCCAGTTCGGTATAATTGCCGTGGCCGTCGCCGTCAAACTGTGTGAAAACGTTGTTCCAGACTTCCATGTAGCGGTCACAGTCGCAGCCCACGGTGCAGGTAGGCTTGCCGCAGCCGTACTTTTCGCCGCGGTCATAATAGATCTCGGAGCAGGGACCGCAGGGGCCGGCGCCGTGTTCCCAGAAGTTGTCTTCCTTGCCAAAGCGGAAGATCTTCTCGGCGGGAACGCCGATCTGCTTGTTCCAGATATCGAAGGCTTCGTCATCATCCAGATAAATGGACGGATACAGTCTGTTCTCATCAAGGCCAACGACCTTGGTCAGGAATTCCCAGGACCAGCTGATGGCTTCCTTCTTAAAATAATCGCCGAAGGAGAAGTTGCCGAGCATCTCAAAGAAGGTCAGATGCCTTGCGGTATGGCCGACGTTTTCGATATCGCCGGTGCGCACGCATTTCTGGCAGGTCGCCATGCGGCGGTTCGGCGGGACCTCCTGCCCGGTAAAGTAAGGCTTAAGCGGCGCCATGCCGGCCGGGATGAGCAGTACGCTTTTATCATTATGGGGAACCAGGGAATAACTTCCCCGGGCTAAATGTCCCTGGGACGCAAAATAATCCAGGAACATCTTCCTCAGTTCGTTCACGCCATAGTACTTCTGCATAAAAACCTCCTCCGCGTTTCCGCGTTTTGAGTAGAAAAAAAGCTCCCTGCCGGATTCGAACCGGCGACCTACGCATTACGAATGCGTCGCTCTACCAGCTGAGCCAAGGAAGCTTGTCGCTCGCGACCTGATTATCTTAGTATAGTTTTTTGACTTTGTCAAATGATTTTCCGCATTTTTTCGAAAAAAAGAACAGAAAATCTTCCCATTTTCCCCTTGACATTCCGTTGGCGCCGTTGTATATTTAGCCATGCGTTCTTTGGCGAGGTAGCTCAGCTGGCTAGAGCGCGCGGTTCATACCCGCGGTGTCGAGGGTTCGAGTCCCCCCCTCGCTACGCAAACAAAACCGGAAGCGATGCTTCCGGTTTTTTCTTTCTGCTGTTCTTCTGCTTTATCTTTCCTTTCCGATAAAGAACAGGGCTACCACACCGGGGCCGGTATGCGACCCGATCACCGGGCCCACATCGACCACCCTCTCTACGGTGGCGCCGTATTCCTCTTTCAGGACCTTGCTCAAGAATTCCACATCTTCCATGCAGTCGCCGTGACTGATAAAGACCGGGCCGGCACCGACCTCTTCTGCCAGCTTGCCGTAGCGGGCCGCCAGCGCACGCAGAGAATTCTTCCTGCCGTGCGCTACCGTGACCGGGATCAGATGGCCGGCATCATCCATATGCATGACCGGTTTGATGTTCAGCTTGCTGCCTACGGAAGCCAGAGCGGTTACCACCCTGCCTCCGCGGATCAGATAGGACAGATCATCCACCGTAAACCAGTGACACTGATGGAACTTGATGTTTTCCGCATACTGCGCCGCTTCTTCGATCGTTGCCCCGGCCAGTTTCTGCTTCCGGGTCAGATACACGATCATGCCGTAGCCGCCGGATGCCGCGCGGGTATCCACAGTCAGGATCTTCCGTTCCGGATACTTTTTCAGAAGCTCATCGGCGGCCACGCAGGCACTCTGGTAGGTCGCGCTGAGGCCGGTCGAAAAGCCAAGGTACAGAATATCGTTGCCCTTTGCCAGCTCCTCCTCAAAGACCGCCTCGAAATCCGCACTGTTGACAGCGGAGGTCTTGGCGTTGTGGCCGGAGCGGATCTTATTGTAAAAGTCTTTAGCCGACAGATCGTAATTTTTGTACACATGCTCCGAATCATCGAACATGAACGTCAGCGAGGAATAGTGGATATCCCATTCGTGCATCAGAGATTCAGGAAGATCGCAGGATGAATCCGCGAATAATACATAAGGTGCCATCATCATTCTCCTTGGCAGGCCGCCGGGCGGCCTGTTTCTTATTTCTTACTTTACAATCGTATCCCGCGATAATCAATCTACACCGGTTAGCCGCGGTAAACCGCCGGTTTCTTTTCCCCGGAAAAGGCACGAAGATGGCTCTACCGGGAGTAGAATCCGGCTTTTTCAGCATTGCCAAGCGGCGGATTTTGTGCTATTCTTTCGTTATCTCAAAGAAAGGACTGTTCTCATGGAGATCGATGCTTCCGTCAAGACGATCGTGGCACGCAATCTGGCCGATCTGCGCATCAAAAGCGGGCTGACCCAGCTGCAGCTGGCTGAGAAGCTGAACTACTCGGATAAAGCTGTCTCCAAATGGGAACGCGCGGAATCGCTTCCGGATCTGGAAGTGCTCATCAAGGTCGCGGAGATCTATGACGTCGACCTGAATTATCTGGTCTCGCCGACACATGATGCCCGCTATTCCACCTCCCCCAAAGAGCGCCAGAAGCGGGCCCGGCGAAATTACTATTTTATCACCGCCATGTCTATCCTTCTGGTCTGGCTGATCGCCTCCCTGGTCTTTGTGGTGCTGGTCGGGATCTTTGATTATAAACCGGTCTTTGTGTTGAGCTTTCTTTACGCCGTCCCCATCTCCTGCATCGTGCTGCTGGTCCTGAATTCTGTCTGGTTCGGCGGCCGCAAGAATTTCTATATTATCTCTGTGCTGATGTGGTCCTGTCTGGGAACGATCGTGGCGACTATCCACGCCTTTACCGGCAGGTTCTTCCCCCTGGTCCTGATCCTGGGGATCCCGGGGCAGATCATCATCGCCCTGTGGTGCCTGCTGAACAATCCGGATCACCTGAAGCCAAACCGGGACAATTCAAAACACCTACAGAAAGAACAATAAACAAGACCCGCCTTTCCGCTTCTACGGCAACGGCGGGTTTTTTGCATGAAAAAAGCACCGCCGAAGCGGTGCTAATCATGTGGGCCATTGGGGGCTCGAACCCCAGACACCCTGATTAAGAGTCAGGTGCTCTACCAACTGAGCTAATGGCCCGAAGCGCAAGTGTTACTATACGGCAAACGGGGCAGAATTGCAAGACTTAAATTATAAATAAATTATGTATTATTTATAAACTAAATATAAATTCCGCCCCGCTGCCATTTTTATTATTCTGCTTTTATGACAAGAATGATGCTCTTAGCTTCAAGAGTGCTTTTCCCCTGAAGAAGAACGCCGGGGTTGAAAAACACCGTTTTCCATCCGCTGTCGCTTCCGTCAAGATCAACGGAAACGGCATTGTTATTCGGATTGAAAAACGCCTTGGCAACTTCATTGCCGTTTACTCTCCAGGTCACTTTCAGTACTGAATTGCTCAGTACTTCACCGCTTACCTGTGCGCTGCGAAGCCAGTCATTTTCCTTCCTGAACTGGATCAGATCCCTATAATACGCCGCCATTCCCCGTTCCGGGCACATTCCGCCGGGTATTTCTTCCGGAAGAAGGACTTCCCAGTTGATGTTGTTGATATCGTCGGACGACTTATAGCTGTTCTCGTCGCCGTTCTTTGAACGGAGCATCTCCTCTCCGGCCAGGAAGAACGGAGTTCCGCGGCTGAGAAGAACGATCGCTGCGCCGAAACGCTGCATGGCAAACTTTTCATCATCGGAAGCATCCGGGCAGGAAATATCCAGCTTGTCCTTCAGCGTCAGATTGTCGTGGCAGGACATGTAGTTGATCACGCCTGCATTTTTTACCGACCAGCTGACTGCTGCGACCTGCTCGCCGCCGCCAATGCCGAACAAGACCTTGTTTGCCGTCTCCTTGTTTGCCGTACCGTTGATATAGCCCTGATCCTTGGCATCGAATACGCTGCCCTTGAGGCCGTCGCGGATCGCATCGTTGAACACGCTCACACCGCCGGCGGCGCCTTCCGTTGCACTGATCTTTTTGATATTGGCCTGCGAAGCACGGTCGGCTTCCCGCAGCTCGCTGGTCCCGCCGGTCCAGCCTTCACCGTAAATGATGCATTTCGGGTTGACTGCATGCAGCGCCTGTTCGATTGCCTGCATGGTCTCTATATCATGCAGCGCCATCAGATCGAAACGGAAGCCGTCGATATGGTATTCCGTTGCCCAGTAGACCACGGAATCGACCATGTATTTGCGGTACATCGCGCGTTCGGAAGCGGTTTCGTTGCCGCAGCCGGAACCGCCGCCGTTCTCACCACTTGCGGTGTAACGGTAATAGTAATACGGAACGACCTTGTTCAGGTTCGAATTTGCATCATAAGTGTGGTTGTATACAACGTCCATGACCACGCCCAGGCCGGCTTCATGGAGGCTCTGCACCATCTGCTTGAATTCTGTCACACGGACTTCTCCGTGGGCAGGATCGGTCGAATAGCTGCCTTCAGGAACATTGTAGTTCTGCGGATCATAGCCCCAGTTGAAATCCTTGCAGGTCGATTCGTCAACAGAGGCAAAATCGTATACCGGCTGCAGATGAACATGCGTGATACCGAGCCACTTCAGATAGTCCACCCCGATCGGCGATCCTGCATCATTCTTCAGGCCGGTCTCGGTGAAGGCAAGATACTTGCCGGGATATGCACTTTGCTTCATGGCGTTTGAGAAATCCCGTACATGCACTTCCCAGATCACGGCATCTTCGTAGCTTTCGATCTCATCATCGAAGCCATCCTGGTCCCAGCCTTCGGGATCGGTAGTGTCCAGATCGATGATCATGCCGCGTTTTCCGTTCACACCGGCAGATTTCGCATAAGGATCGACTGCTTCCTGCTCGCCGGCGGAAGTCGTTACCGTGTAGGTATAATAGAGCCCGGCGCCGCAGTCAGCAGCGGTCACCTGCCAGACTCCCTTTTCGCCCTTGTTCAGGTCGATGCTCTGCAGAAGCGTTCCGCCTTCGCCCGCATCGTAGATATTCGCGACCACTCTGGCGGCTGTCGGCGCCCAGAGCTTGAACGTCGTGCTGCCGTCGTCATTCGGCGTCGTACCGAGGTCATCCCCGTCATAGACATAATCGGCAATGAATTCTTCCGAATCAAAGATCGTCGTCGGCATCACCGGCTTCGTACCGTAGCCTTCAATAAACAGCTCGTAGTTCTTTGTGATATCCAGCGGCTCAGCCGTTGTGATCACGCCGCTCACGACCTTGTTGCCCAGGGTGCTCAGCTTCTCGATGGCGATCTCCTTGCCTTCCTGCGTGAGCTTCAGCTGGGAAAGGTCGCTGATCCGTACCGCCGGAGATACCATATAACGGATCTCATTTGTCCCGACGATGCCTGCCTGAGTAAAAATCCTGATCTGATCCAAGGTTTTTCCGCCATCCTCACTGATATACTGCGCGCCGTCTCCGGAGACCAGATAGATATGGGTCTCTTTTCCCGTGATCACGGCAAAGCGGTCCGCATCAAAATCCTTCGTGGCACTGCCCCAGCTCGATCCTCCCGGATCGGAGCAGCCCGTACGGACGATGAAGCCTACTTCGGAAACATCCTCCGGTACGTTGACTACGCATTTAAAACCGTAGGCGCAGGGCAGGAAAGTGTAGCCTTTTCCGGCCACGTCGCCCCACCAGATCCAGACGTCGGAGGTCTTGATGTCCACCGTCTTGTCTGAATGCCAGTAGAGCACCAGCTGGTTGCATCCTTCCTCGATCGGCGGGAATTCTTCCGTATAATCCGCTTCGGTTTCGGTAGGAGCCGGTGTTTCGGTCGCTGCCGGCACCTCCGCCTCCGTGCTCAGCGGCGCTGTTGTTGTTACGGCTTCTTCCGATGTCTGCGGTTTTTCCGCACCGCAGCCGGCAAGGCCAAGTACCATGACTGCTGCCAGAAGCAGCGCAAACAAGCGTTTCCCTTTCTTCATGATCTTTTCCTCACTTTTATGATCTCCTCCCTGGGAGATCCGCGCAATTTATAAAAGTATTATAAATTATGCAGCGGAAAAGTCAAGGTTCAAGATAAGACGCATGAAGCTGTGCCGAAGCCGAAAGAACTTGCGGCGCGCCTGTATTTATAGTATGATAGAGTTAGTCCAAAGGGGGTTTTTATGTTATGAAAAAGATCCTGTTTACCGCATCCGAATGCGTTCCCTTCATCAAGACCGGCGGTCTGGCCGATGTGATCGGTGCCCTGCCCGGCGCACTGGATGCGGAAAAGTATGAAGTCCGTGTAATGATCCCGGCTTATACCATCATCCCGGAAAAATACCGCAGCCAGATGCAGACCGTCTGCTATTTCCAGTCCTTCTTCAACGGCCGCGACCGCTACATCGGCGTCAAAGAGCTGGTTTACAACGGTGTCATTTACGATTTTATCGACAATGAAGAGTATTTCGGCGGCAGCTATCCCTACACCGATTATTACTATGATATTGAAAAATTCTGCTTTTTCTGCAAGGCCGTGTTAAGCGTTCTGCCTTCTCTGGGCTTTCGTCCCGACATCATCCACTGCAATGACTGGCACACCGGACTCATTCCGGTCTATCTGAAGACCGAATTTGCCGGCGACCCTTTCTATCAGGGCATCAAGTCCATCATGACGGTGCACAATCTGAAGTTCCAGGGTGTGTACAATGCAAAAGAGATGAGCAGGATCTCAGGCCTGCCCATGGAGCTCTTCACCATCGACAAGCTCCTCACCTATGAGGACGGCAACATGTTAAAGGGCGGACTGGTCTATGCCGATAAGATCACCACGGTCAGCGAGACCTATGCCGAAGAGATCAAGACGCCGGACTACGGCGAAGGGCTTGACGGGATCTTCCGCGCCCGCTGGGCGCAGTTCCGCGGCATCGTGAACGGCATCGATGACAAGATCTTCGATCCCGCATCCGATGGACTGATCCCGCAGAACTATACCGCACGCAGCATTATTTCCGGCAAGAAGAAAAACAAGCTCGCGCTGCAGCGCCGCCTCGGCCTGGAAGAGGACGCGGATGTCATGATGATCGGCATCGTCTCCCGCCTGACCGAGCAGAAAGGCATGGAACTGATCGCCCGCGTCATGCCGGAGCTGATGGCAAGCCGCGTGCAGCTGGTAGTGCTCGGTACCGGCGACCCGCATTATGAGAACGTCTTCCGTTCCGCTTCGCAGACCTACCCCGGTCGTTTAAGCGCAAACTTCACCTATTCCGAAGAGCTCTCCCACCAGATCTATGCCGCTACCGACGCCTTCCTGATGCCGTCGCGTTTTGAGCCCTGCGGCCTTTCTCAGCTGATCGCCCTTCGCTACGGCAGCCTGCCGATCGTGCGTGAGACCGGCGGTCTGAAGGATACGGTCCTTCCGTACAATGAGTTCACCGGTGAAGGGACCGGTTTCTCCTTCCTCTTCTATGACAGCGCCGTTCTGCTTGAGATCCTGCGCTACGCGCTCAAGACCTTCTATGAGAACCGCAAAGGCTTTGCGAAGCTGCAGCGCCGCGCCATGGCGCAGGATTTCTCCTGGGCCGCCTCAGCGAAGATCTACGAAGAAATGTACGACGAACTGATCGGAGAATAATTCCCCGTTTACGATTCAAGAGGGATGCAGGCTGAAAACAGCGCCCGCATCCCTCTTTTTTCATGCAATTCTTTATTCTTTTCGCTTTTTTGTCTTAGCGATCCGGATCCTTATTCATCCCAGTTGTGGTAGACATTCTGCACGTCGTCATCCTCATCCAGGAAGTCCAGGATGCGGGTGATGTTCTTGATATCGGCTTCGTCGGTCAGCTGCACCCAGGTCTGGGGGATCATGGTCACGTCCGCGGACACGATGGGCAGTTTGTTCTTCTGGATCTCTTCCAGAACGGCGTCAAAATCTTCCGGAGCCGTGATGATCTCATAGGTCTCCTCTTCGTCGCTGAAATCCTCCGCGCCGGCATCGATCGCCAGCATCATCAGGTCGTCAGCCTCCATCTCCAGGTCTTCCTTATCGATGACGATCAGGCCCTTCTCATCGAACATGAAGGATACGCAGCCCTGGGTGCCGACGCTGCCCTGGCCCTTGGTAAAGGCGTTGCGCACGTTCGAGGCGGTACGGTTCTTGTTGTCCGTCAGCGTCTCGACGATGATCGCGGTCCCCTTCGGGCCATAGCCTTCGTACGTTGCGCGCACATACTGGGCGGTATTGCCCTCGCCTGCCGCCTTCTTGATCGAGCGGTCGATGGTATCGTTCGGCATGTTGTTGGCCTTCGCCTTCGCGATCAGCGTGGCCAGCTTGCTGTTGTTGTTCGGATCGGGGCCGCCCTCTTTCACGGCTACCGCGATCTCGCGGCCGAAGCGGGTAAAGATCTTGCCTTTCGCGGCATCATTTTTCTCTTTTTTATGCTTGATGTTTGAAAATTTGGAATGTCCTGACATGATCGGTCTCCTTTTATAAATTATTATTCTTCTTCGTCATTGTTCTTTCCGCGGATATAGACCTTCGGCACACGCCTTCTTGACAGCCCGCAGATGATCTCATACGAGAGCACGCCGCTCTTTTCCTGCAGCTCCTGCACCGTGATCTCCTCATCGCCGTCAATGCCGATCAGGGTCACCTCATCTCCCACTGTCACTCCGGGAATGTCGCTAATATCCACCATCATCTGGTCCATGCAGACCCGGCCGCGCACC
>Ga0129307_1002782_pt1 | contig 12658 bp, 28 predicted proteins | sample P1105metagenome_FD_94437 | JGI IMG/M metagenome (GOLD analysis project Ga0129307, IMG submission 94437) | Capybara group fecal microbial communities from Wisconsin, USA - P1105 metagenome | ecosystem: Host-associated > Mammals > Digestive system > Large intestine > Fecal | place: USA: Wisconsin... | reverse complement strand
TCTTTTTCAACTGCTTTCTACAATAGAGATATTCGCCATCCCAGTAAGTTTTTGATGCTGCGGTGCTGTCTCCATCCTCACCGCTTGCACCTAAATCCCAATAACGAAGGCTTGGAAGTTTCTTTATAATTTCATCCATTTTTTTATCTGGAACTTTGCTGTTCTTGAACCATTTACGGAAGAATACATTTCCTTCTGGTTCCTTTGGCTCTCCTTGATATACAGCGTTGAATCTGAAACTACCCATTTCTCTCTTGATATCTTGGAGTTCTTCTATTGGTTTTTGTTCTTCCCATAATGGCTCACCAACTTCACGTCCTAGTGGATCATCTTCCATTGCAATAGCAGGTAAGTTTAATATTACCCATGTTCCATATGGGATGCTTCCTCCATTTCTGAGTATTTCAATAGCTTCTTTGAAGGGCATTTGCGGTTCGTTAGGAACTCTTTTGTCTCCTTCTTTTTTGTAGAGTATTTGACCTGCTAGGTCATTGATATTAAGACGTTGCCATATTCCAATTACCCAAGGTTTACGGCCGTTTTCAATGTCTGCATTTAACCTGGTCTTTGCCTCAGTAAACCACCAATCGTTCAACTCTTGCTGATGTGTTTTACTCCTTGCTTTTTTGAAACCTTTTGTTGGATCATCTATTATGAAACCATTTGCACCCTCACCGAGAATTGCACCACCTACACCATTAGTGACAAGTCCACCTTTATGACCTTCTATATCCCATACGTCCGCTGCTTGACTGTCTTGAGAAATAGTTATAGGTTCGGGGAAAACAGTATTACCTACTTTTTTCAATAGATTCCTTACACGCCTACCCCATTTCCTACTGAATCTTGCACTATGCGTAGCAAGTATCACATGAGTATCTGGGAAATAACCAAATAACCAGGTTAAAAAATAGTAACTAATCAATTCTGATTTACCATGACGTGGCGGCATGAATATCATTACACGTGACAAACGGCCTTGAATAACATACATTAACAATTCACAAACAAGAATCAAATGTTTGAAAGGTATCCAAGCACCACCACTTGCATACATGGCGAATTGTTCAATGCTGAAACCTTTATTCATTGCTATTTCTACGTTTTTGGAGCTCATCTGCGGTTTTCTCCATTAATTTTTTATTCATTTCAACAAATTCCGGCTGCATAAACATAGCCTGAACAGTAGCCAAAGCTTGATTATCTTCAATGTTCAAGTTAGTTTCAACACCCGCCTCAACCTCAGCATTAATATTAACATCAGCTTTAACAGTTTTATCAGCCTCTTTAAGTGAAAGCAATGTCTCAACATTAGCTTTATTAGCTTTATTCGCAGACTCAGATTTATTAGAAGTGAACTTACCCTCAAGCTTTTCTCGTTCAACAACTGATTTATTCGCTTTATTTAAGTAAAGAGTAGTTTCAGTTAACCCCACTAACGCATTAGTAATAATTAAATTAACATCCTCTTTTTTATCCTGAAAAATCTCATCCCTAAAAGAAGTCCTAATCTCTCTCCAGGTATACTTAACTTCAGCACTACAATTAACTCCATCAGACCATTTATGTAATTGTCCTAATGTAGGTGCAGAACCTTTTTTAAGGTCATAAACATCAAACTCAAAGTTATTATTATAATACTTTTGAAGTATATTATCATATTTACTGAAGGTCTGATGAAGGTCTGCTGAATGTAATTTTTTAAAAACATAGTCTATGAACTCCGAATATTCACGTAAGTTACCAGGGAATATGAAAAATTGTTCTAAGTAAGTTCGTTCTCTACCTACCTCCCCTTCCTGGTGTTCATGTATCGGGTAGGACCATGTTTTGATTACCATTTTAATCGTTAATGTTCTAGGTTTTTCATTGCTTCTAGTATTTTTTCTTCTGCTATTTCCATTGCTCTTTCGTCAATGTGTTTGTTGATGATGTCTAGTTCTTCTTTTTTCTTTTTGTCTTTCCAGTGATCTATTAGTACAACAATTATTACGGCTAGTAATATCATTAGTGCTCCAACAACTATTGAAATTTCATGCCATCCATTGAATAAGGGATGGTTTGTTATTCCTGTGAATAGGAATAATACTCCTGTTGCTATTAGGCTGCTGCTGATTGTTGTTTTTAAGAATCCTGTCACCCAGACTGTCCTCCTGTAAGGGATTTTTTCTGATAATGTTTTAGATTTCATTTGTATCATCACTAGGAGTTTCTAGGTATTGGTCAATTTTATCTTTACTTAGGTATCCGACGAGGCCTGATACAATTGCCAATGCTATTTGTTCAAAGTTTAATACCATTGCAGTTATTGCGCATATTATTAGTCCTGAGATTAGTATTGTTTTGTTATTGAATTCCATTTTTATTTTCACCTTTAAAGTTCGTTTTTTTTTGTGAAATGGTTCTGGTGGGATTTGAACCCACATTCCAAGTTTTTTTTCTTAGAATAAGCCTATGTGTTTTTAATAACCGAGGTGATGAAATTAGGGAAATAAAAAAAAATAAATGTATACGCTCTGAGCCAGCATTTTTTTAAAATTAGAAAAAAAAATATTTTTTTTACTTCTCAATTATTTCATTCATATTAATTATTTTTTTAGTTTACAGAACCCCTCCTCTATTTTTTTTTGGTTAAGGGGAAGGATAAAAAAAAGTGTTTTTAGGGAGGTGAATCCACTTAAAAATATTTTTTACATTAGTATTAGATAAATCCCTTTTTTTATGGCAGCTTTTATTTTTTTTGTGTTATAAACTAGAAAAAGAAAAAAAATATATGAAAGATTAATGATTTAATACTGAATCGATAAATTTTAATTTGGAGATTAAAAACCATGAAATTGGTATATAAAAAAACCGAAAAATATACAAGAGCATATAAATGTTTTTTTCCCTGTCTCTTATTTTTTGTTTCAGCTTTTCCTCATTAGTTCAACAACTGATTTCCAGGCTGGACTGTGCAAAACAAGACCGCATTTTGTACAGAACGTTTCTCCATGATGTGTGTCAAAGAGAACAACACCTTGATTGCAGGAAGGACATTTTCTTCCTGTGTGTTTATAGTTTTTAAAATCATTAAGTTTCATCACGTCCAATTTTACATATAAATTATTTTTTTCTTTTTTGTTATCCTTCAATATACACTGTAAGGAATAAATTTACGAAAAAAAATATTTTTTTTTATTTCACTAAATTTAAACGCTTCAACTCATTACGGATTTTAAGTAATTCTAAATCAGGATCATTGTGCCTATGTGGTCCAAGTCCACCGCTACCAACTCCCCAGAATTTATCCCCACCACGTTTTTTATTTTTATGATATGATTTCATCCGGTAATCTGCATTTTTCTCCAGTTCTGCATTATACTGGCAATCAATACTGCAATATTTTTGATTACCATGATTTTTAGTGAATTTTTTGTGACAATATTCACATTCAATGATTTCTAATGTTTTTTCGTGTTTTTTAGTATTGTAGTATTGATGATCCAATAAATTTTTGGATTTGGATCTGCATTCAACACTACAATATTTCTGATTACCGTGCCCTGGTGTGAATTCTTTACCACATTGTTTACATATCACGGACGCCTGCCTTTACATAATATTCTCGAATTTTTTCACGGTCATGAAAATGGAAAAAATCTTCTAAGTGTTCTAGAATGTATTCTGTTGCAATTTTCCCAAACAGTGCATAAGAAATTTTAGTATTAGAAACTTTCTCATAGAATGCTCGAGATTCTGGATTGAAATCTGACTCTTCAATAAGTATATCAAGGTATCTATCTATACTTTGCTGTGATAATCTATATGGGAATATCGCAACAGGTATTTCAAACCAATCCATATAACTAAGAATTTTAAATCTCACTGATTTTTGAAATGTATATTTCCCAGGGAATTTACAATCTTTAAACTTCATAAGTTTATGTCCTCCCATACAGGGCAACGAGTTAAACCCCCACTACGGTTTACTTCATTTCGTTTCTTTTTACATGCTAATTCCCATCTAGTCATATCCATATTTGAAGGAACAGGCATATGATGCCTACATTCTTCACAACAATGATACTCTTCAATACTCTCCATAAATTTATACCTCGTTAATTTTCTTTTTAACAATTTCCCAATCATCACGTGTAAGTGATACATATCCTAAAGGAGTTTTAAAACAAACACGTCCTTTACGTTTACCTTCAGTAATAATTTTTACCTCAAATTGACTTGCTACAAAATCTTGAAAACTCATAATTCAATCCCTAAATTTTCAGCTAATTGTATTAAAACACTACGGCCAAGGTCAGTTCTTTCGTTTTTAATGGCTGATTTAACAACATCCTCGACAAAATTATTATATTTTATCCTTCTCACCTCATCAACGGCATAACATAATTCTTCAAAAGAATGTTTAAACCTATCCTCTTCAAAAGGAATCGGATTATACGCTTCTATTTCATGCCGTGGATTTGTTCTTACCTTCTCTTTTTCACAAAGCAAATAAAAGAATGCCTGACAAAAATTAATACAAGCATGGTACACATTTTCCTCATCTTCTTTACTCATAATCCTAACTCCTCTTTCAACTCGATTAAAGCATGTTGTGCGAATATTCGGCATCCTCTTGAAATATCACCATACTCAATTGAACACATAACATCATCAATTTTCTTATTAATCGCACGTGTTAACATCACTTTGTTAAATGGATTTCTTTGTTTTAACCGCTCGTTTTCCCTTTGTAATGCATGAATCCTATTAATTGAATGCATCTCAGAATGAGAATCGAACTGTTTTATTATCATTCTTTCAATATTATCAAAATCCTCTTGACTGATATGTGTATCCAACACTATAGGAGCCGGCACCTCGTTTAAACTATTTAAAAAATCTTCAAACTCATGGCAGGTGAAAGTTTTAACTACTCCGTAGTCAGTTAGTCCTATTTGGCCGGTTTCACTACACCATACATTAGTAAATCGTTCATTTTCAGTCATTTTTAACCCTCCTCAGTAAGAATCTCACTAAAAATATCTGCAACAAGATCATTCCAGATTACATCTGGAGCTGCAATCCTTATAACTGGACTACTGTTTGGAATTACATTCTCAGAATAAATATCATAATGTCCTCTATCATCATGATCCATTGTGAATCCACCCATCTTTGTAAAATGAGCTTCTTTTAATTCATCATATCTAATTTTATGTAAGGATAACTCATTCAGCATATCACATATTTTCTGGGCATCTTCCTTTCTTTCCCAAACATGAAACATGCAATCTCCATTAGTGATTAAATAAGCATATCCTCCATAGTAACTGATAAATTGTTCATCAATTATTTTCCATAGTTTATTTTCAGTCATTTAATCCCTCTTATAATCAAATTATATCAAATTACTTTCTACTCTACTCCAAAAGAAAGGATGCGCTTGAGTTTTCTCAAAACCACAATCCCTGCATCTTAATCCCCATACTCTTGTATAATTAGATTTCCCCTCATTATTACTATCAAATATAGTAACTTCTATTTCCTCACTATTACAGTTAGGACATACTGATTTAGTCATTCAAAACCCCTCCTTTATCATACCTCCAATAATACTTACGACCTATTTTCCAACAAGTTAAATTAGAATCCCTATCTTGCCATTGCCTTAAAAATTTCAACATCATATGACTATCCTTATAAACCTCATACTTATGCAATCTATCACGAATCAGACTTGTTGACGCTGCCAACGGCTGACAGGAAATTATGATTTCTTTAACAATTTCAAATAACTCCAAATCATTCAATATCTTCAACTCCTGGTTTCAAAGGATTACTAACATTCAAATAATGCAAATTCACTTCACAATTATCAATAAACTTTTTTAATTCCACAGAATCATCAAGATTCTGCCATTTAATGAGTGCCAAACCATTTTCAATTTGTATAAATTTAATCATTCTTTTAACTCCTTTGGTTTTAATACGATTTTTATATGCTTAGTTCCATCAAGTTCATTAAGAAAAACTCCACTATCTAAAACCATGTCCTTATCAAAAAGTAATTTGACAATTGCTAATTTGACAACATCTGTATCTTCAGAAGATAACGGCCACTGAAAGTTAATCATCACAACTCCTCCTCTTTTTTAGGATAATAATTGTTTGCTATACGTTTCAATAGTTCTTTTCGCACTTCCCAGCAGACACAGTACAGTTTCCTATTTATTTCAACAGTATCAATACTGGTTAAGTGATTATCAATTGTTACTTCAATCTTCATCTTCATAATCCCCTCCAAACTCAATATGAACCAAACCTAAACTGTGTATTTCATTTTTTATTTGCCATACAGTTAACATAGTCCAGATCATCATTCCCATTAGTAAACTGAGAATAATGTTTTGTATAATTTCAATCATCATATCATCTTCCTGTAGCGTTTTTGTCTTTTGTTAAAGTCGTCTTCTCGGAAGCAAATTAAAAAGATTATTATGCTGGCGATTAATCCTGTTATTAGTCCTAAAAGGAACACTGCTTCTAAAATCATAAATATCACATTGTTATATTAAATCATTGATTGATAGATTTCTAAAAAATAAATAAATAAATAAAAAAAATTTTCCCCAGAAAAAATTTCTAGAGAAAAAGTATGACTTTTCATACTTTCATACTTTTCATACTTTTTTCCCCTAAAATTTTTCGGAGTTACACATGAAACACTTGAACTAACACTATTTAGCATGTGTTTTATGTTTCCTGTGATGGCAAACACTACATAATATTTGCAGATTGTCATCATCAGAACCTCCTTGTGATACTGGAATAATATGATCCAATTCTAAATTTTCAGTAGACCCACATTCAACACAAGCAAAGAAATTTTTTTCAAGAATCCTCTGTTTTTTATGACTAGGCCTACTTCTATTCCTCTTATTTTCCAAATACAAATTAGTGTTCTCAATTAAATTAACTAATTCATAAATAGAATATTTGCCTTCAGGAATTTCAATAAGCCCTTCTTTTGCTACATCCATAGGTAATTCTAATTGCAGTTTCACATATTTCCGAGATAATTTAATCATAATACATACCTCCAGAATTATCCGAAGTTAACAGTTGCAATTTCATTCAGCTCCAAATAATTTTTCATTTCTTCAAAATTCACATGATGACGTTCACACTCAGCCTGAAGTTTATTCAAGGGAACAACACCTTTACGAGAATAAATCTCTTTAACCCAATCAAGAACACTTTCTTTATTGGATTGAGATTGCTCTATACGAAGTTCTTCTTTTTCAAGCTCACAAATACGTTTAGTAATCGCTTTCTCTTTAATCTTCAAGTCATGCAACTCTTTAATTAACTGATCCTTTTCATCACTACCGTAAAGATCCATAGCAAGTAACTCATTTATCCTAGTGGAAATTTTAGGATATTTTAATTTTGCCTGCTCATAAAGGTCACAGTCGATACTAATACCAATTTTCTTTTTAGTTTCAACCATGCATATTCCTCCAATAAGCTCCACAGGTCATACTTCCACTCCTGTAAATACTTCATGATCATCAGCCAACAAATTAGACTGTAAATATTCCATGAACTTTTTAGCATGGTACATATGTCGGCAGAAATGGCCTCCTTGAATACAACCAGGACAAGTGCATAACCAACCATCATCAAAATCATAAGTAACAATATACGGTTCATCTTCACGATTACTAGCAGGCACACTAAAGATAATCTTCTCATCATCAGCGTGTAAAATAAGAATAGGAGAGGTCATTCAATCACCTCTCTTTTAACTTCTCTTTTTTTCTCAGCGTGGCAATTGAATTTGCCTTTATCATCACGGCTACAGTAATATTTTTCATTTACCCATCCGTTGATGTAAACCATCATTTTATTGTTTTTCTCTTCCTTACCCGGGTCTTCGATATACATATCTACCTGGCCAATTAGTACAATGTTTAATCCACTGTTCCTTAACGCTTTCATGACTTCATTGAATCTACTGTTTCTCATAGCCATATAAGGGTCTTTTTTTGGAGTCATCATTTGTATCCAGCTGCTTATTCCATCTATGACTAATGTATCGAAGTCACTAATTATCACATCTTCAATTAACTGTAACATGTTCTGATAGGATTTTAAAGGATTACTGAAGTCCACTTTTGCTCTAGGCATTTCTGTGAAATTAGTTTTATCCACATCCACCATTACTGCATTTAAACCTTTTACTTTACAATACTGACATGCACGTGTAGATTTCCCGGTTCCATCTTTCCCATAAAACAATACTTTTCGTGGAATGTCAAATACTGTCTCTAATTCTAAAGCCATTTAGATCACATCCTTGAGATGATTGTATATTAATCCACTTTCAGTAGCTGATCCTCCAACTAGCACGTAGATTAAAAATACAAATAAAATCATAAGTATCACAAAACAAACTGGTAAAAATATATACGCATGGTTTAAAATCCATGCTTCAACCTCACCAGTTTCCGGTTCTTTCTTGTTTAATCTACATGGAGTAGTCATTTTATCACCTTTAACTTCCTAAAAACAGGAACAATATTTTTAGGATCTACAACATCACCATTTTTCATGATAAAAACATGCACTAAATAGTGTTTATACCTGTGACCCACAAGAATAGTATTAAAACCTAATTCTTTTAGATTATTTGTGAATTTAGGTGCTTCTGTAGTATACATTGTTAAACAAGGTTTGAATACATCATTTAAGAACCATGCATCAGTATTAACACTGTAATATCCTTTTTCATCAGTAAGGATAGTGTTAATTATATAGTCATGGTCTTCATTGCAGTCAAAAGTGCATGTTTCACAGAACTGTTGTTCACAGTCAAAAAGTAGATCTGCCTCTCCAGGGTAAACATCAACATTACTGTAAATACCCATACTTAAACCTCTCCTTCAAGTGTAGGTATCAGTAAGTACCTATGGCCAGTTCGGAAAACATATAATGCTTCTTCAGACATAGAATCGGGGTCTATGCCCTGTTTCTCCAAGAACGCATCAAAACGCTCATTCAAATATTCTTCATTAATCTTTTTCATTCTATCACGTTCCGAGAATTATTTTCAAGAGTTGCAGCTCTTGAAATAATTTTCTGATTATTATTATTAACTTCTTATTATATAAATGTTACCCTAAAAAGTATACTTTTAATGATTAATTTTATATACTTCATAATACAAATATAAGTATAATTAAAAACATAATTGGAGGTCATGGTAGTGTTATTCAAACAAAAAACAACAATAAGTAAAGGAGCAAGCAATACTAATGCAGTTAGAACTAGCGTACCTGCCACAATTGCTAAAATGTTAGATGTAAAAGCAGGGGATAAAATTGAATGGACAGTTGAAAGTACCAATGATGAAATTTCTATATCTATCACAAAAGTAGAATAATTTATTTTTTTAAAATTAAACACCATATTTTTGAATATAGCTATCGCTAAAGTATTTGATAACTTCCTACTCCATAATGTAGGACTATTTAAGGTATAGGAAAATTTTAAATAGTTTTTAGTACATAACTCTATAATGGTTACGATGATATCACGTTCCGAGTGACTATTTTTTGTAACCGAGTTTGGCGAGGTGTTGCAGCACCTACGACCCAAACTTCACAATTACAATTAATACTTATTTTCTACAACAATTTTTCTCCATATAATATCTTGCTTTGTGATTATGATGTCCTTCAACACTTTTTCCACCATAATGTCCAAAGTCATAATAGCACCTGTCCCAAGAAGTGTGATAATCTTTCCAGATTAACCTTGGAATTGGCGCTTTTTTATGATTATCATAATCTGCAAATAAATAATATTTATTATTTTTATCAGTCATTTATTCAAATTTTCTTTTAATCATTTCCATTAAAGGTTTCACACCTTCAGAAATATTAGTTTCACTAATATTTTTACTTAATTTAGTTTTTGTACTGAAGTAAGATTGAGCGAATGATCGACTCACAAAAATTACTCCAGTAAAATCAATTACAATATCTGAATCATCTATTTTATCCACCTCTTCAAGGAATTCAACAGCTGCTGAATTCATTTCAAGAGATGAATTAATTTTATCTTTAATAACAACTGTTTCTACCATTTTAACTAGCTCCTTTCATATTTATACGGATTTCCTTTATAAACATCTATCCAATCATGAAAATTTTGAACTTCATTATTATTCAATCGTAATGAAATTAATGTACCTTTAAATATATTTTTATTATCTAATGTGTAATATTTATATCTATGTTTACCTGTTATATGTAAACATCCTTGACCCGAAACAATTAAAGCTTGACCGCCATTTGCTTCAATAACTAATTTCAAGGTGGACCATAAACCATTTCCCCTTTTCCTAGGGTCATCTGAAACTGTTGATTTATCAGTTATAGCTATTTCGATTGCATGACAATCATTTTCAAAATCAATTCCAGATTTTTCAAATCTCCCTGGAATTCCCAAACCATCATCCATAACACATAAATCTAATTTTTTTTCACGAGGGTACTCTTGAGCATATGTGTATCCTTGGCTTGCCAGTTCCTCTTCAAAGGGAGTGTGATTATAAATATTATTGGTTAATTCGGAAAATAAATGCAGTAAAGTATAAAATCCCCCATATATTGGATTTATTTTTTCAGTGATTTTTAAACTTAACTCTTTATCTTGCCTTTCTTTTGCTGAGAAAGGTAATATTTGGTAAGGGACTGTTGTACTTGTTTCTTTTCTGTTTAAAATTCTACCAACATACTCCTCAGTATTATCATTTACAAGAAATGTTTCAATAGGTTTCTGCCCTGAAAAACAGAGTAATGGTATCATAGTAGTTGGGGCTATGAATCTTTCATAACTGAGGTTTAATTCTGTTGATCCATCAACATAATTATTGGCTATTCTTTCAAATTTTTTGTAGTCGTGGTATAGGGAATACATTTTTTGTCTCCAAGGTCTAATTTTATTTATAGTTGAAAATACTTATAAATGTTTCTATTCATATTATTTTGTGTTTAAACTATGATTGTTCAATATTATTAAGAATTATTTGTTTGTTTGTTCATAAGGTAAAAAGGAAACACATTGTGTTTCATTTTCGAGTGTTCAACAAAAAACAATAATTATAGTGATTTGTGTATTTTCACCAAATCAGTCTCACTAACATTACCTAGAACTAATTTTTCAAGATTATCCAACCTCTCATTAGTTTTCTTATTCTGCTCTTTCAACACCATATTTTCATTTTCCAATTCTAAATATTCTGGAGATTTAATCTCCAATGTATCAACATCAAGATAAATAGTTATTGCGTTCAAATGCTCTATATATTTCTCTTTTAACTTTCGAGGATCTTCAGCAAAATAAGAAGCCCTAGTTAAATCCTTTCCTCGACCTTGTAATGCATCAATCTCATCCAAACTCATCTTATCATTATATAAGTTAGTTGCATGAAACTTACGTAGGATATGGCTTTTAAATCTATTATGAGCACCAATTTTCCCCAAATCTAATGTATGGTTTATTTTTGCGAAGTGTCTTTCAAAATAAGCAGTATTACACTTGAACAAAGGTAATTCATCTAATTTTTCATTATCCAAATCTTCACGTAATAAAAGATAGTTAATGATTTCTTTATTTGCTTCAGGACTACAAAAAGTAAAATAATATTTATTGGTTTTTATTCTTTTCAAATAAAAAGTAGGTATTATATCATCATTGTCATGCATTATTTTAACTGCTTGTGAAATATCATCAGTATGATGATATTCTTTTGTAGCATCCAAGTAATCTTGTATTGTTAAGCTTAATGTCTCTGCTCTAGCACAACCGCTGGATGACATGAATAATATTATTGCACGCATTAATGGATTTGCTATTTTTAAAGCTTTTTTAATTAATTCTTTATCGGGCAAATCTTTAAATTTTAAAGGTTCTGATAGTCTAATATTTTTCCGGTTAACATCTGGAAGGTCATGTATCTCAATCTCATAATGTTTGTAGAATGTTTTGATTAAAGCAAATTTTAGTTCAGCAGTGCTTTTAACATAGGTTTCATATAAATAGTTTCTATAAGTTAACAGGCGTTGTTTTAATCGGCGATTTTTCCAACGTATTCCCTGTTCCTCTTCATAGTCTGCTTCTTTTAATAGTTCTGATAATGGTTTTTCTTGGAATTTTGAGTAAAAGTTTAAAGCGATTCGGTACTGTTCGGCAGTACCTGTTTTTAATCGCCTTGCTTTTACAAATTCATCTATTAGGGTATTATTGTTCATACTCATACTTTTATACTCCCTTTATATTTTGGTATTGTGGGAGAGCATTTGTAAAGTATACAATAATATAATTTATAAATTATTTATAGCCTCTGTAATTAATTGAATGGTTGATTCGATATCATCCATGCTACATACACTTACTGGGGTATGAATATACCTAGTAGGAACGGATAAAACTCCTGTTGGAATTCCTTCACGAGTCAAGTGAATTGCAGTTCCATCAGTTGTTCCGCCATCACTCACTTCAAGTTGATAGTCTATATCGTTTTCATCACCAGCCTTGATGAGCATGTCCTTTACTGATTGTTGAGTTAATATTCCTCTTCCGCTTGCATCTGCCAAAATGATGG
>Ga0129307_1002781_pt1 | contig 12661 bp, 7 predicted proteins | sample P1105metagenome_FD_94437 | JGI IMG/M metagenome (GOLD analysis project Ga0129307, IMG submission 94437) | Capybara group fecal microbial communities from Wisconsin, USA - P1105 metagenome | ecosystem: Host-associated > Mammals > Digestive system > Large intestine > Fecal | place: USA: Wisconsin... | reverse complement strand
GCAGGCGATGGACGGCAGCAAGGTGGCGTGGAACTACCAGATTAAATATGAATACGGCGACCCCGACGACGAGGAGTTTGCCAGTCTGCCCGAGGGCACCCGCGAGGCGTTGCACCAGGAGGTGGACAAGATGGAGGCCTCGTTCATGGCGGACGACTGGAACAGTGCTGAGGGCGGCTACCGAAAGAGAATCGACGTGCAGTCGTTCATCGACTATATGCTCTCTACTGAGGTATCGATGAACATCGACGGCTACCGGCTGAGCACGCATCTTTACAAACACGGCGAGAAACGCTGCGAAAAGGAGGGCACCGACCCGAGGTGGAAGGCCACACTGTGGGACTATAACATTGCCTGGGGAAACGCCAACTACTACGACGGCGAGAAGACCGACCAATGGCAATACGAACTGAACATGAAATTCCCGGGCGACGACTGTCCCGTACCGTTCTATTGGTACCGCATGCTGCAAGACGAGCGCTTTGTCGATGACCTGAAAGAGAGGTGGCAGCAATACCGCAACGCCAACTACAGCACAGAGCGCATCATGCATACCGTCGACTCGCTGGCCACACTCATCAAGAGCGGTGGCGCCGCCGACCGCAACGAGCAGGCATGGGGTGTTTTCACCCGCGACTATATCTGGCCCATGCCCTACTATGCCAAGAGCTACGACGATGCCGTCGACCACATGAAGGAATGGATACAACGGCGTCTGCTCTTCCTCGACCGCCATCTGCTGCCGCCAAGGACGGTTGAGACGGAGCCCATCGGCGTGGCGTCGGGATGGAATGCCGACATCGTGGCCGAGCAGCTGCCTGCCAACAACTACACCACGGTCACCGTCGACGGCGACAACCGTGCTTTCTATGCCGAGAGCCTGAGAAGCAGCGGCGGACTGCCCAAGAACCGCTCGATCACCTCTGCCCACGAACAGGCTACGTTTGAGCTGGCACCCTACAACGGGCAGAACGCTCTGTCGCTGCGCAACAACGGACAACAGGGCACCATCGTGTTTGATGTCCCTGTGGAAACCAGCGAGCTGTTTGTGCTGGCAACAAGTGGTAACGGGAATGCCGAGGTGCGCATCACCCTCAACTATGCCGACGGAACAACCACCGATGCCGGACTTTACACCATTCGCGACTGGTCGGTAAGGCAGGAAGCCCTGCAGGGCGACGAGGCAGTGACAGCACTGGGCAACATCGAACGTGCCAACAACACCTACAGCAGCGACAATCATTACTGCTTGTTCGACTTCTCCATCCCCACCGACAACCGACAGCTGCAGTCGGTGACGTTTACCTCCAACAACGATGCCTATGCCTCAATCATGGCATTGTCGGCCCTCAAATCATCCTCTGCCAGCGGTGTGAGAAACATCTGCGAACGTGTGGGAAGCAACACCGGCACGGCCATCTACAACCTGGGGGGCATGCGCATCGGCCAGTGGCAAAAGGGCATCAACATTGTGAGGACTACGGACGGAAAGGTCGTCAAGGTAATGAAATAAAAACAGAGAATCAACATGAAGAAACTATTGACTGTGGGACTGCTGACCATCATCAGCGTGGCATCGATGGCGCAGACACCCGAATTGTTTAAACCTTATAAGACAACACAGCTCAGAGTACCGTCGGTGCCACTCATTGTCAGCGATCCGTATTTCAGCATCTGGTCGCCTTACGACCATCTGACCGACGGCACGACCCGCCATTGGACGAACGACGAGAAGCCGTTGGAGGGACTGCTCCGAGTCGACGGTGTGACATACCGATGGATGGGAACCGACCGCAGCATCTTGGAGTCGGTCGTACCCATGGCCGACGAAACCGCCTGGGAGGGTGCCTACACCCGCGACAAGCAAGCGGGCAACAACTGGGCCCAGCCGGGGTTCAATGCCGCGAATTGGCAGCGGGGGAAAGCTGCCTGGGGAAGCAATGGACTGAGCGATGTGCGCACACATTGGAGTGAGGAACACAGCGACTTGTATGTGCGGCGCGATGTGGAACTGTCGGCTGCCGACCTGCAAGCAGACCTTTATCTGGTTTACTCTCACGACGATGTCTTCGAACTCTATCTCAACGGCACGAAAGTGGCCGACACGGGCGAGACATGGAGAGAGGGTGTGCGCCTGCACCTCGACACCAAGCTGAAGGCATTGCTGCACGAGGGGAAGAACGTTATCGCTGCCCACTGCCACAATACCACCGGCGGTGCATATACCGACTTCGGCTTATTCAAGGATATCAACCCGGGAAGCTCTGCCATGAAGACGGCGCAGCAGAAAGCTGTCAGTGTGCTCGCCACCAACACCTATTATACATTTGTGTGCGGTCCGGTGGAGCTCGACGTGGTATTCACGGCTCCTATGCTCATCGACGATTACGACTTGCTCTCATCCCCCATTAACTACATCTCCTATCAGGTGCGCTCTGCCGACGGTGGTGAACACGACGTGCAGTTCATGGTCAGTGCCACACCCGAAATAGCGGTCAACAAAGCCAGCCAGCCTACGCGCACCCAACTGGTGAAAAGAGAGGGAATGACATACGCTCAGACGGGTACCATCGAGCAGCCCATCCTGGCGAAGAAGGGCGACGGCATTTGCATAGACTGGGGCTGGCTCTACATGCCGGCCGGCCATGGCGAAGTCAGCATTGGCGACGCCATCACCTCAAGGAATGATTTCATGAAGACAGGACACACCCAGACCAGCCAACACGTCATCGACTGCCGCAAACCATCACAGATGCCCCTGTTGTGCTATGTCCATCAACTGGGGAGGGTCAGACAAGCTGCCAGTTTCATGATGATTGGCTACGATGAACAGCAAGACATTGAGTACATGTACAAGCGCTATCAAGGCTACTGGGCACATGGCGGTACGGTGAGCATCTTCCAACTGTTCAACCGCATGAACGCTCAGTATGCCAGCATCATGCAGCGCTGCCGGGCATTCGACCAGCAAATCTACGACGACGGCATGCGGGCTGGCAACAGTCATTATGCCGAGATTCTGTCAGCCTCCTACCGCCATGTCATCGCTGCGCACAAACTATTCCAGGATGACATGGGCAACTTACTCTTTTTTTCGAAAGAAAACAATTCCAACGGATGCGTCAACACGGTAGACCTCACCTACCCCGAGGCTCCGCTGTTTCTCGTCTATAATCCGGAGTTGCAGAAAGCCATGATGACCTCTATTTTCGACTATTCGCTGTCAGGACGCTGGACCAAGCCATTCGCCGCCCACGACTTGGGCACCTACCCTATTGCCAACGGTCAGGTCTATGGTGGTGACATGCCACTCGAGGAGGCAGGCAACATGCTTACGCTGGCTGCCCAGCTTTGTAAGATTGACGGAAACACGGGGTATGTCGACAAGTACTGGGACATCATCACCACATGGGCCGATTATCTCTCCGACAACGGACAAGACCCTGCCAACCAGCTCTGCACCGACGACTTTGCCGGCCACTGGGCACACAATGCCAACCTGGCAGTAAAAGCCATCATGGGCATTGCCGGCTATGCAGAGATGGCACGCATGAAAGGACTCCATCAGGTGGCCGACAAGTATCTGAGCCGCGCACGGCAGATGGCACGCCAATGGGATAAGGATGCCCGTGAAGACGACCACTACCGCCTGGCTTTCGACCGACAGAACACCTGGAGTCAGAAATACAATATGGTGTGGGACAAACTTTGGCAGACAAATGTCTTCAGCAACGAGGTGATGGAACGCGAAATCAAATACTACTTGAAGCATCAAAACCGCTACGGACTGCCTCTCGATGTTCGAAAGGACTACACCAAGAACGACTGGATCATGTGGACCGCCTCGATGGCCAACGACAAGAAAACATTCCTGCGCTTTGTGGAGCCTATATATCATTACATGAACGAGACCGAGAGCCGGGTGCCCACAAGCGACTGGTACGACACCAAGACGGGACGCATGGTGGGATTCAAGGCCCGCTCTGTCATCGGCGGTTTCTGGATGCAGGTACTCATGCAGAAAACAAATGGTATCACCCAATAAAAAAACTTGAGTCAATGAAACGATTTCTTTGCTGTATTGTGTTAGCAGCCAACCTGTTTGGCGTCAGTGCCAAAGAGCCGGTTGACTATGTCAGCACACTCGTCGGAACACTATCGAAATACTCGCTCTCTACGGGCAACACCTACCCTGCCGTGGCATTGCCGTGGGGCATGAACTTCTGGACGCCACAGACGGGTGCCATGGGCGACGGCTGGCAGTATGTCTATACCGCCGATAAGATACGCGGCATCAAGCAAACCCATCAGCCCTCCCCATGGATAAACGATTACGGCCAGTTTGCCATCATGGCCACCACCGGCACTCCCAAGTTCGACGAGAACGAGCGTGCGTCGTGGTTCTCACACAAGGCTGAGACTGCCACACCTTATTATTATAAGGTCTATCTGGCCGACTGGGATGTAACGGCTGAAATCACACCCACCGAGAGGGCTGCCATGATGCGCCTCACCTTCCCTGAGACCCGGCAGGCTAACATCATCGTTGATGCCTTCGACGGTCAGGCAAACGTGGTCGCCGACAGAGAGAAAAGGTGTATCACCGGTTATACCGTAAAGAACAGCGGGGGCGTTCCACAGAATTTCCGCAACTATTTCGTCATCGAGCTCGACCACGACTTCACCATCACTCAGCAAGTGGCCGACGGGCGTCATGGAGTAGTGATTTCCTTCAGCACCCGTCGAAATGAACAGGTACACATGCGCATCGCCTCATCGTTCATTAGCGAGCAGCAGGCACGTCAGAACCTGCTCGAACTGGGTGGTGGCTTCGATTTCGACTACATCTGCCAACAAGCTCGCAACCGATGGAACGAGGTATTGGGACGCATTGAGGTGGAAGACCCCGACACCGACCACCTGCGCACGTTCTACAGTTGTCTCTACCGCTCGGTGCTCTTCCCCCGTTCGTTCTACGAAATCAATGCCGAAGGGAATCCCATTCACTACAGTCCGCACACCGGGGAAGTCTGCCCGGGCTATTATTTCACCGACACCGGCTTTTGGGACACCTTCCGCTGTCTGTTCCCTTTGCTCAACCTGCTCTATCCCGAGATGAACGAGAAGATGCAAGAGGGACTGGTGAACTGCTACAAAGAAAGCGGGTTCCTGCCCGAGTGGGCAAGCCCAGGCCATCGTGGGTGCATGGTGGGCAACAACTCGGCCTCGGTGGTGGCTGATGCTTATCTGAAAAACAACGCCATCGGCCTGACCCGCTACGACATAGAGACACTGTGGCAGGCTGTCGTCAATGGTGCCAATCATGTGCATCCACAGGTGTCGTCGACCGGCCGACTGGGCTTCGAGCACTACAACCGACTGGGATATGTGCCCTACAATGTGGGCATCAACGAGAGCGTGGCACGCACCCTGGAGTATGCCTACGACGATTGGTGTATCTATCAGCTGGGAAAGAAACTGGGTAAGAGCGAGCACGAGCTGAAGCCCTTCCGCGAACATGCGCTCAACTACCGCCATGTGTTCGACAATGAGACAAAACTCATGCGCGGCCGCAATGACGATGGTTCTTTCCAGTCGCCATTCAGCCCGCTCAAGTGGGGCGATGCTTTCACTGAGGGCAACGCATGGCATTACACTTGGTCGGTGTTCCACGACCCCGAAGGACTGATTCGGCTGATGGGCGGACGCAATGTGTTTATCCAAATGCTCGACTCCGTCTTCAACGTGCCACCTTTGTTCGACGAGAGCTACTATGGCGGTGTCATTCACGAGATTCGCGAGATGCAAATCATGAATATGGGCAACTATGCCCATGGCAACCAGCCCATCCAGCACATGATTTATCTCTACGACTGGGCCTTGCAGCCCTGGAAGACACAACAACGTATTCGAGAGGTGATGAACCGTTTCTACACCGCAGCTCCCGACGGCTATTGCGGCGACGAAGACAACGGACAGACCTCGGCATGGTATGTCTTCTCTGCCATGGGATTCTATCCCGTTTGTCCAGGGTCCGGACAATATGCCATCGGCTCGCCCTACTTCCAGCGCATGACGCTGCACATGCCAAAAGGCAATGTCCTCACCATCACAGCCGAAAACGCTGAGCAGCCATACATTGGCGAAATGAAGCTCAACGGCAAAGCATGCAACCGCAACTACCTCACTCACGAGGAACTCATCAAGGGAGGAACCATCCATTTCCTGATGCAAGGTCAGCCCAACACATCGCGCGGTACAAAGCCATCGGCAGAGCCCTATTCTTTCAGTAAGTGATGAAGCTCCTTTCTTTTCGTTAAAAAACAATAAAGACTGCAACTTCTGCGCGTTTTTTACGTCAAACGGTTGTAAAAGCAATAAATTTGCACACTTATTTATTCACTTAACAAGAGAAAGGAAATGAAGTATTACTACATTGAGAATGGCGCTCAGGTTGGCCCCTTTGAGGTCAGCGAGTTGTACAACAAGGGCATCCGCCCTGAGACACTGGTGTGGTGCGACACGATGGAGAACTGGACACCTGCCTGGCAGGTGGCAGAACTGAGATCCGTTATCGATAGCAGTATTGTCCGCCGTGAGCCACCTAAATATAATCCCAATGGCAACGACGGAAGTGCCGAAGCCCCGCTCAAGGCCAATGAGATGAATAAGAAGGACAAAAAAGAGAAACAACGCAGCGGATGTGGCATGCGCAGTCTGGTGGCACTGCTCATTCTGGTGCTGCTGGGTGGCGTACTCGTCTTCACCTGTCCCGACCGGCAGGCTCATCAGGCAGCTATCAAGCAAGAGTTCAACGCTGCCATGAGCGAAAAGATGGGCTCGAGCAACGGCATCATCGAGTCGGTCATACAATTGGGCAGCAAATACATGATGGGAATGGCTGCTGAAAGTGCGCTCAACGAACTGCTGACCGTCGACAACTACTTCATCTGCTCGGTGGGAAGAATGGAGTTCGACGGACGTGAGCATGTCACCAGCATTGGACTGCTGAACCATATCTTTACGGTGAACAAAGACGATATCATCCATGCGCTCGACAGGGCTGAGCAGGCTGCTCGTGACATCAAAAACGACAACACATCCGACGGTGACGTCATTGGAACCGTCTTAGATGCACTGCAACAATGGTTCTAGCAGTCTGGTGAGTAGTTGATGTATTGAACCCAACAAAACGCAAAAGTAACAGAACTCAAGAACTCAAAAAAATCGACAACAGTTCATGCAACGAAGAATCATCGGCCTTGTGTGTGTCTGCCTCTTGGCAGGCATTCACGCAATGGCGCAGAACCTGCCGGACGACGGTCCTCTGACCGTTCGTCCGGCATTGCAACAATTAGGTCAGCGGCTGCTGAAAGGCAAACAAGGAAGCATCGTAGCCATCAAACCGTCTACAGGCGAGATTATCTGCCTGGCCACCAACTCACCCGCGGGCAGCAATGTCAACCTAGCCATCGCCACAGCCTACCCTCCCGGCTCCACCTTCAAGACGGCCCAAGCCCTGACGCTGCTTTCCGAGGGTATTATCACGCCCGAGACTACTATCGAGTGTAAAAACGGGTTCACCGACGGCAACATCCACGTGGGTTGCCATCAGCACGCTTCGCCACTCTCGCTGGTCAACGCACTGGCTTTCTCGTGCAACACCTGGTTTCTGTCTACTTTCATGTCCATGCTCAACGACGACTTTGTCTTTGAGAACAAAGAAGAGGCCATCAACACATGGGCTTCCTATATGCGAAGCATGGGACTGGGCGGTCCGCTCAACATCGACATTCCCGGCGAGCTGGGCGGCATCGTGGCGAATACCAATTACCTGAGCCGGCGCTATAAAGACGGATGGAATGCCCGTACCATCATCTGGACAGGCATGGGCCAAGGCGACATCACCGCCACTCCCATGCAACTGTGCAACCTGGCTGTCACCATTGCCAACCGTGGATTCTTCTACACCCCCCATATCCACCAGCCTACTGCCGAGCGTCCATTGCCCCAACGGTTCCTGCGCAAGCGCAGCACCATGGTGTTTGCCGATGCCTATACACCTGTCATCGAGGGTATGCGACAGGCAGTGGAGAAAGGCACCTGCACCAGCCTCAAGACCACCTACCCCATCTGCGGTAAGACAGGTACTGCCGAGAACAGCGGTGCCGACCACTCTGCCTTCATTGGCTTTGCCCCTATGAACGACCCGAAAATTGCCATTGCCGTCTATATCGAGCATGGTGGCTTCGGCGCCGACATGGCCGCACCCATCGCTGGTCTCATCATCGAGTCGTATCTCAAGGGCCATCTCTCGCCTGCCTCAGAGGCCAGGGCAAAGAGACTGGAGAACAAAAGAATCTTTCAGTAAGAGCAGAATTCCTAAACTCATCACCAGCCAGTTATGTCGTGGAAGAAAACCTACCGCTGCACCCAATGTGGCTACGAAGCCGACGATTATGAAGGCCGTGGACTCTTCAGACAAGAGATCGTCTCCGTCAGTTGTCCCGACTGCAAGAGCATTCAGCACCTTGTTGTCGGTGGCATCATTGGCGATGTCGCACCCTCTTTCAGCAGCGGCGTCGGCCGTCTGTGCCTGCATTGCGGAAGCGACCGCATCACCCTTTGGGACCATCACACCTGTCCCCGCTGCCAGGGAGAGATGAAAGCCACCGAGAAAATAGAATTCTGGACTTAATATTCTCCCTTTGCCTATGACCGCTTTGAGTTGAAAGTATTTTAGGCGCAAGATATCTTATATTGTAAACGCTTGATGACATATCGCTTTTCCAATTAATGCCTAATTAGGTTGCAATTAGTCGATTAATTAAGCTCTAATTAATGCCTAATTGGCATGCAATTAATGCCTAATTGCAACGTAATTAATGCCTAATTGGAGTGTATTTAATGCCTAATTGGAAAATGACCCCAATCTGACCTTCAATCGACCCTTAGCATGACCCAGAATATGACCCTCAGTATGACCGAAAATCTGACGACCAGAATCCGAACGACGGTATGAGTTCAACCCGTATTCGAGCCTCGAATTAGCTCGCTTTTAGGAGTTCAGCGAACTATAGAAAATGCGAATAATACTTTCATTTTTGTCTTTTTGTGAGTTTCTGAAAAACAAAAGCGAAAAACACAATACTGTTTTGAAACAAAATCGTTATATTTGCAGAAAGTTAAAACACAAAAAACAAACCACTTATGAAGAAGAGTATCCTTTTGACAATCTGTTTATTGGCTACTGTTTGTGTATGGGGCCAACCCCGCTACGACATGAGCAAACTGAAACGTGAGGCATTGAACCGTGGTGTCATCGCCATTCGCAACGACAACCAGGTCATTGTCAGCTGGCGCACCTTGTCGACAGACAAAGTGGGCGAGCCGTTCGACATATACCGTAACGGACAGAAGCTGAACAAGAAGCCACTGACGAAAGGCGGTACTTTCTTCACCGACGAGAAACCTCTCAGCACTGATGTCACCTACGAGATTCGCGGGGGTGGTAAAAACGGCACCTACACGCTGCAAGCCGGCTCGCCCGACGGCTATCTGCCCATTGCCATCAATAAGCCTGCCGACGGTATTTCGCCCGACGGGCAGCGCTACACTTATCATGCCAACGACGCCAGCATCGGTGATGTGGATGGTGACGGACAGTATGAAATATTCTTGAAGTGGGACCCCTCGAATGCCAAAGACAATATGTTTGCCGGATTTACAGGAAACGCCTACATCGACTGCTACCGGCTGGATGGTACACAACTGTGGCGCATCGATCTGGGAAACAACATCCGCACAGGTGCCCACTACACGCAGTTTATGGTATACGACTTCGATGGCGACGGTCGTGCAGAAATGATGGTGAAGACGGCCGACGGGACTGTTGACGGACAAGGCAAGGTGATTGGCAACGCCACGGCAGACTGGCGCTATGGCATCGCCGCCATCAAGGCCGATCCGGAGGCTTACAAGCAGAAACTGGAACAGCAACGGCAGCGGCAACGCGAACGCCAGCGCGAGTGGATGGAGAAAGAGAAGAACCTGCCTGAGGGCATGACCAAAACAGAGATTCACAACATGAGGCGCAACTTCCTGAGTGCAGAGATGAATAGCGACAACAAGACAGGACGCATCATGGACGGACCGGAATACCTGACCGTTTTTAACGGACTGACAGGGGCTGCCATGGCGACGGCCGACTATGTGCCAGAGCGGGGCAACACGGGCGACTGGGGCGACGACCACGCCAACCGTTCGGAGCGCTATCTGGCCGCCGTGGCCTATCTCGACGGTGTTCATGCCAGTGGCATCTTCTGCCGCGGCTACTATACCCGTACGGTGATTGCCGCCTGGGACTGGGACGGACTGCAGCTGACCAACCGCTGGACATTCGACACCAACAACCCGCAATGGGCCAGCTATGCCGGACAGGGCAACCACAACCTGCGCGTGGCTGATGTAGACGGTGACGGCTGCGACGAGATCACCTATGGCTCAATGGCAGTCGACAACGATGGAACAGGACTCTACAACACCGGCTTCGGCCACGGCGACGCCATGCACCTGACCGTCTTCGACCCCACTAGCGACCGGCTGCAAGTATGGGACTGCCACGAGAACCGCCGCGACGGCAGTGACTTTCGCGATGCCCGCACCGGTGAGGTCATCTTCCAAATCAAGAGCAACGAGGATGTGGGCCGCTGCATGGCTGCCGACATCGACCCTACCAACCCCGGACTGGAGATGTGGAGCAGTGAGAGCGGAGGCATACGCGACATCAAAGGCAATCTGGTGACACCGAAGAAACTGGTAGACACGAGCATAGACGACGGCGATGACAATGCCCTGCGCATTCGTGGAGCGCGCATCCCTACCAACTTCGGCATCTGGTGGGATGGCGACCTGCTGCGCGAGATGCTCGACAACGGGACAGTGAGCAAATACGACTGGACCACAGGCCGCATGAAAATGGTACAGCGGTTCCATGGGGCACAGTTCAACAACGGCTCGAAATCGAATCCCAACCTGTGTGCCGACATCATTGGCGACTGGCGCGAGGAAGTGCTCACCCGCAACCGTGAGAGCAGCGAGCTGCGCCTCTATGTGAGCCCCATCGCCACCGACTACCGCATGAACTGTCTGCAGGAAGACATACCCTACCGGCTGAGCGTTGCGGCACAGAACACAGCCTACAACCAACCCACACAAACGGGATTCTATCTGGGGCCAGACAAAACCGTCAACCCATTCTTGAAATAACACGACTCTTTGAAGTTGCTAAGAAGTAAAGCCAATAAAAAAACATCAAGCTATGAGACATCACATGCGCCAAACAGCTATCTGCCTACTACTTGCTGCGGTTACTGGTATACATGCCCAGCAAGTGAACGACAACAACACACCGTTGCACCTTATGAAACCTGCCTACCGGCTGCCCTATGGCATTCCCAATGCCGACGAGGTGAAGCAGACTATCGACCGGGTGCTCAACTACATTACCGCAGAGACACCTGCCGTCGTCATCAACAGTAAAACGGGCAAGACCGTCGACAGACTGAAAGACATCGACGAGTACTCACAACTGAAACAAGGCGGTTTCCGGCTCACCAGTTATGAGTGGGGCGTTACCTATTCGGGCGTGCTGGCCGCCTACGAGGCCACTGGCGACCCCACGTACCGCGACTATGTGTATACCCGTCACCGTCTGCTAGCCGACATTGCGCCATGGTTCCAGAAGATATACCAGAAAGGCAAGAAAATAGACGGTAATGTGCGCCGCGTCATCGACCCACACGCCCTCGACGATGCCGGAGCCGTGTGCGCATCGATGATCAAGGCCCGCCTGAAAGATGCCACGCTGCCTGTCGATGCCCTCATCAAGAACTATGCCGACTACATCATGAACAAGGAATACCGGCTTGCCGACGGTACGTTTGCCCGCCTGCGCCCACAGAAGAACACCGTCTGGCTCGACGATATGTTCATGGGCATTCCCGCGCTGGCCTACATGGGGAAATACACCGGCGAGCAACGCTACTACGACGAGGCTGCCCGTCAGGTGATGCAGTTTGCCAGCCGTATGTTTGTACCCGAGAAAGGACTCTTCCGCCACGGATGGGTGGAAGACATGCAGCCCCACCCCGCCTTCCACTGGGGCCGTGCCAACGGATGGGCCATTCTCACACTCTGCGAGGTGCTCGACGTATTGCCTGACAACCACCCACAGCGCACCGACATCATGAACCTGCTCAGAACTCATGCCACCGCTCTGGCTTCTCTGCAGCATCACGATGGGGCATGGCATCAGTTGCTCGACCGTGCCGACACCTATCTCGAGACCTCGGCCACAGCCATCTACACCTATTGTCTGGCCCATGCCATCAACCAAGGGTGGCTCGATGCCAAGGCCTTCGGCCCCGTAGCACTGCAAGGCTGGCACGCCACAGCCGCCGCCGTCAATGAGCGTGGACAAGTGGAGAATGTGTGTGTAGGAACGGGTATGGGCTTCGACTCCTCCTTCTATGCCTACCTTATGACAAGTTAAATATTATGAGAAGAAAATGCGAAATAGAGTTGCAATTCAAATGAATACAATACTACTTCACATTTTCTCTTTGCATAATGGCATTATTTTTTCAGGGCCATCAGCCAT
>Ga0129307_1002780_pt1 | contig 12666 bp, 10 predicted proteins | sample P1105metagenome_FD_94437 | JGI IMG/M metagenome (GOLD analysis project Ga0129307, IMG submission 94437) | Capybara group fecal microbial communities from Wisconsin, USA - P1105 metagenome | ecosystem: Host-associated > Mammals > Digestive system > Large intestine > Fecal | place: USA: Wisconsin... | reverse complement strand
CGGTGCAGGCCGGGGTCCTCGATGAAGTTCTCGCCCACGGTGGCGGAGATGGCGGACATGTCGCCGATGTGCTCCATCATGGAGGCAATGGCGATGGGGGCCATCACCAGGATGGCGGAGATATCAAACTTGGCGATGCTGCCGCCGAAGTTGGTGACGAAGGGCTGGAAGCCCAGCAGCGGGGTGGTGCCGCCGATCAGTCCCTGGACATCCAGGCCGGAGAAGTCCACCTTGCCGGCGATCAGGGCCACCACATAGGGAATGACCACGCCCAGCAGGATGGGGATGATCTTGATCATGCCCTTGCCCCAGATATTGGCCACCACGATGACGACAATGGAGATCAAGGCCAGCCACCAGCAGGTAGAGGCATTGGACACGGCAGTGGGAGCCAGGTTCAGGCCGATGAGGATGATGATGGGGCCGGTGACCACGGGGGGCAGATAGTGCATGACGCGATGGACGCCCACCGCCTTGATGATGGCGGCCAGTATCACATACAGCAGGCCCGCCACCACGATGCCGCCGCAGGCATACTGCAGCTTCTCAGCGGCGTCCATACCGGCGTAGATGCCCTGATCCATGGCGCCCATGGCGGCAAAGCCGCCCAGGAAGGCAAAGGAGGAGCCCAGGAAGGCGGGCACCTGCAGTTTTGTGCATACGTGGAAGAACAGGGTGCCGATACCGGCGAAGAACAGGGTGGTCTGGATGCTCAGGGGCAGGCCATAGCTCTGGACCAGGATGGGCACCAGTACGGTGGCGCCGAACATGGCGAACATGTGCTGCAGGCCCAGGATCAGCATCTTGGGCATGCCCAGGGTCCGGGCGTCCCGGATGGGGGCCTGTCCGATGGGGGATTTTTTCTCGTTCATTTCATTTCTCCTCTCATTGTTTTGACACACAGGCAAAAAAAATACCGGCAACAATGCCGGTCAAAGGGAAAAAGGGAAAAAAGGCACCGTCAGCATCCGCTCTTCCTTCCGCTTCAGCATGGCAGTCCCCTCCTCACTTTTGTTAGTCGCTATGATACCATATCCCACCGCCGGATTGCAACCACAAAATCAGAGGAGTTCACCGGAAATTCGAGGAAAAAATCGGTGATTTTGACAGTGGACGGGGCGGCCCGCTCGGGCGGTCTCCCCTTTTCAGACGTGCCGCCGGGGAAGCTTCCGACGGGAAGCGCGCCTCCGGCGCCTTGCCGCCGGAACGGGAACGGCAAAAAGGGACGCCGCTTTTCGCGGCGCCCGTTCGGGTCACTTCTTCCGCCGGACGAACGCGTCCCGCTCCCGGCACAGCTCGGCGAGCAGGGTCTCCGGCTTCCAGTTCCGGTTGGTGTCTGTCAGGACGGCCTTGGGACAGGCCACCCCCGCCCGGGTCAGGGCCTGGGCCAGCTCCCCCACGCAGTCCTCCACGCCGCAGAGCACCGCCATCCGGCCCGTGGCTGCGGCGGGAGCGGCCTCCCCGCCGGCCGTGCGTCCGGCGGCGATCTGCCCCATGGTCAGGCTCCAGTCCCGGGGCGGCACCACCCGTACCTCCGCCCCGAAGGGCCCGGCGGCGGCCTGGGCCGCTATGATCTCCGGCAGCTGGTCAAAGCCGAATAGTAAAACCTCCCGCTTCATGTCCGCTCTCCTTTCAGCAGCTTTCCGTTCAGCGCCGCCTCCGTGAGACGGTCCCCCTCATACCGCAGCTTCAGGGAAAAGAAGGGCGCCCCCTCCTCCAGCAGCCGCAGGAAGATCTTGTCCCCCTCCCACATGGGCAGGGACAGCAACTCCGCCTTCCGGATCCAGGCAAGCTCCCCCTCGTCGCACTCGATGGGGGTGCCGGTCCAGCCGGTGGCGGTGAACAGGTGCATATATTCCGTGGGGACCTGGTCAGACACGAAGGTCACAAGGCCCCGGTAGCGGTAGTCCGTCAGCGTCAGGCCCGTCTCCTCCCGGCATTCCCGGAGGATGCAGTCCTCGGGGCTCTCCCCCTCCTGGAACTTGCCGCCCACGCCGATCCATTTGTCGTGGTTCACGTCGTGCTTCTTTTTCACCCGGTGGAGCATCAGGTACTCATCCCCCCGCTCCAGATAGCACAGGGTGCTGTTGATCGCCATAGTCCGCCGCCCCCTTTCTGTGCCGCATGATAGCACGCTTTGGGGAAAATTGCAACCGGGAGGGCGGAGGCGCCGGCGGCAAAACAAAAAAGAAATTCTTTTCTGCCCGCGCCCGTCCCGCCTCCGGCGGGTTCAGCGCCCATTCCCATTTACATGAACATGAACAGTAACATTGACAGTAACATGAACATTTACATTAACACTGTCCAAAAAAAAATTTTGGAATCCAAATTTGCACGTTTTCGTGCTATAAAAAACCATGTTTCGCCCTATATATGAGAGGAGGTAATTAGATGGACAATCAGGAACGGAGCTTTCTGCTGTATATGGACGCGGCGCCGGTGCTCCGGCAGCTGACCGAGCCCAGCGGGGGCGGCTGACGATGGCCCTGTATGACTATGCGGGGCGGCTTTCCCGGGAGGACGTTTCTCCGGAGCAGGCCGCCCCGGACTCCGGGCTGGACCCCACCGTCCAGGCGGTTTTTCTGTTCATGGCCGCCGCCATCCGCCGGGACACGGAGAAGTGGCGGAAGCAGCGGGAGAGCTATTAGCGGAATGCCAAAGGCAGCCGCGGCTCCAGAGAGCCCGCCAAACAGAGCGGCTCAGAGGATCTCAGCTGGGCGAGATACTACATTCACCAGCGGGACCGAAAGCTCCGCGAAAAGGAAGCGGAGATCTCCGGCGCCGGGCCGGAGAACACCCGGGCAGAGGACATCTGGGCAAAGCACACCCAGTAAGAGGACGTCCCGGCAGGAAGAGACGCCGCCGGGTTTCCGGCGGCGTCCTCTGACTCTCTCGGATTTTCGGGACAGGTCACTTCACGTTGGCAGCGAAGCGCTGGAGAATGACGGCCACCTGGGCCCGACTGCAGGAGGCGTTGGGCATCAGATTGCCGTTGCTGCCCTGGAGCACTCCGGCGCCGCAGGCCCACTGCATGGCGGGGACGGCGTACTCCGCCACGGAGAGGGCGTCATTGTAGCTGAGGATGTTGGTGTCCTCGCCCACGGAGACGTCGCAGCCCATGGCCTGGGCGTAGCGGTACAGGAAGGCGGCAAACTGCTGCCGGGTGATGGGCTGGTTGGGCCGGAAGGTGCCGTCGGCATAGCCGCCGGAGATATTCTTCTCCACGGCCCAGGCCACGGCGTCGGCGTAGTAGGCGTCAGCGGGCACGTCGGAGAAGCCCGCCGCCTGCTTCACCTCGGGAGAGCCGGCCATGCGGTACAGCACCGCCGCCATCTGTCCCCGGGTCATGGTGCCGGCGGGGCCGAAGGTGGTGTCGCCGGTGCCGTTGAACAGCTTGTTCTGATAGGCGTAGACCACGCCGCCGTAGTACCAGTCGCTGGTCTTGACGTCGTCAAAGGGCTCGCCGGTCAGGGTGATGCGGCCCTGGGGCAGGGCGTACTCGGCGGGGACGGTGCCCTTCAAATTCTCGGTGATGTAGGTGATGAGCACCTGGTTGTCCAACATGACGTCCTCTTTGATGAGCTTGTCATTCTGGAACATATTCATGCCGTCGCCGGCGTCCTTCAGCATGTAGTTGTGGGAGGCGAGGGTGTAGGTGGCCTTGGGATCGATGGGCTGGCCGCCGATCTTCACGTCCTTTACCCGGCGCTCGCCCTCCACGGAGATGAACATCTTGTTGTCGTCTACCTTCACGGAGGAGGGGATGGACTGGTCAATGGTGTAGGTCAGGCCGGAGACCTGCAGGAAGCCGCCGTTCTCACCGGGGTTGGAGCGGGAAGCCATCTCCAGGGCGTCCAGAATCTGCTGGCCGGTGGCCTCCACCACACACAGCTCGTTGCCGTAGGGATGGACGGCGATGATCTGCTCATAGGTGATGTCCCCGGCGGGGATGTCCGCCCGGATGCCGCCGCCGTTGACAAAGGCCACGTCGGCCTCTCCGATGGCCCGGTAGGCGTCGGCGCACAGGTCGCCCAGGTTGGTCTCGGCGTTGCGGACGGCCCGCTTGCCGTCGGCGCCCTTGATGGTCAGGGTCACGTCGCTCTTGGCCACCACCTGCTTCAGCAGGGCCTCGTTCTTGGCCTTGATGCCGGTGACGAAGGTGTCAGTGGCGTCGTCCTTCTCCGTCAGGTCCTCCGCGGCCACCAGGCCGGTGGTGACGGAGCCGTTGGCCTTGATGACCAGCTTACCGATGTTGGCGAACTTGGTGCCGGTGGAGGTCAGCAGGACGGTCTTCCCCTCCTTGTCCGCCACGGTCTGGGCGGGGATGGTGGAGTGGGAGTGGCCGTCGATAAAGGCGGTCAGGCCGGAGACGTTGGCGATGATGTCGGTGGAGCGCCAGGGCGCGCTCTGCTCGTCAATGCCGCAGTGGCCCACAGCGATGACATAGTCCGCTCCCTCGGCTTTCGCCGCGTCCACGGCGGCCTGGACAGCGTCGTACAAATTCTTTCCGTCATTGCCCTGGCAGAAACCGTAGATGTAGTTTCCCTTCCCGTCCTGGAAGTAGGTGGGGGTGGACTTGGAGATGGCCTCCGGCGTGTCGATACCCACATAGGCCACCTTGGTGTCGCCGTAGGTGATGATCCTGTAGCCGTCGAACACGGGCTTGCCGGTCCGCAGATCCAGGAAGTTGCAGCAGATATATCCGCTCTTCTGCGCCTTGGCCAGGGTCAGGAACTGATCCATGCCGTAGTCGAACTCATGGTTGCCGGGAATGATGACGTCATACCCCACCTGGTTCATAATATCCACGGGATACTGGCCCTTGGACAGCGTGCCCAGGGCCTCGCCCTGGATGGCGTCGCCGGCGTCCACCAGCGTGACGTAGTCCGTCTTTTCCAGCATGGCCGTCCGGTAGGCGGCCAGGGCGGCGTAGCCGTCCACGGCGCAGTGGACGTCGTTGGTGTACAGCACCACAATGTCCCCCTCCTCGGGGACGGTGGTGGTGTCCGCCGCGCTGACGGTGACGCTCAGGGAGAACAGCATGCACAGCGTCAGCACAAGGGACAACAGCTTGCTTGAACTCTTCATTGCGCGGAACCTCCTTCAATTTTTTCAGCTCTTTCGGGGCTTGTATTTATGATACCATATTTATCCGGGAAAGAACAGCGTTTCTCACAAGTTGAATGAAAAAATCGGGGAAAATTTTTGTGAAAGATTCCATGGCCATTTGAAAATTTTCCTACCGGCGGGGTGGATATTTTTTCCGCGACCTGCTACAATGGCGATGAAGTCAAGCTCTTGAAAAATATGTGAGGAGTGGTCTGGATGAAAACGCTGCTGAAGGGCGGTACCGTGGTGACGGAGCGGGGACCCAAACGGATCGACCTGCTGATAGAGGATGAGAAAATCGCCGGGCTGGGCAAGGGCCTGCGGGGCGCCGACAGAACGGTGGACGTGACCGGCTGTCTGGTGCTGCCGGGATTCATCGACGCCCACACCCATTTTGACCTGGACGTGTGCAATACCACCACGGCGGACGACTTCTACACCGGCAGCCGGGCGGCCCTCCGGGGCGGCACCACCACCGTCATCGACTTCGCCTGCCCCAACAAGGGGGAGTCCCTGCAGCACGGGCTGGATCTGTGGCACGCCAAGGCCGGAGGCCGCACCTGGTGCGATTACGGCTTCCACATGACCATCGACGACTGGAACGAGTCCATCCGGGCGGAGCTGCCCAATATGTTCGCCGCCGGTGTGTCCTCCTTTAAAATGTATCTCACCTACCCGGCCATGATGATCGGCGACCGGGACGTGTATCTCGCCCTGAAGCGGCTGAAGGCCCTGGGCGGCATCGCCGGGGTTCACTGTGAGAACGCCGGCATCATCGACGGCCGGATCGCCGAGCGGAAGGCCCTGGGGGAGCTGTCCCCCGCCTCTCATCCCGCCACCCGGCCCCCTTACGCCGAGGCGGAGGCCGTATCCCGGCTGCTGCGCATCGCCCAGGCGGCGGACTGTCCCGTGGTCATCGTCCACCTGACCTGTCAGGAGGCGCTGGACGAGGTGGACCGGGCGCGGCAGCGGGGGCAGACGGTCTATGTGGAGACCTGCCCCCAGTATCTGCTGCTGGACGAGAGCCTGTACTTCAACCCCGACTACTCCCAGGCCGCCCGGTATGTCTGCGCCCCGCCCCTGCGGGACCGGGAAAACCAGGCCGTTCTCTGGGACTCCCTGCGCCACGGGGAGATTCAGACCGTGTCCACGGACCACTGCTCCTTTACCCTGTCCCAGAAGGACATGGGCCGGGAGGACTTCACTAATATCCCCGGCGGCCTGCCCGGTGTGGAAACCCGGGGCGAGCTGCTGTACACCTTCGGCGTGGCGAAGCACCGCATCAAGCTGTCCACCATGTGCAGGGTCCTCAGCGAAAACCCCGCCCGGCTGTACGGCCTGTATCCCCGGAAGGGCGTTCTGCGCCCCGGCAGCGACGCTGACATCGTGGTCTACGACCCCGGCGCCAGCCATGTGATCCGGGCCGCGGACTGCGTGGCCAACGTGGACTACAACCCCTACGAGGGCCTGGTCACCGCCGGCGGCATCCGGCAGGTGTGGCTTCGGGGCCGGAAGGCCGTGGAAAACGGGCGGCTCCTGGAGGACGGCCCCCACGGCCGCTACATTGCCCGGGGCAAGTGCAGCCTGTGACGGGCCGCTGACAGGGAGGCGCTCTCATCATCGGCCCCTGCGGGTATTCCGTCCGCGTCTTTCATCCCCGTCCCCCGGCGAGCCATCCGCTGGAGGGGATTCCCCCAATCTTCTGCCGTTTTCAGAAGGTCCGGAGGAAACCCCCAATTTCCCTTACACGCAAAAAGGACACCGGGTGTTCCCCGGTGTCCTCGCTTTTCCCGTGATTTCCTTACTCGCTCCACTCCACGTCGATGATGATGGCCTCTTTAAATTCGATATACTCGCTCTTGAGGATGTAGTCCGCCTTGCCGATGCGGACCTCCTGCTTAGCGATCTCGTTGGTGCGCACGGCGGTCTTGGGTATGGAGGCGTCCACGGTGAAGATCAGGTTCACATGATCCCGGTCCTCCACCCACTCCCCGTTGGCGTCCAGAACGTAATAGGGCTCCATGGTCACATCGTTGATCTGCCCGTTATACAGCTCCCCCGAGGCCATGAGCTGGGAGGGCAGGTGCGCCTTGCAGCTGTCATACAGCTCCCGGTCCACGCCCTCGCACTTGACGGTGTAGTGCAGGTCTACCATGGCCACCTCGCCGCTCTCCGTGCCGCCCCGGTTTCCCAGCAGCTTATACCCCACAAACGCCGCCATGGCCACAATCAGCACCACGGCGATGACGTCGATGACGTTGAATTTCCACTTCTTCTGTTCCATATCGCGCTTCCTCCGTAAAAAGGCGTGTTGACCTTGTTTCCTTTGCATTGTATAATATTTTCTCAGAATGTACAAGAGGAAATTCCGCGTTCCAGGCGGAAGAAAGGCGAAACCATGAAAGTCATCCATCTCATCAGCGGCGGCGACTCCGGCGGCGCAAAGACCCATGTGCTGAGCCTGCTGCAGCACCTCAATGAGAGCATCACCGCCCAGCTGGTGTGCTTCCGGGACGGCCCCTTCGCCGACGAGGCCCGCTCCCTGCATATCCCCACCATGATCATCGGCGGCAACAACATTTTCCGCATCCGGCGGCAGCTGACGGAGGTCATCCGGCAGGGGGGCTATCAGGTTATCCACTGCCACGGCGCCCGGGCCAACATGATCGGTGCCCTGCTCCGCAAGGCCACCGGCCTGCCCGTGGTCACCACCGTCCACAGCGACTATAAGCTGGACTACATGGGCCGCCCCTTCTCCCGGCTGACCTTCGGCAGCATCAACGCCTGGGCCCTGCGGCAGCTGGACTACCGCATCGGCGTGTCCGACGCCATGGTGAACCTGCTCATCGACCGTGGCTTCCCGCCGGATAAGTTCTACGCCATCTACAACGGCATCGACTTCACTCCCGCCCCCGACCAGGGGGCCCGGCTCCCCTACCTGCGCTCCCTGGGGGCCGACGTGGACGGGGACAGCGTGGTGGTGGGCATCGCCGCCCGGCTAAATCCGGTGAAGGATATGTCCACCCTGATCCGGGGCTTCGCCGCCGGCTATGCCGAGTGTCCCCGGCTGCGGCTGGTCATCGCCGGCGACGGCGAGGAGCGGGAGAAGCTGGAGAATCTCGCCAAGGAGCTGGGGGTGGAACGGCAGGTCACCTTCGCCGGATGGATCTCCGGCGGCATGGACCGGTTCTACTCCGCCCTGGACATCAACGCCCTGACCAGCCTGTCCGAGACCTTTCCCTACGCGCTGACGGAGGGCGCCCGGTTCCATTTGTCCACGGTGGCCACCGCCGTGGGCGGCATCCCCTATCTCATCGACCAGGACGTCAACGGCTACCTGTTCGCCCCCGGTGACTGGGAGGCTCTGGGCAAGCACCTGGCGGCCCTGGGCAGCGATGACGCCCTGCGCCGCCGCCTGGGCGAGAAGCTGTACGAAAAGGCCTCCACCCAGTTCTCCATCCAGAAAACCGTGGACACCCAGCTGCACATCTATGAGGAGGTCATCCGCCGCCACAGCCGGCCCAAGCAGGACCGGGACGGCGCGGTGATCTGCGGCGCCTACGGCCGGGGAAACGCGGGAGACGACGCCATTTTGGAGGCGATTCTGGAGGAGATGCGCTCCATCGACCCGGATATGCCGGTGACGGTGCTGAGCAAGGACCCCAAGTCCACCCGGCTGACCTACCGGGTTCCGGCGGTCCACCGCTCCAACATTTTCGCCTGGCGCCGGGCCATGGGCCATGCCAGGCTCTATATCAACGGCGGCGGCAGCCTGATTCAGGATGTGACCTCCCGCCGGTCCCTGTGGTACTACCTCCACAACATCCAGACCGCCCACCGCGCCGGATGCAGGGTGCAGATGTACGGCTGCGGCATCGGCCCGGTGCTGCGGGACAGCCACCGGAGGATGGCCGCCCGAGTGCTGAACGCCTCCGTGGACGTCATCACCCTGCGGGAGCCGGACTCCCTGGAGGAGCTGAAATCCATGGGCGTCACCCGGCCCCGGGTCCTGCTGACCGCCGATCCGGCCCTGACCCTCCGGGCAGCGGCGGACGACACGGTGGACAGCTGTATGCTCCGCTCCGGCGTACCGCCCCGGGGGAAGTATATCTGCTTCGCCCTGCGGTGGTGGAAGGGCTTCGAGGTCAAGGCCCCCCTGTTCGGCGCCGCCGGGGACTACGCCTATCAGACCTACGGCCTGACCCCCGTGTTTTTGGCGGTGGACCGGCACCTGGACCCCTCCGCCGCCCGGCTGGCCGCCCAGGACATGGCGGCCCCCCACCATTTCATCGACGACGCCGGGGACGCCGGGAGCATCATCGGCGTTCTGGCCCGGATGCGGACGGTGGTGTCCATGCGGCTTCACGCCCTGATCTTCGCCGCCGGACAGGGCATCCCCCTGGTGGGCGCGGTGTACGACCCCAAGGTCTCCGCCTTCCTGCGGTATATCGGGCAGGAGCTGTTTGTGGATTTGGACGAACTGACGGAGGAGAACCTGCGCGCCATGATCGATCGGGCCGTGGCCCAGGCCGAGCACCCCGAGGCCCAGGCCGCCGCCGTGCAGGCCCTGCGGGACACGGAACAGCGCAACGTGGCCGTAGCCCGGGAGCTGCTGGGAAAATGAATACAGGGACGCGGACGGATGCTTTGCCGTCCGCGTCTTTTTGTGCCCGCCGCCGGGACGGCGTCTCTCCGCTCTGCCGGAACGCCGCCCTAACCGCTCTCACCCGTCGGGGCAAAAAGCAGCGGCCCCCGCTTTCGGCGAGGGCCGTCGCTTATCTCTCTTCTGTTCCGCCTGTTCCGCCGCACAGCTCCCGCTGGACGGCAATCGTTGCCAATGTGTCTCCCAGCTGGGTCAGTACCGCCGCCGTCAGGGACAGCTCCCGGTCCCCCAGCTGGGCGGCGATGGACACCGCCAGGGTATTGACGGCAGTGGTCAGGGCCAGAGGGTCGCAATCGCAGTTGCGCACGGTATCACCCCCCGCCAGTCTATGCGGACCGGAGCGGACGCGGACCGGAGGGGACATTTTCCCCGGGGAGGCGGGAGTCAGGGATTGGGCGACGGGTCCTTTTGGGGGTCCATGGGGAACACTGTCAGCTTCTCCCCGCCGTCCCACAGCGCCAGGAAGACCAGCCTCTCGTCCCGGTAGCCCTGCCGCAGCAGGGAGCGCAGCACCCAGGACTCCTCCTTCCCCGCCTGCCGGATGTTGTCCTTCAGCAGCTGTCCGTCCATGACAAAGGGGATCTGCAGCCTGGACTGCTTGGGATTCATATTCATGTCCGAGGGCGTGGCCGGGCGGTCCGCCTCCTTGGGCAGGAAGCTGACCACGCCGTTGTGCTCCAGCACGGCGGTCTGGAGCTGATTCAGATCGAACCAGCCGCTCATGCGGCAGTAGGTCAGAAACTCGTTCACATCCAGCCGGGCCTTTTTCAGATTCTCCCGGTAGATGACGCCGTTGTCCAGCAGAATCAGGGGCTTGCCGGTGATCATCCCCCGGGCCTTCAGGGACTTGTTGGTCAGAAGAGAGATGAGAAAGGCGATGACGCCGTAGAGAATCAGCGCCATCAGGGGCCGCACCGGGGACTCCAGCTCCGTGGCCAGCTCCGCCGCCACAGAGCCGATGGTGATGCCCACCACATAGTCGAACATGGTCATCTGGGACACCTGCTTGGCCCCCATGAGCTTGGTCAGCAGGAACAGCGCCGCGATGCTCAGCACCGTGGTCAGAAACACCATGCCGATCTCCGCGAAAATCTCTGTCATATGAAAACCCTCCCGAGGCAACGTTTTCTGTCAGTATGCCGCGGGAGGACGCAGATTATGTATTTTTGACGCTCAGTTTTTCAGGCTGCCTGCGGGCTGGGGATGGTCCTCCCCGTTCTCTCCGGCGTGGTGGGCGTTGGTGTGGACGTTGATGTACTGGGCCTTCAGCTTGGAGTAGAGGATGGTCTGGCTGGAGTACAGCCCGTTGTAGCCGGAGAGCATATAGCTGACGCCGCAGGCCAGGGCGAAGTAGAGAACCCCCTCCCCGCCGAACAGCTCCACGGAGAGAAAGATGGAGGACACGGGGCAGTTGGTGGCGCCGCAGAATACGCTGACCAGGCCCAGGGCGGCGCCGAATCCGGCGGGCAGGCCCAGCAGCGGCGCGGCCACGCAGCCGAAGGTGGCGCCGATGAAGAAGGAGGGCACCACCTCGCCGCCCTTGAACCCGGCGGCCAGGGTGACGGCGGTGAACAGGATTTTCAGCAAAAACGCCTCGGGCCGGGCCATCCCCTCCTCAATGGCGGCGGTGATGACGCCCATGCCCGCGCCGTTATAGTCCGTGGTGCCGCACAGCAGGGTCAAGGCGATGACCGCGATGCCGCCCGCCACGGCCCGCAGCCAGGGATTGGGGATGCGGCGGGCCAGCTGGTGCTCGGTGAAGTGGAGGACGTTGCAGAAGATGGCGGACACAAAGGCGCACAGCGCCGCCAGGATGGCCACCCGCATCAGGTCTCCCGCCTGGAGGGCCGGGACAGAGACGGTGAACCGGGTGGGCTCCACTCCCAGCCACAGGGAGATGCCGTAGGACACCAGGGAGGCGGTGAAGCAGGGGATGAAGGCCGCGTGGTAAAAGCTGCCCACACTGATGACCATGATGGCAAACATGGTGGCAGCCAGGGGCGTACCGAACAGGGCGGAGAAGAAGGCCGCCATACCGCAGAGGGTGGCGGTGCGGGTGTCCCGGTCGTCCAGATGGAACAGGCGGCTTGCCTGATAGCCGATGGTGCCGCCCATCTGCAGCGCCGCGCCCTCCCGTCCGGCGGAGCCGCCGCACAGGTGGGTCAGCACGGTGCCGATGAAAATGGAGGGCAGCAGGAAGAAGGGCAGCTCCTTGCCCACGTGGACGGCGTCGATGATGTCGTTGGTGCCCCGGCCCTCGGTCCGCAGCAGCCTATAGACCGCCACCACTGCCAGCCCCGCCAGGGGCAGGCAGTACAGCAGCCAGGGGTGCTCTCCCCGGAATTCCGTGGCCAGACCCACACCGATGTGGAACGCCGACCCGATGAAGCCGCACAGCTCTCCGATGACGGCCGCCAGCACCAGCCATTTCCCCAGGGCTTTGGCGTACAGCCAGACCTTGTGGATGAATTTTCGCAGTTTCTCCATAACCTCTCCCCCATGTTCCCCGCCGTGCGGGGTTCTCCATACACACGATGAAGCCATTATACGGGCTTTCGACAGAAAATGCAATGGCCCTTTCGGTGGTTCCCGGGGACGCTGAAGATGGCCTGTTTTTCCTTTTTCCGGAGGTTATGGATAAATTACACAAAGTCCTGACAGATTTTTAGTTCGTCTCAATAATTTTTGATTTCCCGGTTGATTCCGGCATTGGGAAGGCGTATACTATGATTCAGATAAGAGCCTGATCCTGTCACAAATTTTGATGTATGGGAGGAAATAAAAATGAAATACGGTCGTACCTATAACTTCTCCGCCGGCCCCGCCATGATGCCGGAGCCTGTTCTGGAGGAAATCGCCGCCGAGATGCTGAACTATCAGGGCAGCGGCATGTG
>Ga0129307_1002779_pt1 | contig 12667 bp, 11 predicted proteins | sample P1105metagenome_FD_94437 | JGI IMG/M metagenome (GOLD analysis project Ga0129307, IMG submission 94437) | Capybara group fecal microbial communities from Wisconsin, USA - P1105 metagenome | ecosystem: Host-associated > Mammals > Digestive system > Large intestine > Fecal | place: USA: Wisconsin... | reverse complement strand
TGCAAGCTGCCATTCTTAAGATGTCGTCACGTTTGTATCGTCTGGACATTGGAACAACTTCAACAACTTTCGGTGTTGCCTTTGTTAATGTTCCGGTCTTATCAAATATGATGGTGTCTGCATTTGCATAGTTTTCCAGGAACTTTCCGCCTTTTATCATCATCCTGTTGTCTGATGCCTCTCGCATTGCAGATATGATGGATAATGGAGTTGTAAGCTTGATGGCACATGAAAAATCAACCATCAATACGGACAATGCCTTTGTTGAATTTCCTGTAATCAGATATGTTAAGGCGGTTGCAAGGAAACTGTATGGAACAATAGAATCAGCGAGTTTTTCAGCTTTGCTTTGAGTATCGGCTTTCAGCTCTTCTGAATTCTCGATTAAATCAATTATCTTATTTAATCTTGTTTCCTTGTTCATTGAATAAACTTCAACTATTATATTGCCCTCTTCTATAACAGTTCCTGCATGAACTGTTTTGCCGGGTCTTTTATGGACAGCTAATGGTTCTCCAGTCATTGAAGCTTCATTAACCATTCCCTCTCCTTCAATTACTTTTCCATCAACAGGTATCACATCACCCATATGGACTTTGATTTTATCTCCTTTGTCGATGTCAACTGCAGGGCATTGCTTTTCTTCACCGTCTTCTCCTACTACCCATACAGTGTCTATGTTTAAGGCTAAACTGTCTTTAAGTGTGCTTTTAGCTTTTTGTAATGTGTAGTCTTCAAGTGCATCGGAGATAGACAATAAGAACATCATTGAGCTTGCAGGTTTATACTGCTTTTGAAGCAATGCTCCAGTTACAGCCGCACCATCTAGAAGCGCAACATCAACATTAAAGCTGGTTAAGCTATCCAAGCCATGCCAGATATATTCTGCGGCATTATAAATGGTCAATGCATTTCTGATTGGTATTGGTAAAAATATTCTATAAACCAGTCTGTTGAAGACCATTTTTGATAGTTTTAAATAGAAGTCGTCTGTAATCTCTCTTGAAGTCTGAGCCTGTGTCGGCTCGGCTTCGAACAGGTCATCTAATGTGATGCCGTCTAGGATATTGAAAATTTTCTGCTTGTTTTCAACATTTCCATCATAGTATATTAGAATACTCCCATTTCTATGAGAGGTGTATACTTCATGAATAAAGCTTTGATTTAAAAGTAATGAAGCAAGACCATAGCCTTCTTCTTTTGTGAAAGCCCATTGGCCTGAACGAACTCTTAAACGAGAACCCTTATCATACATTACTTGATATTTCATTTTTCCATACCTTGAAAAAAAAGTTTATTCTTCTTTTGATTCTACATAAATTTCTTTTTTGTTTTCTTCATTTGCTTCAAATACAATGTCTTCAGCATTTTCTTTCATGTCCTGGAAACATTCCTCTGCATCTTTCCTAACGGACATTACGGATGCCATTCCTTGAGTTGCAGCATCTTTTACGGCTTTGGATTCTAATACTTTTTTACCAATGATTGCAGTAGCGATTCCAGCTGCAAAAATCAATGCATGTTTATGTTCGTAACATTTGTTTAAAATTTCATTGCGTTTCATTTTAATAACCTCTTTTTAAAAATAATTTGTATCCTTTTTCCCTAGTTTAATTCTACTTTTAAGTTTGCTTATGAATTCAAATTCTTCTTCAAATTCAGGATGATTGCCAAATCCACAATTAGGGCAGTGGACTTGATTACAGCTGTCGTGTTTTCCACAGCTAACACAACCTCTGTTTTTTAATTTGGTTTCGTCAAATTCAAAACCACACATGCGGCATTTCATAAAAAACACCTTTATAAAAAAAAATAATAATTGAAAAATTGAAGTTTTATTGAACTTCAATATTTTCAGCTTCTTCTTTGCGAAGACAAATGTCATATCCTTTTACACTCATTTCGATTGGATCTCCTAAAGTTGCAACCTTTTTGATAGTGATTTCTGCTCCTTTAACAAAACCCATGCCTAATAAGTGTCTTCTCAAACCCACATCACCGGTATTATGGTATTTCACCAATGTTACGGTTTCTCCAGGTTTCACATCTTTTAAGGTTCTTGTCATTTTTCATCACCTTTTTCATGTTAGAAAGTTTTAGTCATCATTTTTCGGACGTTTCACGCCTCTAATTCCACTTTTGCTACGCATGATATCACTATCCGAATCCTGCAAGTAAACCAACATTGTAAATTAGGAATGAAACGATATATGCAGTAACTAATGTAATACCACACATGGTCAATGCCCATTTGTAACTGTTGGTTTCCTGTTTGATTGCTGCAATGGCCGCAAAACATGGAGTGTAAAGTAGTGTGAATACCATGAATGAAAATGCGGATAAAGGAGTGAAAGTGTCATGCACTAAACTTTTGATACCATTTTCATCATCCTCTTCCAGTCCAGCTAATGTTCCGAAGGTTGAAACTACAACTTCCTTAGCGGCCAGACCTGCGATAATTGCTACGGCAGCTTGCCAAGTTCCAAATCCTAATGGGGCGAATATTGGTGCAATTAAGTTACCAATTTTACCTAAAATACTTTCGGCAGATCCGTATTCAACGCCTAATGGGAATGTACCCAATGCCCATAAAACGATGGAACAAGCAAGGATAATAGTACCCGCTTTTCTTAAGAATCCTTTTACCTTTTCCCAGGTATGCAATAAGACACCTTTCACGGATGGAACTTTGTATGTTGGTAATTCCATAACGAATGGAGTGGATAATCCTTTAAACATTGTCCTTTTGAGAATTGCTGCAACGATAAGCGCAACAATAATTCCTATCACATAAATTAAAACGAGCATGAGTCCTTTATGTTCTGTGAAAAATGCGCCAACGAATATTCCATAAATAGGTAATCTAGCGGTACAAGACATGAACGGAACAAGCATCATTGCAAGCATACGATCCCCTTCGTTTTCCATGGTTCTTGTAGCCATAATAGCTGGCACGCCACAACCAAATCCTAAGATCATAGGAATGAATGCTTTACCGTGAAGCCCTACAATCTTATGCATTAGCTTGTCTAAAGTAAATGCTGCCCTTGCCAGATAACCACAGTCTTCTAAGATACTTAAGAACAAAAACATCAGAATAATGATTGGCAAGAAAGTGAGAACACCACCTACTCCTCCAATGATACCGTCACAGATGAATGAGGATAAATATTCATTAGCTATAAATCCTGAGACAAATTCAGCTAAAGCACCGAATGCCTGATCAATCATGTCCTGGAACGGTGCACCGATTGTGAATGTCAAATGGAACATCGCCCACATTATGCCAAGAAATATGAAAGGCGCTAGCAATCTGTTTGTAACAATCTTATCAATCTTGTCAGTCATGGTTTCTTTTTCTACAGATGGTTTTTTAACAGATTCTGCTATCAAACCGTCTATAAATGCATATCTTGCATTTGCAATAACTTCTTCAGGTCCTTCCTTATAAACATCATATAAATGTTTACCAACCTTATCGGTTGTTGCGAATATTTTTGAACTTTGAGAAGATTTCTGAACTTTATCTATAATTATTGTGTCCCTTTCTAAAAGTTTCACTGCAGTCCAGACTGAAGGAACATCCAATAGGGCATTGTCTTTTTCAATTTCTTCTTGAATTTCAGTTAGATGTCCTTTTATGTCATTGCCGTATGATAATTTTTCACTGGAATCGATTGGATTTTTTGATTGCTTTTCAACAGTTGTCAATAGCTTTTCAAATCCGTCCCCATTCTTAGCATTGATTTCAACTACAGGAACGCCAAGCAGTTCACTCATTAAATCAATGTCAATGATATAGTCTTTTTTCTTTGCAAAATCGTTCATGTTAAGCGCTATTACTAGGTTAGCGCCTAATTCCATCATCTGTACTGTTAAATATAAATTACGTTCTAAATTAGCAGCATCTACTACATTGATAATAACATCTGACTCATCATCTACAATGAAATCCCTTGATACGATTTCCTCCATAGAATGAGCGCTTAATGCATAATTACCGGGCAGATCAATAACTTCATATTCATAACTTCCGTGTTTAAAATGGCCTTCTGCTCTTTCAACAGTTTTTCCTGGCCAGTTACCGACATGTTGTCGCATACCAGTTAATTGATTGAAGACAGTAGTTTTACCCACATTCGGGTTACCTGCTAATCCTACAATTAATTCTGTCATTAAACCTTTTCTCCCATTTTTTATTAACTCTTAAGGAATAATGCTTTATAAAAAAAGCATTATCCTTCTCTAAAAAAAAATTTTTAGTTTAAGTTTATCAATACCTATATAATTTTAGGTTAACCTAAACTTATATATCAATTTGTTTTTATACTATTTAAAGTTTAGGTATACCAAAATATGATATTAAAAAAATATAAAAGAAAATTTTAATTTTAAAGGGATGATGAATGGGTAATGCTATCAAGACCGCGAAAGGATATGTAATTGACAGCAATTATTGAAAGCTCTTAAATTTGCTTGAAAAGGACAGGAAAAAGATGATGTTGATGATTTAAAATAAGCTAAAGAGAATAGGCTTGTTTATGGATGAATTGAATTCAAATAAAATAAAAAAAGAGAGTAGCAGAATTATTCTGCTGTAATTTCAGTAATGAAGGTCATGTTTTCAATAGTTTCAGTTTCACCAGCTTTAATGGTGTAAAGTGGAGAACCAAGTAAAATTAAACCATTGTTGACTTCTCTGATTTTGTTATCAGCCACTTCTTGCATGTGAGTTCCTTCATAAAGGAATCCTGCATCTGCATTGCCTTCTAATGCGAATGAAATTACTTCACCGGAATTTTTGTTAGTTGCTTTTACATTTACAATCATAATTTAATCTCCAAATTAATTTGATATTAATAATTATGTTGGTTAACATTTTTAAATGATGCGGTTTAATTTTTAATTATGGATATACCTTTATATTTTTACATAGCTTACAAGGATTTGGACAGATTGTCGCCGGGAAGTGAGGACACCACACTTCAAGTAATTGGCAAGGTCGGTGATGAGAATATTCTAAACATATTGGATATTGGCTGCGGTGTTGGCCAGTCGACTGTTCTTCTTGCAGAATGCTTTGAAAAAGCTACAGTTGAAGCCATTGATTTGTTCAAACATTATTTGGATGTTTTAGATGAAAGAATAGCTGAAAATGACCTTGACGATAGGGTTTTCACCTATCAGATGGATATGAAAGATCCCGATTTTGCAAATGAAGAGTTTGACATTGTCTTTTGCGAAGCTTCAATTGAAATAATCGGATTCAAGGAAGGTCTGAAGGAATGGAAGAGGCTTTTAAGACCAAATGGCTATTTGATAGTTTCTGATGTGTCATGGTTATCAAAACCATCTCAAGAGAGTAAGAAATTTTGGAAAAATACCTATGGGGAAGTTGACACGATTGAAAACAAGATCAACCAAATTAAGGAAGAGGGCTATGAGTTCATTGATTATGTTGTTGTTCCAAAAGACGACTGGAAAGATTATCACAAAAGTTTGGAAAAAAATCTAAATAAGTTAAAAAGAGATAAGTCAGCCGAAAGCTTTGTAAATCAACTTAAAAGGGGAATTGATGTCTACAGGCGAAACAGCAATGACTATTCCTATGTTTTTTATATAATGAAACTTTAAAGTATTTCCAAATCGGTTTTTTCGTATCGGTTATGTCCTTTTAAGCTTTTTTTATGCTTCCAGCATTTGATGGCATCTTCTAGAGTTTTATCGTCATTGTCATCAAAGAAATCCCTTATGTATTGGTTGTATTGGAATTGCTTTCCAATTTCTGTCTTTTCTTTTGATTTTTGAATTTCAAAGTATGCATCAATCGCATCCTGATAGGTTTTATCGGGATTTGCTTTTAGCCATTTTTGAAATTTGACTTTGAATTTGAATCCCTCTCCGATTTCTTTTTCAAAGAATTCTCGCTTGTCCTCACTGCATTTGAAATTCTTGCCAATTTTGGATTTGAGAGAAATTTCTTCGCCAGCATGATCTGCCTTGACAGAGACTTTCTTTTCATTTAAAGATTTTCCAGTATCCAGATAGTAGATGATTCTTTTTTCCAAATCTTCTTTGCTGCCGCTAACTTTTAGGTTATGCGACCTTAAAAAATCCTTAAGTTCATCTTTTAAAAAATAGTACTGTTTGAACTCTTCGCTTGTCAAATCAGTGGTTAATGGTGGTCTGGACATATTAATCGAATAATAATTTATCAATGATATCCATGTCAAGGTTTTCCTCAACTATTTCGGCCAATCTGTTAAGAGAATAGTCTTTTTGGGTTTCATATGGATCTTCACCGTTTTTAGCTTCAAGACCTTTTTTAACTCTTAGATAATTTAGAAATTCCCTTCTGAAGTTGTAGTTGTGGAATATTCCATGGAAATAAGTAGCAAATGCATTGCCGTTTGATGCGCCATCAATCAATCCGTCCTCGTTGTTTCCCTGGCCTTTGGAAATGTTTAACAGTGGAGTCGAATCTAAAAGTTCGGTTGTTCCTTCATGTATCTCATATCCGGTCACTTCTTTACCTGCAATGCCTTTAAATATTTCTCCCGCAAGTCCGTCCAAATCACCCGGGACTGTTGCAACTGATTGGGTGACGATTTTTCCGGCTCTTGAGAAGCTTGATTCGATATCGAGAAGTCCAAGCCCCTTGATGGTCCCATGTTTGGATTCACGTTTGTCCTCATCATGAATCATGTTTCCTAAAATCTGCAGGCCGCCACAGATTCCGATGATTGGGATTTGGGATGATTTTTCAATGATTTCATCTGCAAGGCCGCTTTGTGTGAGCGCAAAGGCATCTTCTGTTGAGTTACGTGTTCCCGGAATTATTATTGCATCGACATCGCCAATCTCATCATTCACGCCTATCATTTTCAATGAGACATCATCTTCGTATTCGAAGGGGTCGATGTCGGTGAAATTAGCTATTTTAGGCAATCTGATGACTCCTATGGTTATGTCTTTGTTTTCTGCGAATTCATGGGTTGTCAGTGAAGCTGAATCCTCTTCAGGCAATTTTAAGGTTTCATCATATGGAAGCACTCCCAGGACAGGTTCGCCGGTAATCTCTTCTATCCTGTCGAGTCCTGGCTTTAAAATATCTAGGTTGCCTCTGAATTTATTTATCACAGTTGCCTTTAGGCGTGACCTGTCGTAATCGTCAAGAAGGACATATGTCCCTGCAATTGCTGCAAAGACACCTCCCATTTCAATGTCGGCTATTAAGATGACATTTGCATCGGCCATGTGGGCTATCTCCATATTTGCTATGTCCTGTTCCCTCATGTTGATTTCGGCAGGGGAGCCTGCACCTTCAATTACTATGATGTCATGTTTTTCAGACAATATGTCGAAACTTTCTTTGATGGCGTTGAATGCGGTGTCATGGTATTTGTGCTGGTAATCGTAAAAGTTCATATCCCCAATGGATTTTCCCTGAATGATTACATTGGATGTGAAGTCACCTTTCGGTTTAAGCAACACAGGGTTCATGTGTATGCTGGGCTCTATCATCGCCGCTTCCGCTTGTAACATTTGAGCTATTCCTATTTCCCCATTCTCTTTTGTGGTGTATGAGTTCAAAGACATGTTTTGAGATTTAAAAGGGGCTACATTGTATCCTCTATTCTTATATATTCTGCATAAGGCCGCTACAAGCATACTTTTTCCAGCATTTGATGAGGTTCCCTGAACCATGATACATTTTGTCATGTATAGAATATATTTAGTTAATGTTATAAATAATTTAAAAATGAGTTTTAATTAATCTCGTTTGAAGAAATGTATGCGAATCATGTCTGGGGATTTAGTAATTAATATTACTATATGCTGACTGAAAAACAAAATTGCATTTTTCTCCAAACTCGATTAACAAGAATTAATCATTGAAAATTAATCTTGCAATTAATATATTAGTTACTTATATGTATTTAATGTTGTCTTTTTTTATTTTTTAACCAATTTTTTTACAATTAATTTGTATTTATCTTTTAATTATAAAATAGTATTATATTTTTTGATGGTTTGTATTATTCGATAATATCTAAATTACATTCGATTCGGTTTTTTGCACGGGAAATGGGTATTATTTTAATGACTAAAACATTAACATTTTTGAATGGTTGGCTATTGGGTGCAAGAATTCAAAAAAAGTAAACAACATCAGAGGATTAACTTAACAGCATTGGGGATTGATGGCAATATTAATATTACTCCTCTTCTTTTTTCTTTTTAACTATATCTTTCATTTCAGCGAATTGTTGAGAGACATACCTATTTACAATTGAAGCAGCCAATGTGGCCGTACCGACACCGGATAATATGAAACCGCTCCAGGCCAATACCAACGAATTAAGTTTGCCTATTATGTTTTGTCCTGAAGCATCAAAGCTGTTGCTTGTGAATGCATTGGAAACCATGGTTATTGAGTCCATAGGAGAAACGTTTTCAACAAGGATGGTGAATAAAAAACTAACCAGTATTATTACAAATAACAACATTATGGTTACTCCCAATCCGTTATTTTCACTATATTCAATAAATTTGCGGAAGTAAACTTTAATGAAATACAGATATCCGATGATATGGGTCAGATCCAATAAAGCAACAATGCTGTTTCCAAACAGTAATCCTGTCATGGAACCGAATGGAATTAATAGGAACAATAGCACCTTATCTTTTAGGGAATCCTTGTCCATTTTAAGTGCAAGATATATGGAAAGAACAATATCCAAAAGGTATATGAAATAAAAACCTTCGTTCCAATCAAAGAACAGATATAAGCAAACCATGATGATGACCAATATCACTATCAAATAAAAAACCTGCTTTAATAGGAATACTTCATCAGAAGGAAAATATTCTTCAGGATTTGAAAGCCTTGATTTTTTAAAACGAGCCACTAATCTGCCTTTATTAGTAATATATTTGGCAATATATGCTAAAGCAGCGAAAACTCCAATTGAAACCAATATCTGGAAAATAGAAATAAATATCCATTCATTGCCCATTATTCTTCCTCTCCTTCTTCAATCAATTTTCTTAATTCTTCAAATTCCTTTTTGAAATGCCTGATTAAAAGTGCCGCCGTTAATGTTGCAGCACCCACTCCGGAAAGGATATATCCTCCCCAAACCAGCAGTAAGCTGTTGAGCTTGCCGGAAATAGTGCTGCCAAAAGCAGAATATCCATTGCCTGTAAATTGATTGGAAACGATTACAAGGGAATCCAAGGCATTTGCACCTTCAGCATATTGTGTTATGAAAAACCCTGCGAAAATTACCGCAAATAACAATATTATAGTTATCCCCAAAGCGTTTGAATTAGTATATTCTACAAATTTGTCGAGATTAAGTTTTGCGATGTATATAAAGATGAAAGCATGAAGAAAATCTGCAAGAATTACTAAACTAAGGCCAAATAATGGATAAGCTAAAGATCCATATGGAATCAATAACAGCCATACAGCTCTATTTTTCCAGGAACTCATATCCAATGTGATTGCAAAATATAGTGAAAGTGCAATGTCGAATATTGCAAGATAATTCGCATCATTTAGGGACCCCACAAGGGAATAGAAAATATTTACAACACACAATGCCATCAAAATTAAATAATAAACCTGCACTAAAGTATGAACTTCATCTTCAGGCAATAATTTATTGATATTTATGGAGTTTCCATACTTATTTTTTAATGCATGATATATGACTTTGCCCAAAATGGTTAAAACCAGAAAGATAATAATTACCACGGATAATTGAAACAAAGTACTAGCAAATATTTCCATATGTTCACCAATTAACTTTTATATTACTAATCAGTATTAATATTTTAGGAATTGAAAAGCATTTTAGTGTTCGATCTTGTCCTTGTCATCAATATAAACGATAGTCAAAATAAGCATGACAACATGCAAAGCAAGCATAATCAATGAGGTCTGGTTGAATGCCACAACTGATGCAATATTGTGGTCTATGGCACCCCCTGCCAAAACGGCCACTATAACAACTACGATTGATGATCCGATTGCTGCAAAAATCTGCCTTAGGGTATTGTTTACTGCAGTTCCGTCCTCCACCTTGTCGGACACCATGGTCAAGGTCCATGTTGTTGCAGGCATCAGAGCCAGACCTGTACCGATTAGACGGATTGACTGGGTTATGGCCATGAATTCAAAGGAGGAAAACTGGGTATAGAACATCATGGTTGCATATCCTATTATGGAAAAGACACATCCCATAATCAGGACCTTTTTGATTCCTATTCTGTTTGTAAGCAATGGACCTACGATATTAAAGACAATTATCAGCAATCCTCCTGGAAGCATCACAGAAGCGGAAATAATTGCGGAATTGTAGGCTACGCCCTGAATGAATATGGGGATAAGCGCACTACATCCATTCAAACATGCAAAGAGAATGCAGATGAACGTTGTGCCCACCAGGAAATACTTGTTTTTAAGTATGGACAAGTTAATCAGAGGTTTGTCCAGTTTTGGCTGACGCTTTACAAATAGGATTAATGTTATGATTCCAATGATTATCGGCAAAATTACAAGATAATGTGTAAAACCATAATCCGCAACATTTGTAAAGCCAAGCATCACTCCGGCACACCCAATTATTGACAATACAACAGACAAATAGTCCAGAGGATAATCTTCAGTAGGGGCATCGTCCTTTACAAAGAATATGCCTAAAACCAAAATGATTATTGTGGCATATGTGAAAAATGAGAACAGTTCCCTCCAGCCGTATAAAGTTATTACAAATCCTCCAATGAAAGAACCTAAAACGGGAGCTATTGCAATAACCAAACCGTATAGCCCCATATAAGTCTGCCATTTCTCTTCAGGAATGGTTCTCAAGAGCAAAATCTGGACATAAGGCATTATGATGCCGTTTCCAATACCCTGAAGAACTCTACCAAAGATTAATATGATCAATGAAGTTGAAAAATAACACATGACAGATCCTAAAAGAAATATGATTAATGAAAAGAAGAATATTGCTCTTGCACTGAATCTGCGTGATATATAAGCGCTTAACGGAATCATGACTCCTACAACAAGTAGAAATGCTGAATAGGACCATTGTGCCTGTGTTGATGAGACCGAAAAGTCACTCATCAGATAAACGACGCCTGTTGTGATAATTGATTGGGCTATTGTTACCAGGCTGGCCGCCAAGATAAACAGAACCAATAGCTGCATCCGACTGTTTAATTTGACATTCATGTTTTTTCACTAAATTTAGGTTATGATTATATTTTTGTAATGAATATTATATATAATCTTATTTTTTTGTTGATAAACTGTATTTTTTAATGGTTAAAGTTTGAATATCTATTTTTTAAATCAATCAAAAGTAATATAAATGTTTAAATAACTAGTTTTTACATAAATTATATTCATGTGATAATTATGAAGGTTTTAAAGATTGCAATTGTCATGCTTATTTTGATAATGTCGGTGGGGGCGGTCTGCGCAGCAGAAAGCATATCCGACGATGCAATAGGCGATGACAGTGGAGAAATATTAGAAACGGTTCAAGAAGACATCCCAACTGATGACAGTATGGATATTCTTGGAACCGCTCAAAATAATATCCATACGGCGAGTGGTGATTCATTCACCAACTTGACTGATGAAATAAAAAGTAAAAATGTTGTGAATTTAACTCACGACTACACATTCAACAACGAAACAGACAACAAAATTGGAATTCTCATTGACAGGGATAACTTTGTCCTTAACGGTAACGGCCACACAATCGATGGAAACAACCAATCAAGAATATTTGCCATAAATGCAAACAACGTAACATTAAGCAACTTAATCCTAATCAACGGTAATACGGATGACGGTGGGGCAGTATACACTGAAGGAACCGTAACACTGAACAATGTCACTTTCATCAACAACTACGCAAACCAGGGAGGAGCTGTAGCAATTTTATTTGATGTTGTTTTAAACATTAACAATTCAAAATTCATTGATAATTATGGAAATATCGGCTCATCAATATATGTTGGAAACGGTAAATTAAACCTCTATAACACGGAATTCACTTCAGGCACACCTACCCAACGTAGCCAGATTGTTTTCAAAGAGGCTGAAGGTCATGTTGACAACGCCACATTTGCAAATATTGCTTCAAACTATACTCCTGCAATAAATATGGAAAAATCAAAAGCCCTTACAATACTCAATTCCAAATTTATTAATCTGACTGCAAACATCTCATCAGGTGCGATAGGCGTTAAAAGTGGTGGCGTAGTATACATCAGGAATTGTGAATTCATCAATGTATCTTCTGCTAAAAATGCGGGAGCTATTCTTGTAGATATTCTAGGCATGGATAGCTCAAGGCCGGGCAATGTAACCATACTTGATACAGTATTTAGGAACACCTCTTCCGGATTTGGTGGTGCTTATATCCAATTCGGCGGAAAACTCATCATAAACAATACAGAATTCACAAACGGCCATGCCACATACAATGGAGGATCGGTTTACATTTCATATGTCGATTATGCTGAAATCAATAACTGTAATTTCACTTCAAACGGTGTTGACATTATTGAAGGATATCCTACTTACGGTGGTGCAATGGTCATTGACATGTCCACAATAAGTATAAACAACTCCAGATTC
>Ga0129307_1002777_pt1 | contig 12684 bp, 23 predicted proteins | sample P1105metagenome_FD_94437 | JGI IMG/M metagenome (GOLD analysis project Ga0129307, IMG submission 94437) | Capybara group fecal microbial communities from Wisconsin, USA - P1105 metagenome | ecosystem: Host-associated > Mammals > Digestive system > Large intestine > Fecal | place: USA: Wisconsin... | reverse complement strand
ATCAGCTTTCCATCATCATCAATGATGCAGATGATGTCTTCGGGGCTTTCGTCAATAATGTACTGATGCACCTTATGGATATTATCAATCAGCTTATCCGGTACGACCCACAACTTATCAATACCGAACTGGCGGTATAGATCAGCTTCCGACTCCCTCACTACATATGTGCAGTATTCCAGGTGGTCGTAGATTCGAACCTTATCATCATATCTCTTGTAGCTTGGGACATATACATTAAATGTCTTTTCTTTCATGATATGCCTCCTTATCTTTCTTCCAGCTGTCCGGTATCTCCTTTCCTTTCAGCATCATCATATCCAGGATGCTACCGTCAGTGATCCGGCTGCCATAGGCTTCCGACTTATACCGGGACCAGAGGACTTCAATGCCGTGTTGCAGTAGCATCCTTTCATTCAAGTATTCATGTGCTCCTGCACCGGACAGGTATCTGTCTGCTCCTAATTGCTTGCAGATGCTTATTATATCCTCATTCGGGGATTCGTACCCAAGCTCAAGGTCTGTTTCGTCAACAAATACGCACCGGATGTCGTAAAACTCCTTAATAGACACCAGTAATGCCTTGTTGAGCTTCCATAAGTGAGTATATGTACCTCCGAATACTGTTTCCAGCAATGAGAAGCATTCAGTAAAAAACGGAGTGCGGTGATAATCCTGCGCAATCCGTTTCAGAATCTTTACTTTCGTTTTATCCCAGTCATCTGCCAGCATTACATCGCATATTCTGTCTGAGTGGCTTTTGACCGGAATCGTTATCTTGGCTTTCTGCCCGTTCTCGTCAATGAAATTGTAATTATGATATCCACCCCTTGTGAACTGTACTCCATTCGAGAGCGTGAATACATCAGAGCAATACATCTTATGCACAAATCCGGGATACGGCAGGAAATTCGGCTGATGGCTTGCGAGGATCATGCTTCATCCTCCTTGCCTTCGGCTTTCTTCTTGTCCTGTTTCTTGTCTTCCGGCTGCGCTATCCGATTTCGAGGCTTTCCAGCATCCTCTTTCGGGATAATCTGTGCTTTCATGTCTTGATACCATACCGCACGGGCTGCTATCTTTCTCTTGGCGATCTTGACTTTCCTGTTCTCCAATCCGAGATTTCGGATCAACTCATTATAATCAATCTCATTGTCGCAGACAATCATGACATAATTGTACTTTTCGAACCGGATCGGTTCCATATCATCTATCTTCTGCTTATCGAGGTCCTGTTCGTTTTCATCAAGCCCGAGGTCCATAGATAAATCGGCTGTCCATTCTGCCAGCATATCCATATCCCATTCACCGGCATGGGTGTTATCTCTGATATTGATAGCTTTAAGCTCCGACTTGCTGTAACCTATCAGCCTTTTACAGTCCAGTACTGTGGTTTCATCAATCTCCATGATGACTGACAGCCTCTGGTTTCCACAGATGATATTGTCATGTTCATCAATAACAAAGATTCCGAAGTCACCATGCACAAGTATGCTTTCTTTTAGTTCCTCACGCTTGGCTTTCGTAATCTTCCTTGGGTTTCCGAAGCCCGTCTTGATGTCACGAGCTACCATTTTGCACATCTCAATCCTTTTCTCTTTCGCCATTATAATTCTCCTTTGAATACGAGCTGAAATGCTTCTGCCATGTAATAGCCGACTTCGCTGCCACGCTTTACGGCTATAGCTTTCAGCACTTCCTTTGACCTGGGATGCGGTGCCTGCCGAAGTACTGCTCCCTCTGTATATACTTCAAGGCTCATAATCTTTGCCTCAAAGTCAGCATTGCTTATTTCTGAGTACACATTCGGGATGAAGCTGTCCTGCACATTGCTTACAGCCCAGTCTGTGCTACTAGGAACCTCCATATACAAGAACTCCTTGATCCTGTTCATCGTTCTGACTTGTCTCTGAGGCAGCCTAACAGCTGTCGTGCATGCAAGCCCTACATGATGATGGTCATTGTGCAGATCGGACGGATGATGCGTGATTACAACATCCGGTTCAAACTTTATGATTGCATTCTCTATGAACTCCACAAGCTCCTGCTCCGGGGTTACATTAAAATGCATGGTTTCGAACTCCCCAACATATGTCTTGCTTACTCCGAGAACTTTATGAGAGAGCTTCATTTCATCCATCATTCTCTCGCTATCCTTGCATCTGATATCAGACACAGAGTTGAGGACGCATACGGCTACTTCGTTTCCTACTGCCGCCAGCTTATGCATCGTAGCGCCTCCTGCCAGAGCTTCATCATCTGGATGCGCTATTACAAACAGATATTTCATTTTTCGCCATACCTCCTAAAATAGATGTCAGTATAGCTACTGTATTCATCTGTACCGCCTTTTTGCTTCTTCATGGATAGTTTTATAAGGCTGGCCTTTTCCAGCAGAAACCGGATTTTTGCCTAAAGGCAGTTCAGTAATTTTGTCGAAAATGTATATTGCACGAATCGCTGGAATCTGCCTACAAAAAATGGGCTGTCGGTGGCATCCGGCAGCCCGTGGCGAAAAATGGTTTCGAGAAAAGGTTGCGGAAGAAATCAGCATGGCTGTTTCTCCAGTAGCTTTTCTGACAGCTACAATATAACATGGCTGGATTTATCCAATCAATGACCTTTTTTTGACTCTGGCTCTGCGTTGCAGTATTTCTACTGCGTCATGCATTATTACTGCATCTTGAGGTGCATACTTTTTACGGAGCGCCGAATAGGTATACCATCATAATCTTTGTTGCAATTCCGATATCCTTGTAAACAACCCTTTCTGCTATACTGTGGATATCAGCCAACTCCTGCACATCATACTTCTCATCATCTATGTAAAGAGCTTTCATTTCGGCAAGTCTTCGCTTATCAACTTCGTTGCCATACTCATTTGCTTCATACTCATACAGTCTTAAGGCGTTCTCTATGAGCCATATAGTGTACTTGCTCTCCCTGCGTTTGCGTTCATAATCCGGGATCATATCATTCATCTTTCCATCGCCGGATGGATTTTCTATCAGATCCTCCAGGAACGCCCATCTGCGTTCTGCCATCTCTTCTTCTGTGAATTCAGCTTCATCTGCTATTCTTATCTTCTCTCTGCGATAGCTTTTCAGCATATCTTTGGTCATCTTATACTGCTGGTCTTTCTTCTTGTCAGCTTTGATCCTTTCCTGCTCCATAGCCAGCATACATTTCTTGGCTGCTTCCTTGCCTGCTTCTTTCACAAGATCATGCGCCATGTCTTCTGTCATGACTATGAAGCCGCTTTTCTCTGCTTGTTCTGCAACTGGTTTTCCCTTACCCATTTTTACCTCCTGTCTTCGCTATCTGTTTCTATGTTCTCTATCATGACCTCTATCCGAGGATTCTCACTATAGAGCTTCTCGATCTTGCCATCCACTATCTGGCTGTCATCGTGATAAGCTATCTGGTTCAGTGAGTCGGCTACAATCTTATAGATATTGTCCAAATCTGGCTTCTTTACAGGCTGCTGCTTGCCACTTAACATTGCCTCCCGTACTTTCTTCGACGCAGACTGCGGAATGCCGAAATACGCCTTAATATACAGACGCAGCATTGTTTTGTCCGGGAACGGATCGTTCTTGCATTGCATCTGATACTCTATCTTCACCAGATTCTCATAACTTACCGTCTTATCCGGTGTGAACGCCCTCCCAGAATACCGATTGAACCGTGGCCTGCCTTTACCTACCGGTTCTCCGGGTACTGTGAACTCAACTCTCATGCAACAACTACCTCCTCATAGATCAATTCGTTCTCGGCAAAGCCACTATCGACAGCTTTGAAGCTCCTGTGGCAGTCGTTGCAGGTCTTCATCATCGGTTCTCCGTTCATCAGACCAGAACAGACAGGGCATATCACTCTGCTACCCTGGTACATCAGTGCATACTTCCGCTTCTCTTTCACGCTGCAATTCCTCCACTTCTTTCTTTAAGGCTTCCATTAACTGGATCGCCTGTGTCTCTCGCTTACATGACCACCTGTCATGACATTTGAGCAAACATCTTGGCTCCATGTCATCCCAGTCACCAAAGCAACAAAACCTATAATCCATTTATCTGCCGCTCCTAACCATGCAGAACAGCAATTCTGTGGTTGACCTTATTCTGCATGACTTTCTGTTTCCCATCATTTGCTTCGCCAGTCTCCAGTTCGAATAATCATCCAGCTGTGTCGGGTTCTCAAACTCCTCCAATATAGCATTTGACGGATTGAACCTTTCGAATCCAGTTCTGTCTGGTACTGCTATCAGAAAATCACATGGCCTGCTCTTTCCATCGTTCATTTCTACTATGTGCTTGCTGAACTTTCCGGACTGCATGTCTGGCAACAGTGACTTGTAACATTCCATCGTCGTGACAATGTAGTTTTCGTCTCCGAAGAAGTTCAGGCCATTGCCGGAGTATACATCCTCACGGCATGACTTAATCTCATAGCATATAAACCTGCCACTTTCGATATCTCCAACATATGTTGCTCCGTTCGGTATATATTGGAGAAAATCAACACGCTTCGGATGCGCTAATCCCCAGTCTAGTACTACTTCCTTGGCATAATACTTTCCTGCACCAGAGAAACGGTCTCTAATCAGCAAATCGCTTAAGAACTCCGTTGTTTCCTTCCTGTTCATTTTCCAGTTCTCCCAAATCCAGCAGTGCCTCTTGCGGTAATATCCAGATATAGTGCATGTTCAAGCGGTTCGATGACGCACGGTACTACTATCAACTGAACGATTTTGTCTCCGGCATGGAACAAATAATCTTCTTTGCCGAAGTTATACAGTTTTACGACTATTGAGCCTGTGTAACCACAATCTATCGTTCCTCCGAGAGATACGACTCCGTGTTTTACGTTCAGCCCGGACTTGCTTTCAAGCTTTCCGTAATGTCCTTTTGGAATCTCCACATGAACTCCTGTATCAATTACTACAGAGCCGCCTGCTGCCACGAAATAGTCTTTCGGCGTCCTCAAATCGAGTCCAGCATCATCATTATGTCCTCTTACGGGTTCGAAGGCTCCTTTATCAAGTACTATCTTCACGAAATCACCTTCTTTCCGTGGATCCTTGCGTAATGCTTCTCGAACTTTGCTCCCTCGCTTGTCTCCCACCCGTCAAGCATGTATATTGCATCTGCAATATCGATCATGCACTGAGACATCTTCATGTACTCCTGGTATGTCGTTTCTGCAGGCAGTTCGCCATTAACCCTTGCTGGATTGATGACTATGTGACCGAGGGCTTTCAGTTTTCTCTCTGCATCATCAAACTTCTTCATATATCCGGGGCAACCAGTGATGCCTCCACTGATGTAAATCTTCATCTTATCTTTACTTCTGACCAGTATTTCAAGATCAATATCTGCTTTTGCAATGTCAATCCTCCTTTGTGGCTACTATTTCTTTTTCTAGTTCACGCTTCAAATCACTGTGCAAATATCCCATCTCCAATCCAATTTCAAAAACAATATGGGTATCTTCGCACTTTTCAAGCAATCTCATCATTCCTTCTATTCTTCTGTAGAACACCTTTCTTTCAATTTCATCAGCTCTCTGTTGGTCCATCTCTACCTCCAAACATTGTCATCTGCCCAGCTATCTGCATATCTGGTTTATTTCCAGGTCTAACAAGCCTTACAATGTCAACATCGCCGTTATACTCCTTATTTGGAAACAGACCACAGGCTTCATTCTTGCCTACCCAGTCCGTAGCTTCCGAATTTGTGATGCCATAGACTTCACACTTCTGATAATTCTTATCGTGATAACGGTACTTATTGAAGTGTTCGCACTGCTTGCACATACCGTTTTCGGCATATCCAAACATCTTGTGCATCAAATCTATCTTACGAAGCATTTCTCCTCCTAAAATAACGATGTCTGCCTATAACCTGTCCATTTACGAGCTTGTCGGATCCTCTTCTTTTCTTCCTTAATTCTGGAGCTGAACAATGCTATCCATGCTTCTACCAGCGATGATTCCTCCGGGAGAGGCTGGAAATAGCCTTTTCCGTCCTGCAAATTAAGGATGAGTACTTCGCTTTTGTTGATTGCATCTCTAAGTCCTCGGTCGCTCATCCCGGTTCTCAAAGCCAACTCGCTTCTTGATACGGCGTTTTCATGTCCGAATGGTACTGCTTCTGCTAATGTCATCATTGCTAACTCCTTTCTTCGCTAGATGTGGCTTCTGCCTCCTTTTCTACATCCAGGTAATACTCCACACTCTTGCCGTTCGGCGTGAGCTTCCTTTTGCCCTGCTTGACTGTGTAGCCGTTGTCTATCAGAATCTTTGCTACCGTCAGCCTGTCTTCTCTGTTGTAAATCGCCAATTTCGCCATGTTTTCTCCTATTCCGATAGGAGCATCCGCTCCATTTCTTCATATCTGCTCGCTGCCTGCATAATGCGAAACGATTTGCCGTAGACTCCGACCGGATAGCAGCATTCAAATATTCGGTCATATATCCTCGAATACCTTATATCCATAGTCTGCCGCATCTCCTTTATGTCGAGGTTTGTTGTCAGAATCATTGGCTTCGCCTCTCGTACCCGGCTGTCTATGATGTTATAGACTTTCTCCAAGGCATAGTCTGTATTACGCTCTGCTCCAAGATCATCAATTATGAGGAGGCTTGGCGCATTGAGCATTTTCACATACTTACCCTCATCCTCTACAGATCGTATCTCCTGCAATATCTTGACGAACGATGTCATCACCACTGATACGCTCTTATCGAGCAATGCGTTTGCTATGCAAGCCGCCGTGTATGATTTTCCGGTTCCTACAGGACCATAGAAGATCAATCCCTGGTTCTTCTCTTTCATTTCATCGAACTTCTCAACATATGTCGTTGCTATCTTATGGACTTTCCGATTTTCCTCACGTATCGTGTATGCTCCAAAAGAGGCATTCCGAAAGATATCAGACATAAGAGACATTTCTTTCAGCAATGCAATCCTACGCATCTCTTCTTGGTACTTTCTCTCTTTCTCTTCTTCCTCCCGGCGCTTCGATTCACATTCGCAGAGGCAAGGTGCAAGAAATTCTCTGTCGAGCATCTTTAATCTAATCTGTTTCTTACCTCCGCAGTTTCCACATACAAGCAAACCATCTTCTCCGACATAATCTTCCGCCTGTTTCGGATTCACTTCCTGCTTGTGTACTGGCAGACAATCTAATACATCCATTCATACCTCCTATACGAAAGGGTTTCCTCCTGCCGAAGTGCTAGCATTCGGCTGTCCGCCTTTCGGCAGATAGTCTTCAAACGGTGTGCTATCCGACAGAAATGTCTTGCCCTGTTTGATATATCTCTTATCTGTTCGGTTTCGCTCGCATTCTGCACGATAAGCCTTTGCTGCAGCCAGCAATTCCTGCGGAGAATATCCATCTTTCAGCCTTGCCTGGTACTTCTTGTAGGTGTTCTTCTTTTCGTCGTGTCTTGGATATACTTCCCAAAATTCCATGAAAGTCGAACTGTATTCTTCTGCAATTTTCTCCTTATCCTGCTGTTTCTGCGTCACATTGTTATCACCATGTTCAACAATGTTGTCACTATGTTCTGGCTTTTCTTTTGGCTGCTCCAGTTTCCTCTTTCTTAGTTGTCTCATCCTGCTTGCGGATTCTGTCTCACTTCCAATATTGCTTTTCGTGTACGGCAATTCATATCTTCCGTCTTCCACTTCAACGAGCATTTCGTTTTCGATCAGAAACTTTACTGTCTCCCTTACCTTTCCTACATCTTCATCAAGTTCAAGAGCCATCTCTTTTTCGAAGCTATCTTCCAGGCCCGTGTATGTCAGTAATCCGTCATCTTTAATGCTGTGGAGCTGCATCTTCAAGTAGATAATCAGATACTCATTCCCATGTTCAAGGCTGCGGAGCTTCTTTATCCTTCTGCTTGTGAAGAAGTCATGCTGTAGTCTGAGCCAGTAATACTTCTTACTTTCTGCCATGTTCTACTCCATTCAATACTTACCTATAATTTCCTCAACGGTAATCGGCTTTGTCAGTATCTTGAAATGCTTACAGCAGTCACAGCATTCGCATCTGTCGGGTTCACGCTCACCATTCTTGACCTGCATGATCGTCGGCAAAGCTGCCTCGACATGACGGAGCGCATTGTCCAATCTCCATTGTTCAACCTGTATAACCTCTATATCCGGTTCTGTTTCCTTTGAGGCTGCGGCAATGTAGAATGGTAGCTTCTCTCCTGTATTCTGCCTTACTATCTCTTGATAGACTGCTCCCTGGGTGTCATATCCCCAGTATTCTATGAAAGTCACATATCCAAGATCTTTCACCCAGTTCTTCTCACGGATCGACTTCACGACCTTAAGGTCTGTGATTGCTATTCCGGGCAGATAACTGTCCATCTTTATCTTCCAGGGGATGCCTCCTATCTCTCCAGTCATGATCTTCTGCTTTTCTCCGGACATGAACTTCATGAAGTATTCGTCCCTCTGGATTCTTTCGATTACAGTTTCTGCTGACTTGTAGTACGATTTCAGCGAGCCGTCCTTGTTGAACAGCTCCGGGTGGTCCATCTGGAACTGAGGCAGGGAGCCGTCAAAGAACGAATCAACATAGCTTCCCACAAGCATTGCGGTACTCGGCTCTTCTCTCCATTCTCCTGCCATCATCTTCATTTTTCTGAACTCACACCCAGCTCTGCCAAGCATTCCGTCGAAATCCTTGAACTGGCTGACGCTCATATATCTCATGTCAGATTCCTCGTCATAGTAGTTCTCTTCTGTCAATTCGTATCCCATATCAGACCTCCTCCCATCTTGCGCCTTTATAGACAATAAACTTCTTAATCAGATCAATCTGTTCAGCTGATCCGGTGATGGAAAGACTTACTGTCACAATGTCATCATCCTGCTTCACTACAGGCTCCTGCTTTGCTTCTGCCGTAGCGGGCGGAACTTCCTGCTGTTTCTGTTCTTCTGTGGGCTGTGGAGCCTCCTGTGCTTTCTCTGACTGTTCTGTCCGCGCAACTGCTCTGGCTGCTTCCTCTGCTGCCTTGCGTTCTGCCTCTTCTTTCTTTCTGCGTTCCTGTTCCAGAATGCGGTCACGCTGAGCATTGAGCTGGTTCATCTTCATGATTGCAGGTTGGAGATTCAGCTGTTCCTCATATACCTGCATCATGTCTTCTTCATACTCGCTGTGGAAACTCTCTATGGTCTGGATGTCATTCAGAATGCCCTCAATTCCAGCATCAATTGCATCTTTCCATGTCTTCTGAGTGCAGGTAGCGTTCTCCCACCTGCTGTCATACAGCTTGTCATGGGCTTTCTGCCTTAAGTCTTCCGGGAGTTTCTGCGACTGCTTTTTCCAGTACTCCTCGATTTTTTCTCTGACTGCCTGTTTTCTTCTGTTCTCGTAATCTTCAACCTGGGCATTGATTGCCTTAATCGGTTCGTCGATCAGAGTGGTAAGTTCCTTTGCCTGCGCCTCAATGATGTTGTATGGCTCCAAACACTTTGCTTTAACCTCTTTTCGGCGGTCTTCGATGTCCTTTGACAGTTTGCGAAGAGTCGCAACATCTGACTTTGCCGACCGAATCGTGTCGTCGGTGTAAATCGTCTTCTTGAATACTTCAAGCTGATTTGCAAGGTTCTTCTTAATCTCCTCGAAGTTCCAGCTGATCTTGCCGACTTCCTGCTTAACTACTACGCTGATTTCTTCCATGCATTTTCTCCTCTCATACTTAAACGGAAGCTGATCTTCTGCGAACTGTGCCTCGAAATCGGCAAACTCCGCTTCCATCGCTTCGTTATTGCTACCATTTTCGCCTGTTTCTGCCGGAACTGCTTCTTTCTTCTTTGCAGCTGCCACCTGCTGCGTAGGCAACGGCTCCGGCTCGCCTTTATCTTCGATTGCTGCAAACGGATCCACAGCCTCAACCACATCGGGCTGATTATCTGCATAGCTTCCATTTCCGTCATCATCGTAGATTTTCTGATCTTCTACGATAGCCTGCTGCATCTTCACGGAGAGCATTCCCCATTTTGAAAGCAACAACTTAATAACTGTCTTCTTTGCCATCGCATCAAAATCAGTGGACCATTTACTGCTCTGCTTATTCTTTGACAAGTCGTATCTGTATGCCTGGCTATACTTCTTTGCATGGTTCGATACCGCCTGCTTGCTCATATAAAGCTCCTTGCTGAAACCGGAGCGAAGACGGAACCACGCATAATACCCAGCTATGTTCTGAGGGTCTCCCTCGTCACGCTGGGTACAGTTACTGAAATCTGTGACAAACTCGCATTCTCCCGTGATTGGATTGTATGAAACGAGTTCATCTGCATATACTTCTGAACAATTCATCTTCTCGTACTCACCGGAGCGGATCGCCAACTGTACAAATCCTCTGTACATCATCTGGAACTGTGCGGACATAACCTTTATCCAGTTCCCTTTTTCGTCTTTCATGCTCCTGTTGTACGGAACGATTGCGGCAAACCCAAGATTCGGGTCTATTGGCAGGTCAAACGATGCTGCTACAAATGCCGCCGCCAAGATACTTGCTGCATCGCACTTCTTAAGCTCTGCTGAAGCAGATACAGTATTGACAATGGATGCCATGTACTGCTGTGCGTTCGCCCCAAGAAGCTCGTTGAACCGGAGCTTTACTTTGTCGTCAGCAAGCATCGACTTGATCTGGCCGACAATGCCGGGCTTCTTTTCTTCTACTGTTGCTACTTCGTTAGCCATTTGCTACCTCCTTTGATTGTTCTGTGTGCATCATGAGCCATGTCTTTGCGTTGATGGTTCTTCTGAATACATAATTGAGAAGTTCGTCGAAATACAGCAACGGCATATACTCCTCTTTATCTTCTATTTCAGCTATCTCCATCTTGCGCTGGCATAGGTCATATACTTCTTTCGCTTCCCGATCCGAAACCGAGATGCCTTGCGATCGTGCATCATTTACGATCTTCCAAGTTTCTTCTGTCATCTTTCGCCTCCAGAAACTCATTGATTGCTCGCTCTACTTCGATGCTCACCAACAGGACAATCGGTACTATCAGATATTCGCCACCATATGCGAGATATCCTCGCTGTTCGTATGCTGATCTGATTGCCAAACCCTGCAAAAGGAGGCTAACCACTATAACGAGCCACCATCTGTTTATATACTTCCAAAATGCTTTCAATCGAACTCAACCTCCAATTCAGCCTTTCTCTGCATGACTTCTCTTGAATACGCCGAGCTTGCTGTCGCCGGATGTCCTACGTTATAAACAACCAGTGCCTGCTCCATGTCATACTGTCTGAGCAGTTCTGCTATGTAATCTATTCCGACAACCAGATTCGCTTCTGCATCTTCCAGATTGTCGTAACCATAAGCCGCCATTCTCGCTTTGTGCCATTTCGGTATCACCTGCAAATATCCGACCGCACCGCAGCTGCTGACTGCATCACTGTGATATCCGCTCTCTACTTCGATCATTGCAACTATCAAACTATACGGAACTCCCTGTCTTTCGCATTCGAGATATGCGAACTCCTGTAATTCTTCTGGGAAATCCCCCCCTGTCAGCTGATACTCGACCGGGATATCATGTGCTTCAAATCCGTTGCTGATCTCCTGCACCGGTGCCATTGCCGGTTGTACTTCGATATGTTCTTCAATCAGTACAACGTGCATCGGCACTTCAACTGCAGATTCTTCTGTCTGCCTTTTATCTGCATAAGCATTTACTTCAGCCATACATCCTATGCAGTAGACCGCCGCCAAAATCATCGCTGCTATCTGCAATCCTCGCAGGGCTACCTTATTTTTCATCACCACTACTCCTCTCGTTTACGACAAACAGACCAATGTCTACTCCCCGGAATTGCTCGATTGCCGTGTCGAGTTCGGCTTTACTGCCGATTCCGTATTCATCTTTCAGAATCTGCATCATCCTGTCTGCTGTCATTCCTGTCCTCCTCGCAACTTCTCCGCTATCAGCTGAAACTCGCTTATTGCTTGCTGGATGTTCTCCATCTTGGTACTGATTTCTTCAATCGAGCCAAGATCATCAAATCCGACATCTCCTCCTGCCGCTACTGATACGACAGTCTTTAGCATTGCTGCTATCGAGTCGGTATCAAGTTCTTTAAGAATCCGGAGAGCCACCTTTTCAATCGACTCCTGCTTCGTAGCAATCGGTCTTGTCCTGCCTATCGGACATTCATGCTTGCAATATCCGTTTTTCAGTTCCGGGCAGTTATAGAGGTCTGCCATCAAAACTACCTTATCAACCGGGACAACCTTTGTGTTTCCCAGCTCATAATCTGCCAATGTGCTTACCGATACACCAAGCAGTTCAGCTGCTCCCTCACGACTGTATAGCTTCGGGTTGTATGTTGAAGCCGTTTTCCTCGCTTGGAAATATACATTTTGGTTGCCATTCTCACACTCTTTTGCCATTTCGTTCGCCACTTTCATAGGTTACTATTTATGTATCAACGGACTGGTAAGCCGTGTCCGTGATGTTCAGCAGGTCGCTGATTAGCTTTACGGTCGGTTCGGCATAAATTCTGCCGTTTACTACACCGGATACGAACTGTCTGCTCTTGCCGAGTTTTTCAGCAAGATCATTGATGCTCATATCACGCTTAATCAGTTCACACTGAACCGCTTTGCACCAGGGCGATAACTTCCTTGCCATGCGCT
>Ga0129307_1002776_pt1 | contig 12694 bp, 11 predicted proteins | sample P1105metagenome_FD_94437 | JGI IMG/M metagenome (GOLD analysis project Ga0129307, IMG submission 94437) | Capybara group fecal microbial communities from Wisconsin, USA - P1105 metagenome | ecosystem: Host-associated > Mammals > Digestive system > Large intestine > Fecal | place: USA: Wisconsin... | reverse complement strand
TGGATTTCAAGTAATTCATCAGCATTTATCACGTAACATGTGAAGCCGTCAATCTCCTGCTTTTCCCCATTTTTAATCAGATCGTTTAGGGTGCTGAAGCCCACTTCAGACACATTGATGATGCTGCTGTCCTCCTGACTGTTGTATGTAACCAGGATTCCATTGTCCCAATTCCAAATCTTAACTCCCGCAAGTTCCCCATCAAATTTAGTTTTATTGGCCGGAACTTCCATGGTTGTCCCGTTCGGAGTTATTTCAATTCTCTCATAGCTAACTGAAGTTAACATCACTAGAATAATAACTGCTGCAATGATAAAAATTATTATTCCGATTATAGCTATTTTCCTATTCATCCATGAATCACGCCTTCATCTTTAAATTCATCAATCAAAATTCGATGCGAAAATATTAAAAAAAGGTTTAATATTAATATAATATTTCGTTTTAATTTCATATATAGTTTTTACATAATGTCAATGATGTCTAACTAGAATTTTTGAATATTTTTAATAAAAAAAACTTCACATATTAAAGTTCTCAGGAAAAGTGAAAATTGCCGGAAGTTGTATCTGATACTGCAACTGAATCTCTGTTATTCTATTTTTAATCATTAGCAAAACTTTTATATATTATGCTTTTAGACTACAAATTTTCAAAATGCCTGCAATTTTACAAAGTGCCTTCAACAAGCCTTAAATAATTTTTAAAGCATATATTTTCTAGTAAAAATCCTCTATTCTATCGATGGTGGGAGGTGAATAATCATGAAATTATCATGTATAATTAATGTTTGTTCTTTAATCAGTTCAGCTTATCAGCATGGCTGTATTGGTATTCTTTCCATACATCTCCACGGAGGTTAGAATAGTGGAGTTATGTGTCTTCATAATTGGAACATATTGGTTTAATATTGTATTAAGTATTAAATCAATTATTGCTTCTAATAGTTTAAGATAATGACTCAAAATTTCATCCCCATAACAGGTAATTAATTTTGAAAATCAATGACGGGTTTTGAAAACTAAGTTTTCGTGAGGATTTTTTCCTAGAGATAACCATTTTTTAATTACCTATTTTAAAATTATAGTTAGATTTATATAGTATTTTAATAAATAGGGTTATACTAGAGAGTTACTTTAAAGTAAACCTCTATGGAGATGTAAAACATCGATAAATTTTAATGTCTAATGCTGATTGTAGAGATTTTTCTCTGCAATAGACATTAAATTTGACTTTTTTTTATTAATTCTACTGATTTTCGGATATTTATTTAAATATTAATTATAATTTTATCACTAACAAATAGAGGTCCAAAATACGATACACAATTCGCAATCGCATCAATAAGACAATTAAAACCCTACAAACCACATTACATCCTAGCAGACAGAGCATACGACACAGAAGCAATAAGAAAATGCATAAATGAAGAAGTAGGTGCATTCGACCAAATACCATTAAAAACAAGAGCAGAAACAGGACATTACAGATTGAATAGTGCAACAATCTTCTGGCACGACGTTTACGCACGAAGAATGAACGTAGAAAGTGTAATTTATGTAATAAAAAGAAGATTCAACGGAGGGAACTATAGTAGAAGCACAAAACTCCAAAATAAAGAAACAAAACTCAAAGACATATTATACAACATCTACAGAGCAATTCAAGTATTTTAAATGAGGGTTTCTACAAGGTTAAACGTTTCAGAAAAAATCGACTATTCTCAAATATTGGGTTTAAACAATGTTACAATTACAATCAAATGATGTTTTTTTAACATTCCAAGTTTCTAAAAACATCTAATTGAATTCACTAATTTCTAAAAAAAAGATCATCGGGAATAGCTTCTGAATTTCTCCAGAAAATAATTCAGCTCCTCTTCAATTTGAACCAATGTGACAATTGGCCTGTAGGTCACAAGGGAATTTAAAGCTATCAATAGAGGAATTGCCTCACCTACAGTTACATCGTCAAATGCGATGTCCTGATAGATGATCCTGAAGTGATTTTCATCGGCTTCCTCAATCTTGAGGCCTGTCGGTATGAAATTTATCTCCTCTTTTTCAATCAGCTCTTCTAAAACCTTCGTTCCTTCCAAAATGTCCTTGAATTCGACATTTTCCTTATCCAGAATGGGATTTATGAACTCGAAGCTGATGTCATATTCATACTTTGACCTGTTAGAGCGAAAATAGCTGTCTACAATTAGATAGTTGATGAACAGCTCATGGTCTACAATCGAATATCTCTTGTTGTTGAGGACGAATTCCATAATTAATTGTTGTTAAAAATAGTATAAAAAAATAATCCCTAGGGGATTATTCTTTTTTCGGCTCATATTTTCTTATTGAAATCTGCTTGAATTTCCTTATGAAGAATTTTGCCCAAAGGTATCCCAGTGTTCCTCCAACGAAACATCCGACTAAAATTCCTGCATAGATTCCTGTAACTCCCCATCCGAACATGAAGCAGAATATGTATGCAAATACGCTTTCAAGGATGAGTGACCTTGCCAATGTAATTATAAGTGAGTATGTTCCTTTACCCACTCCCTGAAACATCATTGATGACATCATACCGTGAGGGACTGCAAGCACAAAGAGTGTCAGGATTGACAGCGCTGTTGCGATTTCAGGCGCAAGGGATGCACTGGCTGAGGTGTATGCAAACACTGATGCAATCTGCGGTGCGAATATATACATCACCGCTCCAAGAGCGATTGATATTGCAAATCCTACTTTGATTGAATAGGAATGTGCAGTCTTCAAGTTATTATAGTTGTGTGCGCCGTATGCAACGCCTGCCACAGTAAGGACTGCTGTTCCAAGACCTATCAACGGTATCATGCACATCTGCACAATCCTCATTGATGCAGTGTAGACTGCCACTGCCATGGTCCCTGAGGCAAGCACCAGCATGCCGTTGATGATTATCGCCAGGGCTGAAAACACTATGTTTTCCAGTGTTGAAGGTATTGCAACCTGCAGTGTGTCGATCATCATTCTTGACGAATAGCTGAAGTTTTTAAATGACAGGTCAAGGTAGAGGTCCTTTTTGCCCCACATCCAGTAGCTCATTACTGCACATGAGAGCGTTGCCGAAAGCACTGTTGCCCATGCTGCCCCTGCAATTCCAAAATTCAAAATGTAAATGAATATTGGGTCCAGGACAATGTTCATGATTGCAGTTACCGCAATGGCTATTGTTGCACGTCTCATGTCCCCTTCAGACCTGAATATAGCTGAAGCGACACCGGAGTATACGAAGACCAACAGGAATCCGAATATGATATAGCTGTAGTCCATCGCATATCCTATTGTTTCGCCTGCACCCATGAACTGAAGGATAGGAACCATGAACGCCTCAATCAACACTGTGAATACCACTGACACGATAACTGACAATACGATACCGTGCAATGCGGCATTGTTTGCACCAGCATGATTTTTTGCGCCGATGTTTCTTGCAATAAGTGAGTTTGCGCCAGCGCCTATACCGTTTCCAAGCCCTATCAGCACCATGAACAATGGAGTGATGAATCCTATTGCCGCTAAAGCATCTGAGCCTAGTCCCGCTACCCATATACTGTCTGCAAGATTATATAGCATGATTAAAAGCATTGAAAGCATCATTGGAAGGGCCAATTTGATTATGGCCTTTTTAGGATCTCCTGTAATCATTTCTATGTTTTTGCTTTTTGCCATTTTAGCACTCCTCCTGATTCATTTCCATAGTCTTTACCGCTATTTCCTTTAGGATTTTCTTAAGCAAATCCCTTTCGACGTAACCCTCATCAAGGATGACCTCGTCTTCCCATCTCCTTAGGATTTTGCTTGCCTCTTTTAATGTCTCATCACCCTTTGGCGTAAGTGAAACCTTATTCTGGCGGCGGTTGTTCTGGTCAATCTGCCTTATGACCAAGCCCTTGTCTTCCAATTTCTTTATCGAACGTGCGACAGCTCCCTTGTTGATATTGCATCTGGAAGCAATCTTTTCCTGATTTAGAGAGCTTTGGTTTGATATCTCAAAGAGCAGGTGGAGCTGTGTTGCATTTATGCCATATCCTTCCAGGTGATGGTTAACATATAGCGTATGGCCCCTAGATATCATAGATATTAGCTTTCCGACCGGAAGGCAGGATGAATCGACGTTTTTAAAGTCTTCGAATGACATCTTAATCAATAAATGAGTCCAATTCAAAATCGTCCTTTTTGACTTGCTTGGTTGTCAAGGCCAAAGTCGCAAGGGGCTTTTTGGTGTTCTTTTCAAGCTGCTTTAAGGTGGAATCGAATCCTGTGCCTCCGGCGGTTATGAAGAACTTGACCTCATTGAAATTGCCTTCGTTTTGCTTGACATAGGAAAGCAATGGGGTCGCTGCCTTTCCTGCCCATACCGGACATCCAAGATAGACCACATCATAATCCTGAGGGTTGAATTTCAGCTCTTCCAGGTCTATCACCTTTTCCTGAAAAGCGTGCTTACCACCTCTGGCATAGCCTAGCTTTCCCTGATAGTTTACCTTAGGCACGATTTCCTCAACATCCGCATTGACCTTGCCTGCGATTTCATCCGCAAGCTTTTTTGTAATGTTTGTTCTTGAATAATAAGCTACTAATGATTTCATTATTATACTTAATATCTGATAGTATATAAATGTTGCCATGACAACTATTGCAAAGACAACAATTACGTTTCCTGAAAATAATACGATAACCAAAAAGAATTATTAACAATAAGATAAATAATTAACTTTATGTCAAATGTGAAAGCAAGAATAAACAAATATGATAATCTAAAAGGTCTGGCTATTTTCTTCATAGTATTATGGCATTTGGATGTTGTAAGAAGCGTGAATCCTGTCATGTACAAATTCATTTACTTCGCATCCCTGCCAGTGTTTTTCTTCGTTTCCGGATACTTCTCAAAAATAGGACCTGACCAGCCGTTGAAAAGCTTTAGAAGACTGATTATTCCCTACATAATATTTACAATAATCACAACACTATATTGTCATTTCTTTATGGGAGACCCGCTCATTCCCAAAAACATGTTCCTGACCGGAACCTCCATACTGTGGTTTCTGGTAGCGCTGTTCTTCATGAAGATGATGCTTCCTATCGTCGACAAGTTCAGATACCCGCTAATAATCTCCATAATAGCCGCATTGCTTATCGGATTCATCAATATGGAAAACAACATCCTAGGAATCGTTCGCGGTGTTGGATGCTTCCCATTGTTCTTGCTCGGTTTCTACTACAACGACTACAAGCACAAGCTGGAAACAGAATACGGAAGATATGTCGAACTGTTCAAGAAACACTCAAAATTGATTTCAATACTTGCCATCCTATTCATGTTGGTCATTGCATTCACCATAACCGATGCAAGGTTCTATCTCTTCAGGGTGGGATACAAGGGCAACCTGCTTTATGAGATGATCAAAAGGGTGCTGATACTGATATGCGAATTTTTGGCTGTCCTTCTCTTGAACAGGTACATGACAAACTCAAAGAACCTGCTCACCACCTTCGGTATAAACTCAATGGCAGTGTATGTACTGCACTATTACGTAAGGCTGATAATCAAGCCAACAGTCATGAAAGTATTCGGCCACAGCTCATGGGTTTACTTCCCGATCGTGCTGGTATTGGCTTTCATCGTGACATTTGTGCTTTCAAGAGACATAGTAACCAAATACTTCAATAAGTTTACGGATAGTTTTTATTATCTCCTTGTCAGGAGGAGCGAGACCTGACTATCCCTCACCTTATTTTTTTTCTAATTTTAAATCCGCCATCCATTTCAAAATACTTATTAATTCAAATGAACCATACATAACAACATGGACAAAGTAAAAATAGCCAAGGCAATATCCACAATAACAAACCCTCCGATAATTACAATCCCACTATTTCTGATAATATGCTTAGCGCTTTCCTTTGAAAACGGAGCGTTTGACTTAAACAAGTTCATTGTCTTGGAGCTGATTTCACTTATCTTTGCCTCAATCCTGCCGTTAGTGATCATACTGTTCTGGGCCAAAAAGCTGAATACAGACAAGGACATATCCAATCGAGAGGACCGTTACATGCCGCTGATTGTCGGAATCATCTCCTACCTCATAGGATTTTTCATATCACTTGCGCTCAACATCGACAACTTCCTGACACTGCTTCTTTTATGCTACAGCGTGAACACCGGCGTTGTCCTGCTGATCACTACAAGATGGAAAATAAGCGTTCACACAACCGGATTGAGCGGACCTGTCGGAGCCCTCATCTTACTTTTAGGCCCTTTGGGAGCGTCTTTCGGAGTCCTGTATCCTCTGATAATCTGGTCAAGGGTTCTTTTGGAAAAGCATACTCTATCCCAGGCAATCTGCGGAGGCGTTCAGGGATTCTTCCTGACAGTTATTGAGATATACCTGTTCATGTTCCTCTTGAACATGCCGGTTATGGGAATAATTTCCCTTAGAGCTTCCATACTCTATATACTGGCCATCATAGCCACCCCGGTAATACTGGGCATATTGAGCTATTACGAATTTGAAAATCAGATACTGGCATTTTTTGCCCTGGAAATAGTGGCTTTTTCAATGCTTTTGGTTTTCGGCTATGAAAACATATTAAAAATATTTCTCTTCATCACAATTGTTTGCGTTTTAATCGCATATCTTGCCGGTGAAGATTTCATCTGGAATAAAATATTTAAAAATCAGGACCCCAAGAAATCATAATCGAAAATCCAGTTGACTGTTTCGTTGTCCTCAAATTCATCGCGATTATCCTGGAAATTTTTTTGAATATTTATCCAATAGTATGGCCTATAATTATTTTGACGCCAACCTTTCTTCTCTTTGCCGGTTTTTAAGTAATCCAGATTATGTTTTATTAATTTTAGCCTGTCCTCATCTACATTAAAACCATATTCATTTGGATCTTCACCCATGCTTATCAATCCAAATATTGATCTGGCGCATTTTTCACAGATACTGCAGTTAGACCCATCCCTAGATGTGAAGCAAACCCTTAATTTCAAAGTTTCATGAGATCTTGAAAAATCAACAATATTCTCCAATTTATCTATTCTTCGATATTCATAACCGTCATGGACAATTTTACAACTTGCAAATTTAAATTGGTTATCTATTATTGGTGATGAAGCGCATCGAACATAATCAAAGCCTAATGAATTTGCATAAGATTCAGAATGAGAACTTGCAATGTAAATGCATTTTGATTTTTTCAGATATGCCATTACAACAGCATGGCTCAAAATGCCTATTCCATGTTGCAGTTGATGCCACCAGCTATCTATCATTGGTTCAGGCAATGATTTATCTAACACCGGATAATTCATGCATCTTCTAAAATTAGACCTGATGAAGGAGTTTTCACAATTATACTTTAATGCAAACTCATCAATTTGTCTTGAAAGATAATCAAACCCTTCTGTTTTATCCAACGGAATGTCCGATCCATGTATTGTTGTTAAATGCAAGTTTTCATCAATGTGATTTACAAAGGAATTTAAAGAATCTAGACCTTGCGAAAACAATAATATGGAATTATCTTGAGAATCATATGAATAATCAATAATGTTTTTTACAACAATTTTTCCATTAAAATCAACGAACGGATACATTTGCTGATATCCTTTTTTTATCTCATCAATGCTTTCATAAAAATTTTTATCCAATTCGTCAACAATCAACTTTAAGTCAAAAAACCACACAATAGGAAGAAGATTTGAAACTGCGGGGATGACACAAACGCCATCAGGACAATTTCTCAAATCAAAATCAAATTTCAGATACTCAATGAAATGATACTTTTCTTTTAAAAATCGATTAATATCCTCTGAAGTTTTAAATTTAACGTCTAGAATATTTTCCGTTTTGATGATGTCAGTGATTTCAATGAAAGAATCCTTAGAAAAATATTTTGATATTAATTTGAACATTTTAAACATAATTATTTATATATTCTTATATTAATTTAATAACTTTTTGTATTCCTGAAAATCGCTTGCCTTAAGGACATCACTAAAAAATTTTTTCTTTTTAGGACCCATATTATCCATATAATCATGATAATATTCACTCGATTTAATTGATTCATAGTCCTTTTTAATTAATATGAATAACTTCTCTTTGCATTTTTCTTCAATGCCCATTAAAGCATATCGAGGTCCATTGATTTTAAAGGCAATCAAATCAAAAAGATACATATCATACCATTCATTTTCAATGAAAATGTCCATCAAAATCTGGCCTGCCCTGACAGTGTCTAGGAACTTGCTGTCGACAGACTCCGTGATGGACCCATGGTGCTTGCGCCTAACATAGAGATACTCTTTTATAATTGAAACCCTTTTGGCATTAAGAAAAGTGTAAAAGAAAAAAGGCATATCTTCAAAATAAATTCCTTCCGGAAATCCTGCATTGATTTCAGCTAAAAATTCCCTTTTGAAAATCTTTTGAGGAACGCTTACCGATATGTCAAAAAGGAAATCTCTGCACTCATGAGGGTTGAAAACGCGATTTTCAAATTCTTTGGGAAAATTGCTTAAGCTGAACCAGTCGTTCTTGCTGTACTTGCCCTGATAATATTTAATTATTTGAAAAATGGAAATGTCCGTGTCGTTTTCATTTGCTTGATTGTAAGCTATCCTTAAAGCATCAGGACAATACCAGTCATCACTGTCCAAAAACATCACGTATTCACCGGAAACAACCTTTAGGGCATTGTTTCTGGAAGCTCCAGGACCCTGATTGGATTGGTTAATAACTTTAATTCTTGAGTCGGAAAAGCCGTTTATGATATCCGATGTGGCGTCAGTTGAGCCGTCATTTACAACAATCAGCTCAAAATCCGATAACGACTGTGACAGGACGCTTTCAATGGCTTTCGCTATGAATTTTTCCCCATTGAAAACAGGAAGAATAACAGACACTTTCATGTTAACCGACTAAATGGTTTTGATGACATCCATATATGCGTTCATGGTCTTTTCAACGCTTGCAAGCTGTTTCACGTCTTCTTGAGCATTGCACCTTATCTTGTAGAGCTCTTCTGGAGACATGCCAACAACCTCTTTTATCTTATCAGCCAACGCCTCGGGATTTTCAGGCTCGACCACAAATCCATTGACGCCATCGGTTATGATTTCAGGAATTGCTGAAACTGATGTTGTGATTACCGGAAGACCGACCGCCATTGATTCGAAAAGCACCGTAGGAATTCCGTCCATATCGCCGCTTTCGGCAACCTTGCAAGGAGCTATCAATAACTCTGATTCCTTGAGCTTATCTTCAACTTCCTCGGGAGTAAGCTCGCCTTTAATTGAAATGTTCTTGCAATCCAAATCACTAATTTGGCTTTCCAAATCATCCTGCAAAGTCCCGAATCCATAGATTTCAAAGACCAGGTCCTCATCTTCGAGAAGCTTGGCTGCGTCAATCAAAACGTCAAGGCCCTTCTTTTCGACGAATCTTGAAATGGCTACAACATTGCTAATCTTTTCATCGTTCTGGCTGAATTCTGAAAGCTCATAGCTTGCGGCCTGCTTTGTTATGACGATCTTATCCTCATTCACACCGTGCTCGATGAGGTAGTTCTTGTGGAATTCGCTCAATGTATATATTGCAAGGCACAGCTCGCAGTTGCTTATCTCTGCAATGTTGTTGTTTTCAATGCTTTCCTTTTTGAATATGTCAAATGCATGGGCAAAAACTGTGAATGGGATATTCAGCTTTTCGGAAAGGGGATAGGTGTATTTTGTTGAAATTGGAAATGCGAAGTGTGTGTGCATGAAGTCTATTTCATAGTCAACCAGAAGCGCCTCAAGCTGGCGTTCGTTCTTAAAGAGGACATATTCGATTTCAAAATCAGGCTCTATGGGATTGAAAGCCTCCCTTCTGTGGAATACATAAACATTGAAACCGTTTTCCTTAAGCCACTTAAGCTCGCTTAAGATGAATGTTTCTGAATGCTCCGGAAATCCGCTCAACACGTAAGCGATATTGAGGTCCTTGATGTCCTTTTCATCCCTTTCTAATTTGGCATATTGCTTTTCAAAAGCGGCGGTTATATCCCTGTACTCCTCAAGCTCCCTTTCATTTTTGGAGTTGACCTTTTTAAGGTCAATAAGTTCCCTTTTCAAGTCACTGATAAGCTGGGCTTTTGCTTCCATCTCTTCGAGCTTCTTTTTGATGAATGCGTCCTTGCTTTCAATTATGTGGTTTTTGGACTTGATTATCTCCATCTTGTTCATGTTCTTTTCATGGGAGTCCTCGTATTTCTTCTTGTACTCCTCATAACCGTTCTTGTAAAAATTATAGGTATCGCTTTTGCTTAACATTTTTTCCGAAAAAGACATGTCAATCCCCTGATTAATGTAATTGTGATTAAATATTTGCCGTTCATTCTATATAAAAATGGAAGTCATTACTTTTTGAAGGAATTTTTGACCTTCCTTAGAGGTGAGGTCATCTTCCAAGAATTGGAATCTGTTAACTTCTCCATCTGCTTTTCCTGCTTTTCGATTAGCTTTTTCTGCTTTTTGATTTCCTTTTTTTGGGTTTCTATTATGTCATCCCTTCTTTTGATTTGCCTGTCCTTCTTGTCCATTATCTTCTTGTCCTGGATTCTCAAATCCTTATATAATTGAAGGACATCCCTGAAGTATTGCCTTGTCTCGATTGCATTTCTTGAAAGTATCAGAGAGCTTTCATCAACCTGCTGATTGTATGTGACGTTCGAGTAGCATGAGTCGTTGACGCATCCTGTGAAATCCTCGCATTTCCTGATTAAATCCTTTCTGATTTTAAGGTATTCATTTGAGTTCTCGGGAGGATTGTCTACATCGAACATGCTATAGTGCTTTTGATATTCTTCGAAACTGGACTCCAAAAGGAGATTGGAAATCCCGTCAAACCTTTCCTTCATGTTCCTTTCATTGAAAAGCATTACCGGAGTCTTGAATGCAAGGCAGGGCAGTGCGCAATGAAGCCTGTCTGTGATTACGCATGAGGCGTTCTCATATATCCTCAGCAGGTTTTCTGCCATGAAGAATTTCTCCTGCGATGTGTATTGGGAGGTCAGGTTATACAGCCACTTCGGCATTTCGCCCGGAAACGCCTTTTTAAAGGATGGCATCATGTTCTGATATATCCTGTAGATTTTTTTGTCTGTTTTTTGCCTTAAAAATGAAATTATTTCATCAGCTTCTTCCATATTAACAACAATGTAGTCATTGCCATCATCTAAAGGAGGCTTTTGGGAACCTGAATCGAGCGTCAATGTCAGGCATCCTGTGAAATAGGCATCAATGTCATTGTCGTTTAGAAATTCGACAGTGTGCATGTCCCTGCATCCTACCTTTCCGTGTTGGGCAAAATACTGCTTGCTCTCATCGGAGAGGATTGCATCTATCCTTTCCTGTTTTGTGGATGTGTTGAAGTGCATTGAGATAAGAAGCGGATCGATTTTATCTGACGGAGGCCATGCAGTCGGGCAATCGACATACCAGCCGTTCATGATTGTCTTCACATTATCATCGCAATCGAAACTGTCAAGCTTCTCATGCTCGATATAGCAGTCGACCTGAGGAAGGAAGCGCCTGGCGGCAATGCTTTGAATCTCATTGCCCAAGTTTGTAGTATAATCATAACTTATTAAACCGTATTTCATGCTATCACTAAAATGAGTTAATTAACTATATTGAATTCATTGCATTTAAAGATTTAAAAAAAAAGAAAAAAAAGAAGTGAAATGATTAAAATGTTTGAGTTCCACTGTTTGCAGAAAGATAAACGGTCTGTGTATCCAGAAGATTGCCGCTTGTATCATACAGATTGATTACTGCAGTATCCGGATAATATGCAAATGCGTTTGCACTTCTCACATGGATATAACCGCTGGAATCGACAGTTTTAGGAACCATATTTCCATTGTTGAGTGTGTCGCCGTCATTATAGTACCATATCTGTATCTTGACATCCTGGCCTGAATACTGTGAACCTACATAAATCGAAGCGTAGGTCCGATCCGACAGCGAAGAGCCCGTTTGAAAACTTCCACCTAAAATCTGCATGGACGATGCCGAAGGCTGTGACGGAGAGGCCGTGGACGGGGATGAATCATCAGGAGTTACATCATCGGTGTCTGCATCCACAACATTAACATCAGAATCATCACCGGAATCGCCATTTAACCACAGGTACACGAATGCACCGGCCAATACAATGGCAATGACCGCCAATGCAATGATAATGATTTTAGTGGTATTGTTATTCGAACTGTCGGCCTCATTCATAGAATTGATCATGGTCTCATGATTGATGACCTTTTTTGCCAGAGGCGCTCCGCATTTCTTACAGAATTTAGCGGAATCCGAATTATCAACTTGACATTTAGGACATTTCATTATCAACACCAAAATTGTATTTCGTTAATAATATTATATCCACAATGTTTAATATATTTAATTGAAAAAAAATAGAAAAAAAATGAGGAAATTAATCGTAGAACTTGCCCAAGAAGTCCTTCATCCTTTGGTTATCGGAAGAGAACACTTCCTCAGGAGTTCCTTCCTCAACAATTACTCCATCGTCCATGAAAATGATTGAATCTGCCACATTACGTGCAAAAGCCATTTCGTGGGTTACGATGACCATGGTCATGTTGTTTTC
>Ga0129307_1002775_pt1 | contig 12701 bp, 8 predicted proteins | sample P1105metagenome_FD_94437 | JGI IMG/M metagenome (GOLD analysis project Ga0129307, IMG submission 94437) | Capybara group fecal microbial communities from Wisconsin, USA - P1105 metagenome | ecosystem: Host-associated > Mammals > Digestive system > Large intestine > Fecal | place: USA: Wisconsin... | reverse complement strand
TCAGCGACAGCCAAAAACAAATAGAACGGCTCCGCATAATCTTTGCCGACCGCGGTGACAACATCGACTTCACGCCCGTTGACGCCACCATTCACGAAGGTTTTGTCGACCACGTCGCCCGTCGTTGCTTCCTCACCGACCACCAGATTTTCGACCGATTCCACAAATACAGCCTGCGCAGCGACCGTGTGCGCTCTGGAAAAGTGGCGTTGTCGCTCAAAGAGTTGAACCAAATCGAAGTGGGCGATTACATTGTCCACGTCGACCACGGCATCGGGCGTTTCGCCGGACTTATCCGCCAAACCGTCAACGGCAACACCCAGGAGATGATTAAACTCATCTACCAAAACGAAGACATAATCTTGGTGAGTATCCACTCGCTCCACAAACTGTCGAAATATCGCGGTAAAGAGGGCGAACCGCCGCGAATTAGCCGCCTCGGAACCGGCGCATGGAATCGCATCAAGGACCGCGCAAAGTCGAAACTAAAGGATATCGCCCGCGACCTCATTCGCCTATATGCCGCACGCCTCGAAGAAAAGGGCTTTGCCTTCTCGCCCGATTCATATTTGCAGCACGAACTCGAAGCCTCGTTTATCTACGAAGACACCCCCGACCAAATCACAACGACAGCCGCCGTAAAATCCGATATGGAGAGTTCCAAGCCAATGGACCGCCTGATTTGCGGCGATGTCGGTTTCGGCAAAACAGAAATCGCCGTCCGTGCAGCCTTCAAAGCCGCCGCCGACAACAAGCAGACGGCCGTGCTCGTGCCGACTACTGTCCTCGCTTACCAACATTTCGTCACCTTCTCCGAACGCCTTCGCGACTTCCCCGTACGCGTTGAATATTTCTCGCGTGCTCGTTCCGCAAAGGACGTGAAGCAAATCCTCGCCGACCTCGCAGAAGGTAAAATCGACATCATCATCGGCACCCATAAACTCATCGGCAAAAACGTGCGTTTTCATGACCTCGGGTTACTCGTGGTAGATGAAGAGCAGAAATTCGGTGTGGCAGTTAAGGACAAACTCAAGCAACTGAAAACCAACGTCGACACTCTGACGATGACGGCGACACCCATCCCGCGCACGCTCCAATTCTCGCTTATGGGAGCCCGCGACCTTTCGGTCATCTCCACCCCTCCGGCCAACCGCTATCCAATCGTTACTTCTATCGACACGCTCTCCGATGATATCGTGGCTGAAGCCGTCAACTTCGAACTCTCGCGCAACGGGCAAGTGTTCATCGTCAACCCCAGAATCGAAGGACTTTACAACCTCGAAAATATGGTGCGCCGACTCGTCCCCGACGCGCGCACCGTCGTGGCTCACGGCCAGATGCCCCCTGACCAACTCGAAAATATAATCATAGGATTCACCAATCACGACTATGATGTCATGCTCGCCACGACCATCATCGAATCGGGCCTTGATATGCCCAACGTCAACACGATGATTATCAACAACGCACAGCACTTCGGACTCTCCGAACTCCACCAACTTCGTGGACGCGTGGGTCGTAGTTCTCGAAAAGCCTTCTGCTATTTGATGGTGCCGCATGGCTATCCTCTTTCGCCAATAGCACGCCGTCGCCTGCAGGCCATTGAAAGTTTTTCCGACCTCGGCAGCGGCATACATATCGCCATGCAGGATCTCGACATCCGCGGAGCCGGCAATCTGCTCGGCGCCGAGCAGTCGGGATTTATCGCCGACCTCGGCTACGAGGCTTATCAGCGTATTCTCAAAGAAGCCGTCATCGAACTGCGCACTGAAGAATTCCCCGAACTGCAGACCGAAATCGACCCCGACCAGCAAGACTTCGTTGCCGACTGCTCCATCGAAAGCGACATGCCCATCCTCATTCCTTCCGACTACGTCGAACAGGAAAGCGAACGCATTTCACTATACAAACGCCTCGACTCCGTCGAACGCGAAGACGAACTCGTCGAATTCGAGCGGCAACTTGTCGACCGCTTCGGGCCTATACCCGAACCGACGGCGCAACTGCTTTGCATTCCCCGCATCCGCGCATTGGCACGCAAATTAGGAATCGAAAAAGTCAACCTTAAGCAGGGCAACATCTACCTCTACTTCGTCGGCGAAGAGAACGCCGCCTACTATCAGTCGCCCATGTTTGGCCGAATCCTCAACTATGTTAAATCCAACCCGTTGCGTTGTCGCATACGCGACTATAAGGCCCGCAATTCAATCGTGATTTCCGACGTTGCCCGAGCCGACCAAGCCCTCGAAATCCTCCGCCAAATCACCCGCCTTGACCCAAGTTAGTTAAACCAAATTTTAGGCAAGCGGCTATAACTTCATTACGCGTTTCATTTCGAGGTTTTCGTAGCCTTCGGGGCAGTGGGTTGAGAGATAAACCGTCGGATTGGCCTTGATAAACTCACGAACTCGGTCAAGAGTCTGACGTGCTGCGGCGATATCCTCAAAAATAATGCTTAATTTGTTGGCTTTCAGTGCGGCATCGCAGTAAGTCACATCGCCGTGCATCATGTAGAAAAGACCGTCTTTCTCTGCGATGACGATGCTGTTGCCGTTAGTATGACCTTTTGCCTCTATAAGCCAAACGTCCTCGGCAATCTTCTCCGCAGCGGGGAAATTGTGGTAAGGACCGTCGTTGAACTCTACGCGCACGACATTTTCGCCCGAAAGTTTCATCGCATCAGCCTCGACAGCCGACATGTAGATTTTCGCGTTGGGGAAATATTGGAGAGCAGCCGTGTGGTCGGGGTGTTTGTGGGTGACGAGTATTTTAGTCACCTGTTCAGGGCGATAACCGAGGGCAGCCAAGGACTCCATATAGTCGCAGAGTTTTTCGCCCATATAGAGTGGCGCACCGAATTTTTTAGGAGGAGCCGCCATGCCGTTCTGGAAGCCCGTATCCACGAGAATCACTTCATCGCCCATGTCGATGAGAAAGTTTTGAAGACTGCTGCGGTAGATGATTTGTTCGTCGAAATTTTCCTTGCCTTCCTCACCGCCGAAAGCAAATGGCTGGTTCATAAAACCGCCGTCGAACATGCGAATCGCTTTAATTTCCATAATGTTAAGTTTTATTGGTATTTGTCAAAATGATATTTTTCACGCAAGGCGGCCTTTTTATCTTCGTCGAGACCATTGAAATAACCCTTCCATCCTGGGCAGAAATTGATATGCCAACGCCAGAAACGTCCCATTAACGACTTCGGTTTTTTGTCGTAATGTGCTCTAAATTTGCAATTTTCACAAGACTTTGCCATAGTTATTATATTTAAAGTTAAATTGTCAGTTTGCGGAGCGCTTTGCGGAGCGCCGCCTCGAGGGTGCGCTCTGTTTTGCCAACAAAAGTACAAAATTGGTGGCAAAAACACAACATTGGCGGTGGGTTCGGGTAAAAAATCGGGGAAAAGGGCGTGGAAGTCGCAGAAAAATTGTAACTTTGTCAGTTAAAACGTATGGCGGCCTTCGTGCACGCCTATATAACAAGATTTGAAATGAAATATAAATTACACCATGAGGGAGTAGGAATTCTGCTGACAATGTTCCTCTTGCTGTGCGTCATCAACGGTCTGTTGTGGGGTTTGGGGACTAATAAGGCGGTGTCGATTGTGGTGTCGTCGTTGTCGCTGCTCCTGTTCCTGATGTCGGTCAACTTTTTCCGTTCACCTCGTCGCCAGTTTTTGGGCGAGCGCGAGGGGGCTGTCATCGCACCTGCCGACGGTACGGTGGTAGCGGTTGAAAAGGTTGAAGAAAATGAGATTCTAAAATCGCAAGCGATACAAGTGTCGATTTTCATGTCGATTTTCAATGTGCACGCCAACTGGTTCCCCGTTGACGGTGAGGTTGTCCATGTGGAACACCAGTCGGGCCGTTTCCAAGCGGCTTACCTTCCGAAGTCGAGCACTGAGAACGAGCGTTCGTCAATGTTGCTCCGTGCGAAGAACGGCGCTCAAGTGCTTGTCCGCCAGATAGCCGGCGCCATCGCCCGCCGCATCGTGACGTACCCTGAACGTGGCGACGAGGCTTCCATCGACAACCATTTCGGGTTTATCAAATTCGGTTCGCGCGTCGATGTTTATCTCCCGCTCGACACTGAAGTAAAAGTGAAAATCGGCGACAAAACCACCGGCGGCGTCACTGAGATTGCCCATCTTAAATAATACAAGAAAATGTCGATAATTAGAAGAAATATTCCCAACGCCATCACCTGCATGAATATGCTATCAGGGGCGTTGGCTTGCATTTTTGCGTTCCGTTCGTCGGAAATGTTCGGTCCGTTGACCGGCTATCAAGTGGCTTTCTGCCTTATCGGCGCCGCCACGGTTTTCGACTTTTTTGACGGTTTCGTTGCGCGCGCTCTTAATGTGGCATCGTTAATCGGCAAGGAACTCGATTCGCTTTCCGACCTCATCAGTTTCGGAATGGCTCCGTCGATGATTCTTTTCAATATGATGAACGCTTTCGACGCCGGCCTATGGTCATACGCGTCGCTGCTCGTGGTGATTTTCGGCGGAATCCGTCTCGCTCGATTCAATGTCGATACTCGTCAAACGTCGTCGTTCATCGGTCTGCCGATTCCGTCTAACGCCATCTTCTGGACTGGATACAGCGCGATGGTTTATGGAACATCGTTCTTCAATATCCCGTTGACAATCGCACTTATCGTCATTTTCTCCTATTTGATGGTTAGTCCTCTGCCGATGTCGTCGCTGAAATTCAAAAACTACCGATTCGCCGAGAATATCGACCGCTATCTGCTTATCGCCGTAACGGTGGCCTTCGTGGCCGTGTTGGGTGTGGGCGGTCTGGCATGGGCGATAGTTTTCTATATATTGATGTCGATTGTCGCATTGTTTAAAAAAGACAAAACCAAAAACAATTAACCTGCCGAATCGATGAGTTGTCTAGCCAAACTTCTTTTTCTGCCGATACTGCTGGTATTCATCTTGATTTTGATGCTCTTCTCCATGTTCAGGGGGGGGAGCAAGCGTGTGTTCACTTCGACACGCCGACAAGATCCTGAGTCCGAACCCTTCGATGACGACCGCAATCGTCAGCGCTACGACAACGCCGAGACAGTCGATTACGAAGAACTTCCTCCCGCCGAGAAGACCGACGACAACGAGTCGGATTACGACCCCAATCCCACCAACAACAACCGAATTGAGGACGCCAAGTGGGAAGAAATCGAAGAATAAGACAATCGTAGCCATACATATTTTTTATATATCTTTTTTTAACCAACAAATTTCAATAATTTATGAAAAAAATTTTACGCAACTCGTTGCTCGCACTCGCCACAATGGCGATGGCAAGCATGGCTAACGCCGCCACGAATTTCTATATTCTCGGCGAAGCCAACGGCAACGGCTGGGCACCTAATGTAGGTGTGCAGATGGAGGACGACGACGAAGACGACCCCGGTCTGTATTTCTCGGCTACAGTCACATTCAACGGCGAGAATTCCGGTTACAGTTATTTCTCGTTTACTGAAAAACTTGGTGCAAACGCCAGCGACTGGAGCGGTATCGCTTCATCACGTTGGGGCGCAACAGCCAACAATTTCGACCTCACTTCGTATATCGACGAAGATGACGCAACTATTCAAAAAGGCGAAAACGCCTTCAAGATTCCCGCAGGAACTTATGAAATCTATGTTGACCTTGAAGAAAAAATCGTCTCGATTTACTCTGTAGAGCCCGAAGACCCTGATGCAGTCCACGTCTATATCATCGGCACAGTCGATGAAATGACATGGAGCCCTGCTGAAGGTACAGAAATGTACAACGACGAAGGCGACAATGTGCTCTACACCGCAGAAGGCGTCGTCGTTGAAAACTCAGGCGACGGTTACGGCTACTTTGGCTTCACCACCAAACTCGCTGAAGACGAAAACGATTGGGATGCTATCGCAGCCAGCCGCTTCGGTGCAGTAGGCTCAGGCGACGTTGAAATCACCGAGGCCCAACTCGGCACAGAACTCAGCCTTACCAAGACCGACTATCAGGCATTCAAACTCGCCGCCGGCACCTACGACTTTACCGTCAACTATTCGACGATGAAACTCACTGTCGTCAAAGGCGAAGACACGCCCGACGACCCCGACGAAGGCGGTGTCTATGTCATGGGTACAGTTGACGGCAACAATTGGGCCGCCAACGTTGGCGTAGCAATGGAAGAAGGCGAAAATGAAGGCGAATACTCACTCGCATGCGCCGTTTCCGACGCTGGCGAAGGCTACGGCTATTTCTCGTTCACAACCGCTCTCGCTGAAAACGCCGACGATTGGGACGCTATCGCCGACAAACGCTTCGGTGCTGTTTCCGAAGGCGACTTCGACCTTACCGACGAACTCCTCGGACAAGAAATCAGCCTCACTTACGAAAACGGCCAAGCAATCAAGGCTCCCGCCGCTGAAGACTACAACATCGTTGTCAACCTCAACACAATGAAGGCTGTCATCACCCGTGGCGAAACTCCCGAACCTCCGGCAGAAAAAGTCTATGTCATGGGCGACGTCAACAACAACCACTTCGCCGCCAACGTAGGCGTTGAAATGGTTGCCGACGAAGAAGCCGACGATGATGTCTATACTCTCACCGCCGATTTCACCAACAGTTCGGCCGACGACGGATTCTCCTACTTCTCGTTCACAAACGCTCTTGCTGAAAACGCCGACGATTGGGACGCTATCGCCGACAAACGCTTCGGTGCAATTTCCGCAGGTGACTTCTGGTTGGACGACGAACACCTCGGCCAAGAAATCAGCATGACCTACGAAGGTGGACAGGCAATCCGCGCTCCGCAAGGCAACTACAGCCTCTCGCTCAACCTCACGTCAATGAAACTCGTCATCACCCGCAACAGCCTCGTGCCCGCTCCCGAAGCGCCCACATTCTCGCCTGCTGCCGGTGAATACGAAGAATCTGTCAGCGTGGCTATCGCCGCTGAAGACGGTGCAGTTATCCGCTACACTCTCGACGGCAACGACCCCGACCGCACATCCGCTCTCTATGCCGAACCTATCGTTATCAACGAAATCGGCACCAAGACCGTCAAGGCTATAGCCATCAAGGACGGCATCGCTTCCGAAATCGCTTCCGCTGAATACACAATCACAGAAGGCGGCGGCAGCAGCGAGCCTAAGTTCGAAGTCATCATTGAGTCGAAAGACAATATCATCGCAAGTGGTGACGGCCGCTTCTCGACTGGCTACGGCGACTACATTTACATTAATGACAAGGCCAACGGCAAGGTTGTCCGCTATGACAAGACCGGCGCCCGTTCCGATTACGCTACAGTTGAAGGCATTGGTACTGGTATCACCTCCGACGACGCTGGCAATATCCTCGTCAACAAAGGATTCCCCGGTGCAGCATCTGCAACGACTTGGGTAATCATCAAACCCGACGGAACACAACAAGAACTCAATCTCACATTCCCCGATGCAGTTACCGCCGCACGTCTCGACCAAGCAGGTCGCGTTGTAGGTGACGTCATGAGTTCGGATGGCGGTTACGTATTCCTTACCGCTAACGGTGCTCAAAAACTTGTGGCTGTCAAAATCGCAAACGGCGAACAAGTTGACGCTATCGACTAGCCCGACGCTCAATTCGCATTCGACACTTCAACAATCGCTCAACCGCGTTATGCTGCCGTTGACGAAATCGAAGCCGCAGCCGATCCTTCCACCGCAGTCGTTTACCGCAAACGTGGTGCTCTCAATGTTTACGGTTGGAGTGAAGACGGTTCGGAAATCGTTGACTTCGGCAAATCACCGAAAGCAAGGTCATGCGAAGGATTCGATATCTTCACAATCGGCGACAAGTCCTACACTGTAGAACCTAACACCGATACTAACTACGCTTCCGGATTCTCAATCCGCGAACTCGGTGCAACCGAAACCATCGTGGAAAGAGGTAACGAACTCTATGCAGGCGGCTCACAACGCTTCCAAAGTTTCACCGCACGCGTAGCCGATGGCACAGCCATCATCTACCGCCACGTTTCCGGCGAAGGTGTTTCGATGTATAAGTTCACTCCTGCCGGCACCGGTGTTGAATCAGTGGCAGCCGCAGAAAGCGAAGTTATCGCAACAACCTACTACAACCTCCAAGGCGTGCGCGTTATGAATCCCGCAGCAGGACAAATCCTCGTGAAGGTCAACACCCTCTCGAACGGACAAATCCGCGCTTCGAAGGTTCTCGTCCGCTAATCGCTTTTGAGATAATAAAGCAAAGGCTTCCTCACACGAGGAAGCCTTTGTTATTATATAAAACAACTATTAGTCAGCGACGTAGTCGATGCGTTGAACGCCGCACACTTCGGTGGAACATTCTCCAAGCCAACCGTTTTCCTGAAGAACACCGGTATAGACTTTGATGAAGTCGATTTGCTTCACGTTTGCCGGTTGTCCATTCGCTTTTACTGCCCAATCGAGGTAAATCAATGATGCGTCGAGGTGGTTGGGCTGGCTGTCGGCATAGCCGTAGTCGTAACACTTTAAATTGTATAAGCCCGTTTCCTCGTCGTAAACGCCGTTGTCGGGAAGTCGGCGACCGCTGAATGTCAGCGTGCTCGACGATACCCATTGCGGATAGTACGGTTGGGTGTGATATTCGAGTTTTGTTATCGACCCTTTGTCGCCATTGTCAGCGGTCCATTTGATGTAGCCTTCGGCGGGATATTCTTCGGGCTCGGATGCGGGGCGATTGTAGGTGACGGTGTATGGCGAAAGCGAGTTGGCGGTTTCGCTGCCAGAGATTTCAAACCACTCGTCGTCGGGAAGACCGTTGCCGTTGGTGTCGGTCATCACGAGGATGATTCCGGGTTCGGAACTGCCGAAGTGAGGCGGCGTTTCCGACTCGGTGGAGTAGAAAGCGTTGCCGAGAACGCGGAAACTCGGGCGACCTTCGACGCGCTTAATGGGTTGCGAGAGGCGGAATGTGATTGAGCCGCCCCACGAGCCAAGCGTGACGGGGTCGGTATTGTCGATATATTTCTGCACTTTTGCAATCATGTCGGCGAGAGTGTTGCCTGCATCGTATTTTGGAAGTTCGTTAACGAATTGTCCCGGAGCGGGAGCGTAATCAAGCACTTTTACTTTGTCGGTGCTGACCACGGGGTGCAATTCGGGGTCGGGAGGTGTGGGGTCGTCACTGCCGCAAGCGGTGAAAATGACCAAAAATCCGAGTAATTTCCAATAATTTTTATCTAACATGATAGTAGGTGTTATGTTTTTGAAATTCAGTTAGTTCAATATTTTATTATGGTTTAAAGATATGGGACGCCGCTCGTCAGCGGATTGCCCGGTCGTTGATATTCAATTATTTGATGGTGGCGGAAAGTCGTTGTGGAAAGGTGAACGGCATTTTTTGTCAATTTGGGGGCAAAAACGCCGTCGTTGAGCGTGACGGGCGCAACTTCAATTTGTGCGGAGTCCCACAGGTCGGCGTCGATAAACGACTGCAGTATTTCCGCTCCGCCTTCAACGAGCAACGATGTAATGTTGTGGAGGTTGTAGAGGTCGGCCAAAACATCACGGAGAGGCAAATCGTAGCGGAGCGTAGGAGCGTCGCCGTTGAAAACGATTTCGCTGCCCGTCAGGCGATGTCGGCGGTCGATGACCACTCTGACAGGATTCCGACCTGTCCACGTGCGGACAGTCAGTCGCGGATTGTCGGCGATGACCGTTCCGCTCCCCACGAGGATTGCGTCATGGTCGGCACGAACTCGGTGAACGAAAACTGATGTCAGTAGGTCGGAGAGTTTGGCAGGAAGTGGATTCTCGGTAGTTCTGCGATGGTCGATAAAACCGTCGGCACTTTGTGCCCATTTAAGGGTAATGTAAGGTCGATGAAGTGTGTGGGCGGTGAGGAATTTGACGTTCAAGGCTTCGGCTTCGTGCTGAAGGCAACCCACAGCCACTTCGATTCCCGCATCGCGAAGGCATTCGATGCCCTTGCCATCGACGGCAGGGAACGGGTCGCGACAAGCCACTATGGCACGGCGAAGGCGTTTTCCCACGATAAGGTCGGCACATGGAGGCGTCTTGCCTGTGTGGGCGCAGGGTTCAAGAGAGACATAGATGGTGGCTTGGGGCAGAAGACGGGCGTTGCCGCGCCGCTCAGTGTCGGCGATGGCGTTTACTTCGGCATGGGGTCCGCCGAATTTGAGGTGGTAGCCTTCACCGATAATGCGACCGTCGGCGACAATGACCGCCCCCACCATCGGGTTGGGCGACACGCGATAACGGCCAAGTTCTGCCAACTGCAGCGCTCGGCGCATATAGCGGATGTCATTATCGTCGAAACTATCCATTTCCACCGCAAAATTACTGCAAAATCCGCAAAAATGGCACTCTTCGCACGGAAAATCACACGAAATTCAATGCATAATGCGTAATTGACAAAGGTTTTGATGCCTTTGGCATCGTGCACCGCTTTTCAAGCGACGTACACTTCAAAACTTTGCCGAGCCACTTCGTGGGTTGCGCTTCGCGACGGGGTAAATAAGTTTAGTCGAATAGCGATTGCAGGACGCTTAGCGACTTTACGGAGTTGAGTGAGGCGTAATGAATCGTGTAGTATCGCATAATCAGCGACAGGATTTGCGCACGCTGTTGGCGGTTGAACTCGAAGAAACGCATATTATCGAAAGTCATCCGCGAAATGCTGTGGAAGACCGCCGATTCGTCGGGGTCGAGGTAGTCGTTGTGAAGCGGCGGAGTGTCGAGAAACCGTGCGTTTTGGAGGTCGAAAAGCCGCCGTTCGACATAGGTGGAAGTGTTGGGCGCGATGCCGGCATATTGTGCGAAATGATAGAGAAAACAGATGTGGAAATTAGCCACCGCCGACGTCGCGGCAAGTCGGCCTACAGCATCTTCCAGAAAGTCGAAAGTGGCGGCATCGGCTTGATTCTCCCGCAATAGCGAGGCGAGAATTTCGGCAAGAAACATCGCCACGGCGGTTTTCAGAGGATTTGCGCCGATTGCCGCCGACGAACCGCCGACAAGCGTGCATTGGCTCATCGGGTGGATTTCGCGAGAGGGCCGGACATCGGCAACGCAGGCGAATAATGACAATGGCTGAACCAACGCACGCACACGCCGCGCCTCCTTTCCGCTGCCCGCGGGAACAAGCAGTGAAACGCGCCCGATTTCTCGGGAATATGCCGCGAGAATGTCGTAGCGGTCGCTATAACGGGTGGTGCGGAGTGCTATGCAAGTAAGGTTCACTTTATTGTTTCAGAAATGATGAAAGGCTCTCTTTGCCAAGATAGTAGAGTCGGGCGCGGATGAGTTTTGGGTCGTCGGAAAATTCGAAGGGTGCGGTGTAGAGTTGCGATTTTGCCGTCGGCGTCGTTCCGTCGGTAGTATAGCGGATTTCCGCGCCGGCATAAGGGCTGTTCATCATTACCATTCCGTCGCCTGCGACGATGCCGGGCTGGCGAAGGTGGAAATTAAAGCCGCTACGGTCGAGCCACGGCAATTCGCGTTCGCCGATAATCTTGTTGAATTCGGGCAAAGTCCAACTCTCGTGGCGGTTCCAAGCACGCTCGGCAAGACCGAGCATCTTCGGCAGCAGGTAAAGTTGCATCATTTCGGGCGAACGGAGAGTTTCGGCGAATAGGTGGCCAGAGATGCCGATAAGACGGTCGGCGGCGGCGTCTGGCAGTGGGCAAAGCGCATCGGCATAGCCGTTGAAAGCCGCAAATTCATCGACCGACCCGCCCCAATTGAGCCCGGGTTCTTCGGGATGGTTGTTATAGACTTGGTCCATATAGAAGTGGTTGACGTTCGACAGCACCACAGGGAAGCCGTTGCGAGCCGCCTCTTCGGGGACGCCCTTCGTGCGCAATGTGCTCCAGCAGTTCACCGCTCCGACGAGGGGTGAGATGGAGTCGTTGTAGGCTTTGGAGTGGCCGATGGCGATTTCCTGCCAACCGTTCATCTTGATCCCGCGCGAAGAGAGCATTTTCGACAGTTCGCTCACCCAGTAGGCATGCAATCCGCGTTCGCCGTCGAAGCCCCGAAGTTCGATATATCCTGTCGCCGAGGGCGAACCCGACCATGCCCCTGCAGGCACTTCGTCGCCGCCGATGTGGAATTGCTTGAGAGGAACGCCCGCTTTGTCGTACATTCGATGGATTTCCGTGACTATGCGCGACATAAAGTCGTGCGGCCCGTCGATTGCCGGATTCATCACGTTGTCGTGGAAAGCCTGTGCCGACGTATATGAGGATGTGTCGCAATCTTCGCTGAGGAAGTGGCGCACCTGATTGCGTTTGTTATAGACGTACTGCATCGCCTTGATGGCGGCGCGGGCATGGCCGGGTGATTCCACCTCAGGGATAACTTCTATACCGAGGGTGTCGCAGTATTGCAGGAGGCTAACGAAATCATCAACGGAGTAATATCCGTTTGAAGACGATTTTTTATTATCGGGGTCGCCGTTGCCGGTGAAAATCTGGGCGAGGAAGTCGGATTCGTCGGTGGTGTAGCCTCGACGTGAGCCATATTCGGTCAGTTCAGGCATACTAGGAATTTCAAGTCGCCAAGCCTCGTCGTCGCAGAAATGGAAGTGCAGTTTGTTCAGTCGGTAGTCGGTCATAAGGTCGGCGATGCGCTTCATGGCCTCGAGCGGCTGGAAGTTGCGGGCGATGTCAATCATCAGACCGCGATAGTGGAAGTCGGGATAGTCCTCG
>Ga0129307_1002773_pt1 | contig 12713 bp, 4 predicted proteins | sample P1105metagenome_FD_94437 | JGI IMG/M metagenome (GOLD analysis project Ga0129307, IMG submission 94437) | Capybara group fecal microbial communities from Wisconsin, USA - P1105 metagenome | ecosystem: Host-associated > Mammals > Digestive system > Large intestine > Fecal | place: USA: Wisconsin... | reverse complement strand
AGAGCGTGAAGCGGAGCTGATTGCCGCAGAGCCTGCCATGGCGATGGAACGGCTTTACACGGTGGGCGGGGATAAATACCTCCATGTGCAGCGCAGCGATGAGGGCGTGGATTATACCCTTTACGATAAGGCAAGTGGAAAAGAAATCGACGGCGGGCAGCTGGATATGCAGGGCACGACGCTGGCAGAAGCAGCATTTGAAATCCGAAAGCTCCATGAAATCAGCCCGGATGAAATGGTTGCTGTGACGGATATTGAGATTCTGGACGAGTTGCAGGCCGCGGAAACCGCTGCTATGGAAGCTGCGGCTGTCGCCATTGAGCCGCCTGTGGAAGAAATCCCGGAGCCGGTAACAGATGTGCCGCCTGACCCGGCCATTTCCATTGAAGCCAGAAATGCCTACGGTTATACCGATGACGCCATGCTGCCCCTGACAAAAGACCGGGCAATGGAACTCTTTGAACGGGATGTGCCGGTGTATCTTCTCTATGGGGATAATACGGAGGCAATGGCCTTTGAACCGAAGGAAATTTTACAGCATGACGGCATCTGCGGCGTTGATAAGGAAGATTGGGATGCAGTGAAGTCTGGTATTCCGGTGCGGGATATAGAGAAGCGGTTTCTGGAAAACCTTACAGATGCGGTGATTGTCTTTCAATTCAAGGATACCGCGCCCAAAGAACTGCATTTTGCTCCGTCTGAACCGTTTTCTGCGCCGCCACTTAGAGCACATTATGATGCAGTGTACACTCGGTCAATTCAGCCGTCAACAAGTGTTTACTCGACTTTAGAATCTATCTACAATGAATTTGAGTCGAACCCTCCTGCTGACTTTATTGGGCATAAGATTGAAATCGGGGACATCCTTGCGTTGAAGCAGAATGGTGCAGTATCCTGTCACTATGTTGATCGTTTCGACTTTTATAATGTACCTAGTTTCATCAAGGCCGATAACTACCTGAAAAACGCAGAGATGGCCATGGAGGACGATTACGGTATGATCGACGGCATCATCAATAATGGTGTCAAAGAGCAGCCGGAACCGGTTAGACAGGCTCCTGATTTATCCGCACTGTTTGCCCAGGCGCAGCAGACGGTTCAGGAAGCGCCGAAGCGTGAAGGAGAAAAACGGGAATCTGTCCTGGCAAAGCTCCAGGCTCCAATGCCGCCCCACAATGAAAAAACAGCGCCTGTCAAAAGCGCAGAAAGGGATTTGATATGATGGATTTTACCAACGATGAAATGAACCTCATGTGCATCTACAATACCGGCTCCCGTGCCGGTCTCATGGAGGCGTTGGCCAACATGAAGCAGTATCTGGAAAAGGATGAAGTCGAACTTCTGGAACTGACCGAATCGGCGCTGGTCAAGCTGGACAGGATCAGAGATGAGGACTTTGAAAAGCTGGAGCTGGTGCCGGATTTTGATGCCTGATCGTATGCTTATTACGGGAAAATGCGGCATGGTGCAGTTTCTCGTAATAACGCGCAATCTCTATTGAAGAAAAATGCGTAAATCCGCAAAAATTTCCAGTAGAAATCCGTAGTCTATATGGAAGCCTTTATTTTTGTCGCAAAAGTTGTATAACAAATGCGACAAAATCTGGTGTTCCAGATTTTAATGCCTGAAGAAGAACTTATTCCGAAAAAATGCAACATGATGCAGTTTCTCGGAATAGCCACGCGGCCTACTGAAGAAAAGTGCGCGAACTCGCAAAAATTTTCAGTAGACAGTTGTATTTCGTTCGTGCATCGGGTATAATACTACTGAAAGTTTCTGCGTAAACCCGCAAAAATTTTCAGTAGGAGGTGCATGACATGATTATTCAAAGGAATATGTATCTGGAACAGCTCATCAGCAGGAAGCACAATGGGCTAATTAAAGTAGTGACGGGGATACGTCGCTGTGGCAAATCCTTTTTACTGTTCCATCTTTTCAAAGACCATCTTCTATCGGAGGGAGTAGACAGAGAACACATTATAGAGATTGCCTTTGATGCATTTGAAAATGAGCATTTGCAAGACCCCCATGTGGCATTGCCCTATCTGAAAGAAAAAATTACAGACCAGGGTATGTACTATGTGCTGTTAGACGAAGTTCAGCTTCTGGACAGATTTGAGGCAGTCTTGAACAGCCTGCTTCGTATAGAAAATGTGGACGTTTATGTGACTGGAAGCAATGCCCGTTTCCTCTCTAAAGATGTAATTACAGAGTTTCGCGGGCGCGGAGATGAGGTTCATATGCACCCACTTAGTTTTGCCGAATTTATGTCGGTTTATCCGGGAACAAAACAGGAAGGCTGGAATGAATATATACTTTACGGCGGACTGCCGCTTGTCCTGCGTTTCCAGAAGCCGGAAGAAAAAATCAGCTTCCTGAAATCGCTGTTTGAGGAAACCTATATCTCGGATATTGTTGGCAGACACAGGGTGAGAAATAGGGCGGAACTGGAGGAACTCTTGAATATCCTTTCCTCTGCGATTGGTTCTCTTACCAATCCAACCAAGCTGTCCGCAACCTTTAAGAGCGTAAAGCAGAAAACTATCAGCAATACGACCATAAAGAATTATATTGAATATTTCAGTGATTCGTTCTTGATCGACAGTGCGATGCGGTATGACATCAAGGGAAAAAAGTATATTGATACCCCGGTAAAATACTATTTCACAGATATGGGGCTGAGAAATGCGAGGTTGAATTTCCGGCAGCTGGAAGAAACGCATACCATGGAGAATATCATTTTCAATGAGCTGAAAATCCGTGGGTACAATGTAGATGTCGGTGTTGTTGTCGTAAACGGTTCGGACAAAAAAGGGAACGGAGTCCGGAAGCAGCTGGAGATTGATTTCGTATGCAATAAGGGTTCCAAACGGTATTATATCCAGTCTGCCTACGCAATGCCCGACAGGGCAAAGATGGAGCAGGAACAGCGTTCTTTGGTGCTGACCGGTGATTTCTTTAAGAAAATCATCATAACTAAAGATACCCCGGCTCCGTATTATAATGAGGACGGTGTTCTTATCATGGGACTATTCGATTTCCTCTTAAATCCCAACAGTCTGGAGCAGTAGTCAATGGGAAAAAGCAACAAGGTTTGCCCTAATTGTGGGCGCAAAATGAAACAGCAGTTCATCGGCTTGCAGCATTGCCGCTGCGGCGTGAGCTGGAAGAAAGATATCGGGTTCTTTGAGCGAACCCCGGATATGGTGTTCGGGCTGCGGCACAACAAGCCCGGTCAGAAGCCCAGCCGCATCATTGAAATACGGCGAAAAGAAAACTGAATACAACATTTGAAGGAGCGTCTGCGTTATGCAGGCGCTCTTTCTGCGTGAAAGGAGACGTGATCTATGGCAAGTAAATTGCAGGTGTACCGGCAGATGTCCGAACAGGCCCAGCGGCAGCTCACCGGCAGTCTGGAGCGCTGGCAGTCTTTCCTGACCACCGCTGCAAGACTTTACAAGTATCCATACCATGAGCAGGTAATGATCCATGCCCAGCGCCCGGATGCTACGGCCTGTGCCGAGTACGATGTCTGGAACGATACCATGCGCCGGTATGTGCGCCGAGGTTCCAAGGGCATTGCCCTGATTGATACCTCTGGGGAGCGTGACCGGCTGCGCTATGTCTTTGATGTAGCGGATACCGGAACACGCCCCAACTCCCGGAATCTGAACCTGTGGCAGCTGCGGGAGGAACACATGGAAGCTGTGTCTGCCATGCTGGAGCGTAACTACGGCATCCCTGCCGGCGCAGACCTACGGGAACAGTTTGAAGTGGTGGCCACCCAGCTTGCAAGGGAATATTGGGACGATAATAAGCGGGATATTCTCGGCATCCTTGAGGATTCTTTTCTGGAGGAGTATGATGAGTTCAACGTCGGAGTGGCATTCCGGAACGCGGCGGAGGTCAGCATTACCTACTCTCTGCTTTCCCGATGCGGGCTGAACCCCAACGATTACTTTGAACATGAAGATTTTATGAGCGTCTTTGATTTTAATACCCCTGAGACTGCCGGTGCCCTGGGCACAGCGGTCAGCGGTATCAATCAGCAGGTGCTGCGGGAAATCGGAGCCGCTATCCGAAACTATGAGCGTGAGCAATATGCGGAAAGGAGCGCAGAGCATGGAAATGACATACAGACAGAACGGGGATTATCTGATTCCGGATATCAAACTGAGCGAACAGGAGGAGACGCACATCGGGAAGTACGGACAGATGCGGAAACAGTACCTGAAAGAACATCGTCCGATCCTGTGGAATCGACTGATCCTGTCGGAGCAGCTGTTCCCTCATCTTCGGGAGATCGACGAGACGGCACACCGGAGGCTGGACGAGATGATGCCCCAGCTGGCGAAACAGGCGGGCGTGACCGAGGAGCTGAAAGCCAGAGACCCGATGATGTGGGCTGGACTGATGAACAGCCTGAAAGCACAGGCAGAGGAAATCATCCTGAAGGAACTGGTGTACAATTAACGGACGAAGCTGCCCCGGCAGTTGAGCCGGAAAAGGCAGCAGAATCAAAAAAGCCGGTACAATCGAATACGGAAGCGGAAGCAGTACAATTCCAGCAGCTAACGCTGGATATGCTGTTCCCAACAGAACAGGAGCAAATCTCCCGAATTGATGAAGCGGATCGCACTCAGCCAGTGCCCTCCGCTTTTTCTTTTGCTCAGACGGATATCGACCATATCCTCCGGATTGGGAGCAATACGACCCATGCCAGAGTGCATATCGTGGATGCGTTCCAGAAGCAGAAATCTACGGAAGAAATTGCTGCCCTTCTGCAAAAGGAATTTCACGGTGGATACGGCATTAAGGGTGAGCGCGGAGACTATGCTGCATGGTATGCCGAGGACGGTATTCATTTGCACCGGGGACGGGATGCACGGTTCCGGTCGGATACGCAGGTCATTGCATGGACAGATGCAGCCGAGAGAATTGGACAGCTGTTGGAGGACGGCAGTTTTGCAACCAACGTGGAACTGGCGGAGGCGGAAGGGCTTGTCCGCTCCGATTTGGCACTCCATCTGCTGTATCTGCATGGTGATTTAAGTGAGGAGGCCAGAGAACAGGGATACCTTTCCTGTCTGAATGACCTGCCTTTTGGATATCCGGAGGCCACCGCCGCACTGGCAGAGTGTATGACTGCCCCAGAGTTTCAGGAGACCTTAAAGGGTGAAGTGGCACAGTTTATCGGGGCTTATCTGGGAGATCGGGAACTGCTACGCTTTCACTATCACAAGATGGACGAGCTGTGGAGCGGCGTAAACGATTTGTCTCTGGAGCGCAGGGAGTATGCCAGTGATCTTTCTGCAATCCCGGATATTCAGAGCTTTATCACAGAGGATGAGATCAATGCAGAACTTGCCGGGGGAAGCAGCGTTTCCGGCGGGAAAGGCAGAATTTATGCGTTCTTTACCGCTGACCACACCATGAAAGAAAAGGTGGATTTTCTAAAATCCGAGTATGGGATAGGCGGTCGATCCCACGCTCTGTCCGGTGCGGACAAGGCATGGGAGGATCACAGCAGCAAGGGTATCAAGCTGAGAAAAGACGGCTGTGCGGATGTGGAACTGAACTGGACAAAGGTAGCTGAGCGTATCACTGGACTGATTCAGAAAGGCCGCTATTTTACGCCGGAGCAGGTGGAAGCTTATGAACGGATGCACCTGGAAGATGCAGAGCCGGATGTTGCGGAACAGACTGAGGAGCCGGAAAATGCGCCTGTGGAGCAGCCAGATATCAATGCAGCGGAGTCCGTACCCGAAAGAACAGCGCCAGAGGCAAGACCAACGCCAGATCCCAGAGAAGAACCAGAAAGCAAGATGGAGGACGTATCTGAACCCCGCCCTGTCACAGCAGAAGAAATCAACGATGCCCTGATTCGCTGGAATGGGAGCTTTGAAAGCAAAGTCCAGGTCAATGACTATATGCTTGCCCATGGCAGGGAGCGCGGTACGGCACAGTGGCTGAAAGAAGCCTTTGGCGGTAGTGATACATTCCCGGTCAAGACTGATCATGGCACATTGGAGCTTCCCTGGGCGCGTGTTCAGAGGCAGCTGGGGATATTGGTGGCAAACGGCAATTTTCTGACGGAAGCTGATCGGATGCTGGCGCAGGCAGAAAAGCTGGCGGCACAGGATGCAGTTCCCTCTTATGAGCGATTCACCGTGATCGAAACGGAGGACGGATATGGCATCTGGGACGATCTGCACGATGGCTTGTATGTAGATGAGGACGGCGTGACCGCTGACTTTGATTCCGAATGGGTTGCCGAGGACTATCTGAAGGAGCTGCGGCAAACGGTCTCCGACCGGGAAGCTGCGGAATGGCTTTATGTGGAGCGTTCCAAATCAGAGGTCAGTAACGCACAAACTGTTGAAAACGAGCCACCCATGGATACAAGTACCCCGGAGGCAAGTCCCATTTCGGAACAGGAGCATATATCCCAAATCCAGAGCAATGATGACCTTCTGGGTGTAGAGCTGACCATTGAGGGGCGGCGCTTTGTCGTTGATGAAATCAGGGGCGATGAGGCATCCCTCCGGGATATTACCTTTCAGGAGAATACAGGCTTTCCTGTTTTTCGGGATATGCACGTTGAAGATGTGCGCGGCTGGCTGAATCCTACCCATGTAACCATCCCCACCGTCAACATGGAAGCAGAACTGACCGAGGCAGAACTGGAATATCTGCGTCCCCAGCTGGACGCTGCCGGGATTGATTATCTTGTGGCAAATGCCGGATACAATGCCCGCACCATCAGTTTTTCTTCAGAAGATTATCAGAAAGTGCAGGCTTTGCTGGATGCCATCCCGGATGACCTGGAACAGCGCACCCAGGTAGAGACGGTCTACCCCGGAGAAAAGACCGGCCTACCTTATGATATTGTTTTGGAGACAATTCACAAAGAACAGGAGCCGGAACCTCCAGTTTCAACTCTTGCGGATGAAGTTGACAGCTATGAAGCAGAACGGCAGGCTTACCGGGAGCAGGTTCTGACCGGTCTGACACCGGAGCAGAGAACGATTGTGGACGCATGGGAAGCTGCCGGGTTCCCGTTAAATCCCAGCCAGGAACACCCGACGCGAATGATTTTTGGTGGAGAAGAATCCTACCCGATGGTATTCAACTCCTGGCAGTCTGCCTATGACGCCATTGACAGTGCAGAATTGAAAGATACCCCCGGCCTCCGTGATAAAGTACAGATGATCCTGCACCCGGAACCTCCAACACCGGAGGATGCACTGGATGCGAACCCTATCTCCGTCCAGATTGGCGGCGAGTGGCAGACCTTTCCAAATCGGGAAGCCGCCGAGGAAGTCATGTATGCAGACTTCAAGGAGCAGAGCCATCGAAACGCACAGAATTTCCACATCACGGATGATGCGCTGGGGGCAGGCGGCCCGAAAACAAAGTATCAGGCGAACATCAATGCAATCAAGCTGCTGAAACATCTGGAAACCGAGGGATTGCAGGCCAGTCCTGAACAGCAGGAAGTTTTATCGAAATATGTCGGTTGGGGTGGTCTGGCAGATGCTTTTGACCCGGAAAAGGCAAGTTGGAGCAGCGAGTATGCAGAGTTAAAGGAACTGCTGACTCCGGAAGAATATGAGGCAGCCAGAGCTTCTACCTTAAATGCCCACTACACCAGCCCTACGGTAATTCATGCCATGTATGAGGCGCTGGAACGCATGGGCTTTGAAAACGGCAACATTTTGGAGCCGTCTATGGGTGTCGGAAACTTCTTCGGCTGTCTGCCGGAGCAAATGAAAGACAGCCGCTTATACGGTGTGGAACTGGACAGTATTACAGGGCGCATTGCAAAGCAGTTATACCCCAAGGCCAATATCACAGTGGCAGGCTTTGAAACCACAGACCGCAGGGATTTTTATGATGTAGCGATTGGCAACGTGCCTTTTGGACAGTATCAGGTCAATGACCGGGCTTATAACAAGCTCGGTTTTTCTATTCACGATTATTTCTTTGCCAAGACGCTGGATCAGGTACGTCCGGGCGGCGTGGTCGCCTTTGTGACCAGCCGTTACACCATGGATAAGCAATCCCCGGAAGTGCGGAAATATATTGCAGAACGGGCGGAGCTTTTGGGCGCGATCCGTCTGCCGAACAATGCGTTCAAGGCAAATGCCGGTACGGATGTGGTGTCGGATATCATTTTCCTCCAGCGCAGAGACCGTCCGATTGCCATTGATTCGGATTGGGTGCATCTGGGGCAGAATGAAGATGGCTTTGCCATCAATAGCTATTTCGTACAGCACCCGGAAATGATTCTGGGGCGGCAGACCTCCGAAAGTACGCAGTATGGCAGGCAGGATTTCACCGTGGAACCCATTGAAGGTCTGGAATTGGCCGACCAGCTGCACGACGCCGTGAAATATATCCGGGGCAGTTATCAGGCGGCGGAGCTTCCTGACCTTGCAGAAGATGAGCAGATTACAGATACCATTCCGGCTGACCCCAACGTGAAAAATTACAGTTATACCGTGGTGGACGGCGAAGTGTATTACCGTCAGAACAGCCTGATGAGCAAGCCGGAGCTGAACGCCACCGCCGCAGAGCGCGTCAAGGGCATGGTTGGCCTGCGGGATTCTCTGCGCCGTTTGATCGACCAGCAGATGGACGCCTATGTACCGGACAGCGAGATTCAAAAGACACAGGCAGAATTAAATCAGCTTTATGATGCGTTCTCTGCGAAATACGGTCTGATTAACAGCCGCGCCAATGCCTTGGCATTTCAGGATGACAGTTCCTATTACCTGCTCTGTACACTGGAGGAGCTGGATGATGAGAAGCAGCTGAAACGCAAGGCAGATATCTTTACCAAGCGCACCATCAAGCCCCATGAGGTCGTGACCTCTGTGGACACTCCTGCTGAAGCGCTGGCGCTGTCCATTTCGGAGGAAGCGCGGGTTGACCTCGATTACATGGCGCAGCTGACAGGGATGGAACAGGAAGAACTGTTGGCAGGACTTCGGGGCGTGATCTTCCAAGACCCCATACATGGGGAATGGCAGACCGCAGACGAATATCTTTCCGGCAATGTACGCCAGAAACTGCGGGTAGCGGAGCGAGCTGCGGAAAGCAACCCGGATTACCTTCCCAATGTGGAGGCCCTTCGCGCTTCCCAGCCGAAAGATTTGGATGCTTCGGAGATTGAAGTGCGGCTTGGCGCAACGTGGATCGACCAGCGCTATATCCAGCAGTTCATGGAGGAGACCTTTGAACCACCATATTATCTGCGCCGGAACATCCAGGTACACTTCTCCTCTTTTACGGCAGAGTGGAACATCAGCGGTAAATCCTCGCCTGCCTACAATGACGTTAACGCCTACATGACCTACGGCACCGACCGGGCCAATGCCTATCGGATTCTGGAGGATACGCTGAACCTCCGGGATATCCGCATCTATGACACCAAGACAGACCCGGACGGAAAGGAACGCCGGGTGCTAAACTCCAAGGAGACCACCCTCGCCCAGCAGAAACAGCAGGCGATTAAAGATGCGTTTCAGGAATGGGTGTGGCGTGACCCTGACAGGCGGCAGGAGCTGGTGCAGCGGTACAATGAACTGTTCAATTCCACCCGCCCCCGTGAATATGACGGACGCCATATTTCCTTTTCCGGCATGAATCCGGAGATCCATCTGAGGGAGCATCAGCTGAATGCCGTGGCGCACGTTCTGTACGGTGGCAATACGCTGTTGGCGCACGAAGTGGGCGCGGGCAAGACCTTTGAAATGGTGGCGGCGGCCATGGAGAGCAAACGGCTGGGGCTTTGCCATAAGCCGATGTTCGTGGTGCCGAACCACCTGACGGAACAGTGGGCGTCCGAGTTTTTGCGGCTGTATCCCTCCGCCAATATCCTTGCCGCAACGAAGAAAGATTTTGAACCGAAAAACCGCAAGAAGTTCTGCGCCCGCATTGCCACCGGTGACTATGATGCCATCATCATCGGGCACAGCCAGTTTGAGCGTATCCCGGTTTCTATGGAGCGGCAGGAGGCACTTTTACGGGATCAGATTGCAGAAATCACAGAGGGTATTGAAGAACTGAAATCCAGCCGTGCTGAGAAGTTTACCATTAAATCTATGGAGCGCACGAAGAAAGGACTGGAGACAAGACTCAAAAAACTGATGGAGTCTGGACGTAAGGATGATGTAGTCACGTTTGAGGAGTTGGGCGTTGACCGGCTCTATGTGGACGAAGCCCATGCGTTCAAAAATTTGTTCCTCTACACCAAAATGCGGAATGTAGCCGGACTTTCCACTTCTGATGCACAGAAATCCTCCGATATGCTCTTAAAGTGCCGATACATCGACGAGCTGACCGGCAGCAAGGGCGTGGTGTTTGCCACGGGCACTCCCGTGTCGAACAGTATGACAGAGCTGTACACCATGCTGCGTTATCTCCAGCATGACACCCTCCAGCAGAAAGGACTGGCGCACTTTGACTGCTGGGCCTCCACCTTTGGCGAGACCACTACGGCGATAGAATTGGCGCCTGAAGGCACGGGCTACCGGGCAAGGACAAGATTTGCAAAATTCTTTAATCTGCCGGAGCTTATGACCTTATTCAAAGAGGTGGCAGACATCAAGACGTCCGACCAGCTCCATCTGCCGGTGCCGGATGCAGTCTATCATAATGTGGTAGCGCAGCCAACGGAAATCCAGAGCGCCATGGTGCAGGAACTCTCCGAAAGAGCCGCAAAGGTTCACGCCGGTTCTGTGGATGCTTCCGTCGATAATATGCTCAAGATCACGACGGACGGCAGAAAGCTGGGGCTTGACCAGCGTATCATCAATCCCAACCTGCCGGATGATCCGGCCAGCAAGGTCAATCTGTGCGTGGACAACATCTACCGCATTTGGGATGAGGGACAGGCAGACAAGCTGACCCAACTTGTATTCTGTGATTTGAGTACACCAAAGACCGGCGCACCAGCGGCAAAAGCGGCGAAAGCTGTGGCTGGGAATATCGACAGCCCGGAGCTTCATGCCGTGGAAACTGCCATAGGCGATTTGCTGGAGGAACCGGAATTTACGGTCTATGACGATATCCGGGAAAAACTCGTTTCCATGGGCATCCCCCGTGAACAGATTGCTTTTATCCATGAAGCCAACACCGAGGCGCGAAAGAAAGATTTGTTTGCCAAGGTGCGCTCCGGCCAGGTGCGTGTTCTCATGGGCAGCACGTTCAAAATGGGCGCTGGCATGAACGTCCAGGACAGGCTTGTGGCGCTGCACGACCTGGATGCGCCCTGGAGGCCGGGCGATTTGGAGCAGCGAAGCGGCCGTATCATTCGTCAGGGCAACCAGAACAAGCAGGTGCATATCTTCCGCTATGTGACGGAGGCAACCTTTGACGCTTACCTCTGGCAGACCCTGGAGAATAAACAAAAATTCATTTCGCAGATCATGACCAGCAAATCGCCGGTTCGTTCCTGTGATGATATTGATGAGACGGCGCTTTCCTTTGCGGAGATCAAGGCATTGTGCGCCGGGGATGACCGCATCCGGGAAAAGATGGATTTGGACGTGGACGTGGCAAGGCTGAAGCTGATGCGGGCCAATCACCAGAGCCAGCAGTACCGTCTGGAGGACAACATCCTCCGCCACTTCCCAGAGCAGATCGAGGAGAACAAAGGCTTTCTTGCCGGGTTCCAGGCAGATATGCAGACACTGGCGGAACATCCCCATCCCCAGGACGGATTTGCCGGAATGACCGTGCGGGGCGATGTTTTGACGGATAAAGAAAACGCCGGTGCCGCCCTGGTGGACGCCATGAAGGAAGTGAAAGGATTGGAACCGGTGCAGGTAGGAAGCTACCGCGGTTTCCAGATGTCTTTGACGCTGGAGGACTTCGGAAAGCAGTATGTGCTGACCCTGAAAGGGAAAATGTCCCACCGGGTTGAACTTGGCAGAGATCCGCGCGGCAACCTGATCCGCATCGACAATGCCCTTGCCGCCATGGAGGGGCGCATGACCCGTGTGCAGGAAAAGCTGGACAGTCTCTATATTCAGATGGAAAACGCCAAAGCAGAACTTGGAAAGCCGTTTCCGCAGGAGCAGGAACTTCGGGAGAAGGCAGCGCGATTGGCGGAGCTGAATATTGCACTGAACATTGATGACTGCACTCCGCTGGAGGCGATGATGGATGCAACAGCCGAGGAACCGCCAAGGGCAGCAATTACGGCAAAATCTGCGCGCGCCTCTGTGCTGGATAAGCTCCATGCACCACTGCCGCCAAAGTCCGCATCTGCGAGACAAAACGAAAAGGAGGTTCGATAAAATGACCAAGACGTTTACCAAAGACACCCTGCTATATCCACACTCTGCTGCGTATGCCAGAGAGCATGAGGAACTGCCCCTTTACCGGGAATCCTATCTGGCGAATGTAGCCTGCAAGGAGGCGATTGAGAAAGCTGTTTCCAATCACTATGCCAACAACCATGTGGACGTGAAAGCGATTCTGGAGGAAGTCGGTTCTGGCTTCAGTATGGAACGGCTGAAATATGTTCTCGCCAATACCGTCCGGGAAAAGGATTGGGACGGGCGTTTTTCCAGAGAGAATAAGGCATGGGCAAAGACCGTGCCGGTTGTGGAGGAAACGGACGGTTGGGGCTACAAACGCAACAGCAATTTTGTGGTAGACCGGAGCCATCCGGCTGTACTGGACGTCTTTATTACGCATTT
>Ga0129307_1002772_pt1 | contig 12713 bp, 11 predicted proteins | sample P1105metagenome_FD_94437 | JGI IMG/M metagenome (GOLD analysis project Ga0129307, IMG submission 94437) | Capybara group fecal microbial communities from Wisconsin, USA - P1105 metagenome | ecosystem: Host-associated > Mammals > Digestive system > Large intestine > Fecal | place: USA: Wisconsin... | reverse complement strand
TTTTGCGCGCTTCTCCGGCGGCGGAAGGACCGGAAAGGGCTATCCCATTTCCGGGGACGCGTATCTGCTGGATACCTTCTGCAGCATCACCCTCTATGAGGGGGGCGGGGAAGAAGCCCTGCAGGCAGCGCTGGGCGCCCTGAGGGAATATGACGCCCTCTTTGATGACAAACAGGAGGGCTCGGACCTGCACAGGATCAATGACAGGGGAGAGGAGACGGAAGTTTCCATCCGTCCGGAGACTGTGCGGATGCTGCAGCTGGGCAGGGATATCTGTGCCTTCAGCGGCGGCGCGCTGGAGCCCGCCATCCGGCCGGTGACCCTGCTCTGGGATTTTAAAAACGGCACGGAGCCGCCGGAGAAGGAGGCGCTGCAGGAGGCCCTGAAGAAAGTGGGAAGCCTTCGGTACCGGCTGGAAGGGGAGCGCTTTATAGCGGAGGATCCCCATGTTCAGATCGATGCCGGCGCCTTCGCCAAGGGCTTTATTGCGGACAGGCTCGGGGAGGTGCTGCGGGAAAAAGGCTGCAGCTCCGCCATCATCAATCTGGGCGGGAACGTGCTCTGCGTCGGCGGAAAGCCGGACGGCAGTGAATTCGCGGTCGGCATCCGCGACCCGAAGGGCAGCGGCAGCGCATCGCTCAGGACCCTGAAGATCAGGGACGGATCCGTGGTGACGGCCGGCGCCTATGAGCGCTGCTTCTTGTTTGAAGGGAAGCGCTATCATCACATTCTGGACCCTGCCACCGGCTATCCGGCAGAGACGGGCCTGGAATCCGTGACGGTCACGGGACCGGAGTCGGCGGTCTGCGACGCGCTGAGCACCGCGCTCTTTGTGAAAGGCGCGGACGAAGGCGAAGCCCTGCTGAATGCATACAACGCGCAGGTCCGCAGCGGCTACAGGGCTTATTTTCTTTTTGAAGACGGCAGGATGCGGGAAGTATGATCAGAGGAGAGAAAACGATCGAGCCGGGAATTTCCTTCGATCTCGAAGCGATCGCGCCCAGAGAGCGCATGCTGTTTTTCGACATCGAGACCACCGGCCTTTCGGCGGGAAAAAGCCATATTTATCTCATCGGCATGCTCCACTTTGACGGAGAGGCCTGGAAGCTGCTGCAGTATTTCGCGGAAGACCCGCTGGAAGAGGAACAGCTGCTGGAGGCTTTCTTTGCCCTGGTCCGGGAGAAGAAAAAGAACGGCAGGCTCTTTCTGATCAGCTACAACGGTGACGGCTTCGACCTGCCCTTTATTAAAAAGTGCGTCAGTCAGTACAGACTCCCCTGGGACCTTGGCGGCATCGTCAGCCTGGATCTGCTGAAGAAATTCCGGCCCTACAGACGGCTGGCCGGGCTCAGTGACTGTAAACTGAAGACTGTGGAAAAGCTCTGCGGGATCGAGCGCGAGGACAAATTCAGCGGCGCGGAGCTGATAGAGGTCTACCGGGAATATCTGCGGCTGAAGCACATCCCGGAGGGCTTCCTGGATGACAATGCTTACAACCGGGCGCTGGCGGATAAGCTGCTTTACACCCTGCTCCTGCACAATGCGGAGGACGTGACGGCCATGCCGCCGCTCCTTTCCGTAATGGCCTATGAACTGATGTTCCGGGGCGGGCTGAGCGTGGAAGCGCCGGAGGAATTGCATGCCGGCGGAAAGCATCTCCTGGATCTGAAGGCCCGGCTTCCCATGCCCCTTCCTTCGGAATACGAATATGAGGATGAGCATTACGTCCTCTATGCGGGCGGGGACCGGCTGGAGCTGGTGGTGACCCTTTACGAAGGCGAACTGCGATACTTTTTTGATGATTATAAAAACTATTACTATCTGCCGGAGGAAGACTATGCCATCCACAAGTCCGTAGGGAGCTTTGTGGCGCCTTCGGCCAGACGGCAGGCCACGGCCTCCAGCTGCTACCAGAAAAAGCAGGGCATTTTCCTGCCGGAAAAGGAGGCGCTGTTTACGCCGGTCTTTTACCGCAGCACGAAGAACGGGGAAAAATACGCGGCGTACGAAGCGGGCATGCTGCAGGATGAAGCGGATGCCGGGCGTTATCTGCGTTCGGTCCTCTGCGCGCTGACGGGCGTTTCCGCACCGCACTGACGGGCGGTTTTTGCAGCGGCGGCAGGCGCTTCCGCACCGCGCCCGCGGGCTCCCCAAGCCGCGCCGGGAGGCTTTTTTTCTGCGTTGCAAAGAAGTCTGCGGTCTGATAAAATGACACATGAATATGCCCCGCGAAAGGCTGAGCGTCGGGCTTTTTGACAGGAAGAAGCAATGGGAAGGATCATTCAGACAGACGTTGTCGAAGAAGAAAAGAAAATAGAAGGTTCCTTAAGACCACGCACCCTGGATGAATACATCGGTCAGGAACGCATCAGGGAGATGCTGCGCATCTACATCCGCGCCGCCAGAGAGCGGAAGGAGCCCATGGACCACGCCCTGTTTTACGGGCCTCCCGGCCTGGGCAAGACGACGCTGGCTGCCATCATCGCCAACGAGATGCAGGTCAACATGAGGGTGACCTCCGGACCGGCCATCGAAAAGCCCGGGGAAATGGCGGCCATCCTGAACAACCTGCAGGAGGGCGACATCCTCTTTATCGATGAGATCCACCGGCTGAACCGGCAGGTGGAAGAGGTGCTGTATCCCGCCATGGAGGATTTTGCCATCGACATCATGCTGGGAAAGGAGGCTTCCGCCAGAAGCATCCGCCTGGACCTGCCGCACTTTACCCTGGTGGGCGCCACCACCAGAGCCGGCCTTCTGACGGCCCCCTTAAGGGATCGCTTCGGCATCATCGAGCGCATGGAGTTTTACACCCAGAAGGAGCTTGAAGCCATCGTGGAACGCTCGGCGGCCGTCATGGGCGTGGAGATCGATCCCGAAGGCGCTTCCGGCATCGCCAGAAGAAGCCGCGGCACCCCCAGACTGGCCAACCGCCTGCTGCGCCGGGTCAGGGATTTCGCGCAGGTCAGGTATGACGGAAGGATCAGCGGAGAGGTGGCGGATGCCGCCCTGGACGTGCTGGACGTGGACAGGCTGGGCCTGGACAATTCGGACCGCAGCTATCTGCTGATGATCATTGAAAAATTCGGCGGCGGACCCGTTGGCATCGATACCATCGCCGCGGCGCTGGGAGAGGATGCCGGCACCCTGGAGGACGTGGTGGAGCCCTATCTGCTCATGAATGGGCTGATCCAGCGGACACCCAGAGGCCGCATCGCAACGGAAAACGCCTATCTGCATCTGGGCAGGGAATACATGGGACAGCAGAGCCTGAAGCTCAGCTGAGCCGGAAGAGGAAACGAAGATGGAAGCATCAAAAAAACAGGAAACCACAGACATTCTGATCGACGGGAGGGTCTATCCCGTGGCCGGAGCGGAGCCCCAGAAGCTCCAGCAGATGGCGGCGTTCATCAACCGCAAGCTGAAGGACATCAGGAATACCCCCGGCTTCAGACGTCTGGACAGCGATTATAAAGAAGCGCTGGTGTACATCAACCTGGCGGAGGAATATTTCAATGCGGCCGAAGAGATCGAGGCCCTGAAAAAGGAAGCGGAAGAGAGAGACCGGGAGCTGTACGCGGTCAGGCATGATCTGGTCAGCGTCAAGCTGAAGCTGGAGAATGCGCTGAAGCAGCAGAGTATTTTGGAGGGGAGACTTGAAGAATACAGAAAGAGAGCCGGCGCGGGCCCTCGCTGATCGTTCAGGAAAAATCGAACTGCTTGCACCGGCGGGGTCTTATGACAGCTGCCGGGCGGCGGTGAATGCCGGAGCGGATGCCATCTATATGGGCGGTCCGCTTTTTAATGCCAGGGCTTTTGCGGAAAGCTCCGGGGAGCAGGATATGCTGTCCGATGCCATTCATTACTGTCATCTGCGGGGCGTGAAGGTCTATATGACCCTGAACATCCTCATGAAAGACAGGGAGATGGAAGGGCTGTATGACTATGTAAAGCCCTATGCCGATTCCGGTGTGGATGCGGTCATCGTACAGGATCTGGGCGTGCTTTCCTTTGTGCGCCGTCATTTCCCGCGGCTCGCCGTCTTTGCCAGCACCCAGGCCTTTGTGACCGGACCGAGATACGCGTCCTTCCTGAAAGGACTGGGCGTGAGCCGCGTGGTCCCTGCCAGGGAACTGACGCTGGAGGAACTGAAAGCCATTGCCGATGCCGGCGTGGAGGTGGAAGCCTTCGGGCACGGCGCACTTTGCTATGCATACAGCGGGCAGTGCCTGATGTCGTCCTTCCTGGGCGGACGGAGCGGAAACCGCGGACGCTGCGCAGGCAGCTGCCGCCTGCCCTATCAGGTCCTGGACAGCGCGGGAAGGCCGTTCGGGAAGAACGCGGGCAGCTACGTGCTTTCCATGAAGGACCTGCATACGCTGAAGCTGATCCCGCAGCTGAGGGAGGCCGGCGTCTGTTCCATCAAACTGGAAGGCCGGATGAAATCTCCCCTGTATGTGGCGGGCGTCACGGCCGTTTACAGAAAATATCTGGATCTTTATGAGCGCCTTCTGGCAGAGGGCCGTCCCGGCTCCTACCGGGTCGCGGAACAGGACCTCCGCCTGCTCAGGGAGCTCTTTGACAGAGGCGGCTTTACGGAGGGCTATTTCACGGGCAAAAACGGCCCTGACATGGTCTGCCTGAAGGAAAAGCCGGAGATGAGGGTGCCGGATACCTCCCTTACGGATCCCATCCGGACAGCCTATGTGGACCGGGACAGCAGGATCCCCGTCTGCGGGAGCGCCGTGCTGAAAGCCGGCTCGCTGCCGGTGCTGACGCTGCGCAGCCTGCACCTGAGCGGAAAGGGACTGCCGGAATCCGAGATCACCGTGAGCGGGGACGCACCGGTACTCAGAGCGGAGAACCGGCCCTTAAGCAGGGAGGAGTTCGGAGATCGTCTGAAAAAACTGGGCGAAACGCCTTTTGAGATGAAAGAGCTGAGTATTGACGCGGAAGAGGGGATCTTCATGCCCGTTGGCGCCGTCAATGCGCTCAGGCGTAAGGCCGCGTCGATGCTGGAAGCGCGGTTGCTGCAGGATGCCGCTGCCCGTGCCGGAGCCGGCGCAGACGCAGGGGATGCGGATGCCGCGGCGGCGGACGGAAACGCAGGCCGGCAGGACGCCGGGGAAGGAGGCAGGGCATGAGCACGAAGAGAATGCAGAAAAGAGTCTGTGTGGAAACAAGGGCCCAGCTGAATGCCGCGCTTTCCGCCGTGTCTGTCGATGCCGTTTACCTGGACGCCTGCTTCTTCGGCGCGGAAGAATACGCCCGGCTCGCGGAAGAGATCCGCAGCCGCGGCAAAGAAGCGGGGCTCAGATTCCCCCAGGTCTGGAGGACGGAAGCGGAGCGCTATTTCACGGATCACCTCGCGGAGCTGAAGGAAGCGGAGTTTTCCCTGCTGCTTGTCAGAAGCATGGAAGGGCTGCTGTTCCTGGAAGATGCATACCTGCCGCTCTTTGGCGCTGCACTGACGGAGGCTGAAAAGCGCCCTTCCGGGGCGGACCCTTCCGCGGTGAAACGCCCCAGGCTGGTCCTGGACCACAGCATTTATGTGAGCAACGGCATGACGCAGGACCTGATCAGGGAACTGCTGCCGGCCCACGTCAGGACCCTGTCCCTGGAACTGGACAGGCGGGAGCTGCAGGCGCTGGTCCGGGAGGAGAGCGGCCCGGGCATGGAGTTTGAACTGCAGGTCTACGGCCGCGTACCCATGATGATCAGCCGCCAGTGCGTGCGTCACAATACGGCCGGCTGCAGCCGTCAGGAGGAGCTGCTCTTCCTGAAAGACCGGAAGGGCGCGCTGATGCCCGTCAAAAACTGCTGCCGCTTCTGTTTCAATACCATCTACAACAGCGTGCCCACCCTGCTGTACGACCTGGAGAAGGAGATCGCAGAGATAGCCCCCGATGCCGTCCGCTATGAATTCACGACGGAGACAGGGGAGGAATGCTCCGCGATCCTGTCAGGCGGCCTGCCGCCGTCGGGCAGCTTTACCAGGGGCCATTTCAGGAAAAGCGTGGACTGAGGCCTATCTTAATTTTCTTTTAAATTCGGGGCAGGTTCCTTGCTTTGCTTCGGAAAAGGATTATGATATACGGGTATTACTATCAATGAAAGCAGAAAAGAGGTATCGCAATGATAGAAGCGGTCAGCTGCGGTGGAATTGTGATCTACAGGGGAAAGATCCTTCTCCTGTACAAAAACTATAAGAACAGATATGAAGGCTGGGTCCTCCCCAAAGGAACCGTGGAAGAGGGAGAGACGCACGAGGAAACGGCACTCAGAGAAGTCAGGGAAGAGAGCAGCGCCGATGCAAAGATCGTGGAGTATGTGGGAAAGAGCAGCTACTCCTTTATGATCCCGGAGGATCAGGTGGAAAAAGAGGTCCACTGGTATCTGATGAAGGGAAAATCCTATTATTCCAAGCCCCAGAGTGAAGAATATTTCCGGGACAGCGGTTTTTACAAGTATCACGAGGCCATTCATCTTCTGAAGTTCCAGAATGAGAAGGATGTCCTTGAAAAAGCCTATGCCAGATTTCAGAAGCTCCGTCAGGACGGCAGCTGGGATAAACACTGAGGGGAGTTTCCATGGACAGATTCATAGCCGCGAAATACAGGGGCAGCACCAAGGAAATGCTGACACTGGATACGGATGCCCTTGCCAGATATACGGATATCATTGACCTCAGCATCGGGGACACGGATTTCATCACGGACGAAGCCGTGATCGATGCGGCGTTCCGCGACGCGAAAAGAGGCTACACGCGCTACGGCGTGCCCGGCGGAGACCCGGAACTGAAGGACGCCATCGTCCGCTTCTGGAACCGGAACTACGGCATTTCACCCACCGCGGGTCCCATCGGCCCGGATCAGCTGTACGTCGTCACCGCCACCTGCATCGGCATGACCGAAGTGATGCTGGCGATGCTGGATCCCGGGGACGAGGTCATCGTCCTGGCGCCCTATTTTCCCATCTATAAGGATCAGATCGAGATCGCGGGCGGCCGTGCCGTCATTGTGGAGCTGGACGCGGAAAACGGCTATTCCCTGGACAGGGAAAAGATCGGAGCGGCCGTAACGGACAGGACCAAAGCCATCATTTTCAACAACCCCACCAACCCCACCGGCCGGTATTACCGGCGGGACGAAATGGAAGTGCTGAGAACGCTGGCGCTGGAGCACGACATCGCCATCGTGGCCGACGAGGTCTATACGGACTACATCTATACGGATGATTTTCAGGCCATCAGGAACCTGCCGGATATGGCAGATCACACCATCACGCTGAACAGCTTTTCCAAGAACTTCATGATGACCGGCTGGAGGCTGGGCTACATCGTTGCGGATGCGGATTTCATCAAGGTCATCAGAGAGATCAACGACGCGGTGATGTACGCGGCGCCCTCCATTTCCCAGCGTGCGGCCATCAAAGCCATGGAGCTCCACGATGAGATCCGTGAAAAATATACGAAGCGTTTTCTGGAACGCCTCCGCTATGCCACGGAAAGGATCGAAAAGATCCCGTATTTCGACCTGGTGAAGCCGGAGGGGACCTTCTACCTCTTCCCGTCCATCAAAGCGACGGGGCTCAGTTCCAGGGAATTTGCGGCAAAGGCGCTGGAGGACGCGCATGTGATGCTGACCGGCGGGCAGATCTTCGGCCCGAACGGAGAGGGACACATACGGATCGCCTGCACCGTGGGGATGGACAGCCTGAAGGAAGCCTTCGACCGGCTGGAAAGCCTGCGTTTTTAAGGGCTCAGCCCGCATCAAAAGGAATGGAAAGATCGTAATATGAATAGCTATCTGGATTTATTTCTTACCTTCGCCAGGATCGGCGTGACCACCTTCGGCGGAGGCATTGCCATGCTCCCCATCCTGCAGCATGAAGTGGTCAAAAAAAAGCACTGGGCCGAGGATGAGGAACTGATCGATTATTTTGCCATCGGACAGTGTACGCCCGGCATCATTGCCGTGAACACCGCCACCTTCATCGGACACAAGCAGAAGGGCAGACTGGGCGGCATCGTGGCCACGCTGGGCATGGTGTTCCCCTGCCTGGTCATCATCATGATCCTGGCCGGCCTGATCGCCAATTTCGCGGAGCTGCCGGTGGTGAAGAATGCCTTTGCGGGCATTCAGGTGGCCGTCTGCGTGCTCATCTCCAATGCCACCATCAAGCTGATCAGAAAGGGCGTCGTGGATAAGGCGACCCTGGTCATTTTCCTGCTGATCTTCGCGGGCAGCAGCCTGCTGAGCCTGAGCCCCGTCATTTATGTGGTGCTGGCGGCCATTGCCGGCATCCTTCTGAAGGACATGGAGGTGAACGCGAAATGATGATCTACCTCCGTCTGTTCTATGAGTTTTTCAAGGTAGGCCTCTTTTCCGTGGGCGGCGGCCTGGCCACGCTTCCCTTCCTGAAGGAGATGGGAGAGCGGACCGGCTGGTTTACGAACACGGACATGATGAACATGCTGGCCGTTTCGGAGTCCACTCCCGGCCCCATGGGCATCAACATGGCTACCTACATCGGCTTTCTGCAGGGCGGCATCCCGGGCGGCATCGTCGCTACGATAGGAGAGGTGACGCCTTCGCTCTTCATCATCATGGCCGTTGCCGTGATGCTGAATAAATTCCGCACCAACCGCTATGTGGATCACGCGTTCTACGGCCTCAGGCCCGCTTCTGCCGGTCTGATCGCGGCCGCCTGCCTTTCGGTCCTGCTGACGGTCCTGACGGCGGTGCGTTCTTCCTCGGGCGCGCTGTTCAAGCAGTACAGCCTGGCGGGAGGGCCGCTGTTCTCGGTGCCGAAGCTGCTGCTCTTTGCCGTCCTCTGGCTCCTGGCCAACAAGGTAAAGCAGACGAAGAACCTGCATCCCATCGCCTTTGTGGCCATTGCGGCCGTCGTTGGCATCTGCTTTCGCTTTGCCGGGGTCTGAGGCATGAGGAAGTGGCTTTCAGAGAACCGGCATGCGCTGCTGATGCTGTATATGCTCTTTTATCTGCTGGCCTTTTTTACCATCGACCGGCTGCCGCTGGAGCATCATATCATCCGCTGCCCGCTGGATGACTGCATCGCCTTTAACCAGTATATGCTTCTGCCTTACGCCCTCTGGTTCGTCTGGTTCCCGGGCTGGCTGCTCTGGTTTCTCTTCAGGGCGCCCAGGGAATTCATCCGTCTGGCGCTGGTGATGTTTACGGGCATGAGCATCAGTCTGCTCATCTATCTCATCTGGCCGAACGGCATCGAGCTGAGGGAGGAGATCACCGGCACGGACCTTTGCTCCAGACTGGTGGGGCTGATCCGGGCGGCAGACACGCCCTACGGCGTCTGCCCCTCCATCCATGTGAGCACCATTACGGCCATTGCGCTGTCCGTGCACGGCAGCAGCCGGGCGGAACTGACGGCGCCGGTGCGCTGTGCGGTCTATTTCATTACGCTGCTCATCTGCTGGTCCACCATGGCCATCAAGCAGCACAGCATCGTGGACGTGGCGGCAGGCATGCTGCTCAGCCTGATCCTGTATCTCATATTCAATCTGACAGTGAACAAAGGACATGAAACAATACATTAAGATCCGCGGCGCCGCGGAGCACAACTTAAAAGACATCGACGTAGATATCCCGCGCAACGAACTGACGGTCCTGACGGGGCTTTCCGGCTCCGGAAAGTCGTCGCTGGCTTTCGATACCATCTATGCGGAGGGCCAGAGGCGCTATATGGAATCGCTGTCCTCCTATGCGAGGCAGTTCCTGGGGCAGATGGAGAAGCCGAAGGTCAAGAGCATCGAGGGGCTTTCCCCGGCCATCAGCATCGACCAGAAGAGCACCAGCCACAACCCCAGGTCCACGGTGGGCACCGTGACGGAGATCTATGACTATCTGCGTCTGCTCTATGCCCGCATCGGCATCCCGCACTGCCCGAACTGCGGCCGCGAGATCCGCCGCCAGACCGTGGATGAAATGACCGACGCCATCCTCAGGCTGCCGGAGAAGACCCGTATCCAGCTGCTTTCCCCGGTGGTGCGCGGCAGAAAGGGAGAGCATGTGAAGCTCCTTGAGCAGGCCGCCAGGGCCGGCTACGTACGCGTGCGCATCGACGGCAGCATGTACGAGCTGGGTGAAGAGATCCGGCTGGACAAGAACATCAAGCACGACATCGACATCGTGATCGACCGCCTGATCATCAAGGAGGGCATCCAACAGCGCCTGACGGATTCCATCGAAAACGCGCTGCGCCTGTCCGACGGCCTGATGACGGTGGACGTCATCGACGGGGAGCCCCTGCGCTTTTCCCAGAACTTTGCCTGTCCGGAATGCGGCATCAGCATCGAGGAGATCGAGCCGCGTTCCTTCTCTTTCAACAATCCCTACGGCGCCTGCCCGGAGTGCTATGGCCTGGGCTACCGGATGGAATTCGATCTGGATCTGATGATCCCGGACCGCAGCCTCAGTCTGAACCAGGGCGCCATCCAGGTCAGCGGCTGGCAGTCCAGCAGCACCAAGGGCTCCTATTCGCACGCCATGCTGGAGGCGCTGTCCAAAGCGTACGGCTTCAGCCTGGATACGCCGTATGAGAAACTGTCGCCCGAGGCCAGGGACATCATCGAAAACGGCACGAAGGGGAGAAGCGTCACCCTGCATTACACCTCCAAATACAGCGGCGGAAGCCGGTATGAGGTGAATTTTGAGGGCCTGATCGAGAATACCAGACGGCGTTACAAGGAGTCCTTTTCCCAGGATATGAAGGAGGCCTATGAGGAATACATGCGCAAGGATCTCTGCCCCTTATGCGGCGGGCAGAGGCTGAAGCGCTCCTCCCTGGCCGTGACCGTGGGCGATGAAAACATCTATGAGCTCTGCGTCCATCCCATCCGGGAACTGAAGGAAAAGCTTGCCGGCCTGCAGCTGTCGGATTTCCGCAGGCAGGTGGGCGCCGACATCATCAGAGAGATCAATGCCAGACTGAGCTTCCTGGTGGACGTGGGCCTGGATTATCTGACGCTGGGCCGGGCTACGGCAAGCCTGTCCGGTGGCGAGGCGCAGCGCATCCGTCTGGCTACGCAGATCGGCTCCGGCCTGGTGGGCGTGGCTTATATCCTGGACGAGCCCTCCATCGGACTGCACCAGCGGGACAACGAAAAGCTGCTGGGCACGCTGATGCATCTGCGCGATCTGGGCAACACGGTCATCGTGGTCGAACACGATGAAGACACCATGCGGGCTGCCGACCACATCGTGGACATCGGCCCGGGCGCAGGCGCGCACGGCGGCTATGTGGTGGCGCAGGGCACCGTGGACGATATCATCGCCTGCAGGGAGTCGATCACGGGACAGTACCTCTCCGGGGAAAAGAAGATCCCGGTGCCGGCAAAGAGGCGTCAGCCGAAGGGCTTCCTGACGGTCCGCGACGCATATGAAAACAACCTGAAGCACATTGACGTGGCATTCCCGCTGGGCATCGTCACGGCGGTGACCGGTGTGTCCGGCAGCGGAAAATCCAGTTTGGTCAATGAAATCCTGTACAAGAGCCTGGTCAGGAAGCTGAACCGGGCCAAGGCCGTGCCCGGAAAGCACGGCAGCATCGACGGGACGGAGCAGCTGGACAAGATCATCTGCATCGACCAGTCGCCCATCGGCAGGACGCCGCGTTCCAACCCAGCCACCTATACCGGCATTTTTGATATGATCCGCGATCTTTTTGCGGCCACGCAGGATGCCAAGACCAGGGGCTACAGCAAGGGCCGTTTCTCCTTCAACGTCAAGGGCGGCCGCTGCGAGAGCTGCAGCGGCGACGGCATCATCAAGATCGAGATGCATTTCCTGCCGGACATCTATGTGCCCTGCGAGGTCTGCGGCGGAAAGCGCTACAACCGTGAGACCCTGGAGGTGAAATACAAAGGCAAGTCCATCTACGACGTGCTGGAGATGACAGTAGAAGAGTCCGTGGACTTCTTCAGCAACATCCCCTCCCTGCAGCGCAAGATCCGGACCCTCTACGACGTGGGCCTGGGCTATGTGAAGCTGGGGCAGCCCAGCACGGAGCTTTCGGGCGGCGAGGCGCAGCGCGTGAAGCTGGCCACGGAGCTTTCCAGGCGCAGCACGGGAAAGACCATCTATGTGCTGGACGAGCCGACCACGGGCCTGCACTTTGAGGATGTCAGCAAGCTGATCACCATCCTCCACAGGCTGGCGGAGGGCGGCAATACGGTGGTCGTGATCGAGCACAATCTGGACGTGATCAAAACAGCGGACTATATCATCGATCTCGGACCCGAGGGAGGAGACGGCGGCGGCACGGTCATTGCCCGCGGCACGCCGGAAGAAGTGGCGGAAAACCCCGTCAGCTACACAGGAAAATTTCTGAAGCCCTATCTGAAGAAAGGATGAGCAGATGTTATTTGAAGACATTAAGATCGTAGACAGGGAGTTTCAAATCAGAGAACATATGTATGTGGGCACCGAAGGGCCTTACATCCGTTACGTGGGCGATCAGGCGCCGCTCAAAGAATACGGCAGCCGCTATGACGGCCGGCGAAAGCTTCTGATGCCGGGCTTTTACAACACCCACTGCCATGTGCCCATGACCCTGCTCAGGGGGCTTGGCGAGGGCCTGCCCCTGCACCGCTGGCTGAATGAAAAGGTGTTCCCTTTTGAGGCAAAGATGTCCCGGGACGACGTTTACAAAGGGACGCTGCTGGGCGCGATGGA
>Ga0129307_1002769_pt1 | contig 12724 bp, 13 predicted proteins | sample P1105metagenome_FD_94437 | JGI IMG/M metagenome (GOLD analysis project Ga0129307, IMG submission 94437) | Capybara group fecal microbial communities from Wisconsin, USA - P1105 metagenome | ecosystem: Host-associated > Mammals > Digestive system > Large intestine > Fecal | place: USA: Wisconsin... | reverse complement strand
GCGAAGGCCGCACGGGCCCCTCCCTGCACCCTCCCCATCGCTGCACAAGTGCCAACCTTACGGCTCAGAAATGAGCCTGCGAGCAGTCTCGCAGCATTCGCCTTTTAAGGTTGTGGCCGACGCCTCCATTCTCGCGACGATTTATTATCATCATCAAATTATACAACCTTTCAACTCGCTTATCACCATGCTTTAATATGCCTATGAAGCGTTTTTTTTATTTTATTGACCCACCGATAATTGCAGATGAGCCACATTTTTCTACCTTTACGCCGAAAAAACAGGTGACAAAAGTCGCTATAGAATAAAGCGATTACAAGCACCATAAAATGAGTCGGCGGAGAATCCCGCCACAAATCGGAGATTATCATGGGTTTTAAATGCGGCATCGTAGGCCTCCCCAACGTAGGCAAGAGCACCATCTTTAACGCAATCACCAACGCAGGAGCAGAATCCGCAAACTATCCGTTCTGCACCATCGATCCGAACGTCGGCATGGTGAGCGTCCCGGATGCACGCCTCGACGAACTCGTAAAAGTCTACAACCCGAAATCCATCGTCCCGGCCGTTACAGAATTTGTCGATATCGCAGGTCTTGTAAAAGGCGCCAGCAAGGGCGAAGGTCTCGGCAACCAGTTCCTCACCCACATCCGCGAATGCGAAGCTATCATGGAAGTGGTGCGCTGCTTTGACGACGAAAACATCATTCACGTGAACGGTTCTGTCGATCCGATCCGCGACGTGGAAGTCATTGAAACTGAACTTATCCTCAAGGACTTGGACACTGTCGAAAAGCGCCTTACGACCGAAGCGAAATCAGCACGCACAGGCAACGCCGAAGCAAAAGCACGCCTCGCCGCCTGCGAACTCTTGAAAAAGACCATGGAAGAAGGCCGTGCCGCACGCACCGTGATGCACGACAGCGACGAAATGGAACTCATCATCAAGGACCTCGGACTCCTCACGGCAAAGCCGCTCTTCTACTGCGCAAACGTCAAGGAAGACGACATCCTCACCGGGAACGCCTACGTCGATCAGCTCAAGGAATACGCATCCAAGCACGGTCACGACGTCATCGTCATCAGCGGCAAAATCGAAGAAGAGCTCTCCGCGATGGAACCCGCCGACAAGGCCGACTTCCTCAAAGAACTCGGCATGACCGAATCGGGACTTGATTCTGTTGTTCGTAAAGGCTATGAAATTCTCGGCCTCCGCACGTTCTTTACCGCAGGCGAAAAGGAATGCCGCGCTTGGACATTCCACGCAGGCTTCAAGGCACCGCAGTGCGCAGGCGTCATCCACACGGACTTCGAACGCGGATTCATCCGTGCAGAAACGCTCAGCTACGCCGACTTCCTCAAGCACGGCAGCTGGAACGCAGCAAAAGAAGCCGGTCTCGTCCGCACGGAAGGTAAGGAATACCTCGTGCAGGATGGCGACATCATGTACTTCTTGTTTAACGTTTAGGTTTCAGGTAACAAGAGTTTGGTTTAAAAAAGGTCGCGAGTTATCGCGGCCTTTACGTTTTCAGGGAAGATAGAAATTAGCCAAATTCGTCATCGTATCCGTCATCGAGTTCGTCAATATCTTCAAGGTCTTCATCGTCATCTTCGCCATACGATCCTCTCAACAGACTAGAATCGCCTTTCATGTACAAAACTTCCATAAAAGGAGGCGTATATTTTTTCTTTTCGATTTTAATATTCATATAGCAGCCTCTTTACTTGACAACAACTTTCTTTCTATTATTGTAATAAGTACCCTTTGCGGTCGGCTTGTGCTGTAATTTGCGACCCTTCATATCGTACCAACGGTCTTCTACAGTAATTTCACCTGTATAGGTATTGAGCGTGCCGAGATACGTTCTGCTGCTATCCGCTTTAATGATGTGAACATCAATAGTTTTCGGCAAATCATCCAAACTGGCAACATCATCTGCGGATTTTGCCAAGCCCTTTACCTGCGAAGCCTTGGGCAAAGTACACTTGAGATAAGCTCTGAACGGTCTGATATAAGCACAGCTCTTTTCGCTACAAGCAGCTTTCGTAAACTGACCTATTTTTGTGTTATTTTTTTCTTTAGCGGCAAAGCCATAAATACCCTTAGGATTCTTGAATTCTATGCGTTCGTAGGTTCCGATAACATCCCAGTTGTAATCGCCGCTAGTGAACGAGGTCTTTTTTTCATTTTTCTCAGTATTGATTGTTACGTAATTAGGATTACGTTGTTCCATATTGAAAGAAATAGAGTAATCCTTACCTTCAGAAATAACCACATAGGGGGTATTCGCTTCAATTACATTAGAATATTTTTCCCTGACATTGACTCGATAATCGCAAGTTTCGCAATCCTTGACAACACTAACATATTCATATACGTCAAAACCTTGCCCAGCAATCCAAGTCTCTACACCAAACGGGAGCATCAATGTCGATGGAACTCCATTCTTGAAAACACGGCTATAATAAACAGAATCCACCTTGATATCTTCGGTAATCACCGGGGTTTCATCAGAACTATCGTCGATATAGGCAACTTTCCATTCGACCTTGGTATTCTGCCCATTAACCATTCTATCTACAAACACTTTCTTTATCGTAATGGCACCGTAGTGATCGATAATTTCTTCATCGGCAGCAAAAGACGTTCCCGCAAAAGCAAGGGCAAATGCGAAAGCAGAAATCAGTTTTAATTTATTCATTGTTTACCCCCAAATTTGGAACCAAGCAAAAAGAATAGCGAAGCAAACGAAAAGCGCTTGTAGTCTTGCGGTTGTTTGTAATAGTATTCCTTTTCGTAGTAGCCGTAATGGCCCGGTTCATACTCGCATTGGTTCATCACAATCGCTCCCGGCTTTTTAGAATAGCGAGAAACTTTAGATAACGTTTCCTTGATATCATCCATACGGTGGCATCCGTAACGCAACACAAACAGCGAGAAATCGACCAGCGGGCAAATCAATTCGGCGTCGGTCACCAAATTCAGCGGAGGCGTATCGACGATGACCACATCAAATTTCTGACGGGCTTCTTTAAGCAATTTGTCCATAGCTTCACTGCGGAGCAAGCCGCACGTACTCATGGTAGTCCTTCCAGAGCAAAGCACAAATAAATCATCATTAAATTTACTTTGGGCAACATCATCCAACGTCGCCTTGCCTAAAAGAATATCAGCAAGGCCAAACTTTGAACTTTCATGATGAATTCCACGGCGCATATCGGCATCAATCAGCAAAACCTTTTTGCCGTTAGCAGCCATGGTCGCCGCCAAATTCTGCGAAACAAAGCTTTTGCCCACGCCCGAAACAAGCCCCATCACAAGAATCACAAGATGTTCCATCGGTTGCGACAACGAGAACTTGACGGCAGTCATCATAGATTCAAAAGATTCCGTCACTTCATCGTCTGTCCTTTGCAAAACAAAAGGCTTTCCATGAGATAAAAGTTTTTTCTTTCGCAACAACCTATCTTTAGAACAAGGAACTTTCACCAATACATTCATTCCAGTTTCACGTTCGATTTCAGACGCACTGCGAACACCTTTTTCATCATATACATCATGAGGATAAAGAACATTCCCAACAAAAATCCCGCCGCAACAGAACAAATGAGAATTCTCAAGCGCTTCGGCTTAGAGGGCTGCGCTTCGACCTGCGCCAAATCGACAATACGCACGTTACCGACTTCGCCCACGCGCACAACTCGCAACTGCTGAATGTTATTGAGCATGGTCGTATAAATTTCGCTGTTCACAGCCACTTCTTCTTGCAAGCGTTGAACTTCCTGCTGTGTAAGCGGCATCTTTTCGGCACTCTTCTTGAGCTGAGCCAATTCGCCTCGCAACTTATTCTGGCGTTTGACAAGAGTCACGACACTCGGATGCTCCGCCTTAAAAAGACGCATCGCTTCTTGTTTCTTTTGTTCCAAATCAAGAATTTGACGCTGCAAATCATTTTCTTTCGAGATGTGAGCACGCGTTTCGCCATTCATATCAATGGAACCTATTTTATAGCGGTAATCCGCCAGCACTCTCTCGGCACTATCGAGTTTCGCCTTGACACTGGGCAATTGGCTTTCCAAAAATCCAAGCGTCTTTTCGGCCTCAGAAGTACGCATTTCGATGTTCTGGCGCAAATAAGTTCTAGCGATGGTATTCAAGATAGAAGCCGCACGATCAGGATAACGATGGCTGTAACGCACAGCAATGATGCCTGTTTTTTTGCCACGTTCCATCACATTCAAAGCCCCCATCAAAACCCTTCCGGCCTTTAGCGTAGAGCCCTGAACAAGAACAAACTTTTGCCCTTCTTTCGCCAACATAAAGTTGACGCGAATAACGAGAGAATCGTCTGCATACTTGACGTTATAAACTTCTCCCGGCTTGGCATTTTTAAGGATAGTCTTTCCTTCAGGTTCAATCACAGAATAAGCATCACCATCTTCGCCTTCTACAACAGCAGTCCACTTTTCAAGTTGAAACTTTTCCGGTATTCGCAAGGAATCCAAATCCATGCGGCCTTCTTGATGAGTCAAACGATCCCAAAAGCCCGTCGGAATTGCTTTTAAATGAAGGTGTTCCTCGGCGGCCACGCTGCTAAGCACCATGCGACTTTTGATAAGTTCAATTTCGGCATCTGCAGGGCTTGCCAATTCAAGCACTTCGCCCATTTCGCCCATAGCCTTGGTCGATTTGCTGCTAGCACCCTTTACGTTCACTTGGAGCAGAACGTCGCTAGAATACTGAGGACGAACCCACATGGCATACGCCCCACCAATCAAAGTTGCAACAACAACAAAGAGAGCAAGCGTCCATTTCTTTTTCCAAAGAATTACAATCGCCTCTTGCAGAGTAATGGCGTTATCCTCTTTCATCGCCGGATTCACGGCGGATCCCGAAACTACTGCTTTTTCTTGCTCTGACATAGTACCTTTGGGTTATTTGCGAATGTAAGAGCAAATATAAGTTAAGCATTCATTTAATTAAAGGATTTTCAAGCATACCTTATTTTTTCATTTTCATGACTTTTTTGTTACAAAAATTACCAAGAAAAAGTATTCAAAATTAGGCAAAGAATTTATGCAAAAATAACGAATTTAACTATAAAATAAAATAAAAAGAAAAGTTTATGTGATTAATTTCACAAAAATAACAAGCTATCATAGCCATTTATAAAACTTACATATTTGCTATTTTTGCTTTCTACAAGCCTAAAAATCTTCTTCAGCACAATCAAGCACAACGTCAATACCGCCATTAATACGTTTCATAAGACTATCCGCAGGCAATTGTTCCGACTCTTTTTGTTTTGATTTTTTTTGTTTCGACATCCGCCCTTTGCATTTGGGCTCAGTAACTTCGCGCAATGGTTGCCATTCAGAACAAGCATAACCCGAAGCAATCCATTCTCCATTTTTTCTTACAAACAGCGGAATAAGGAAACGCATTGCCTTCCATTTTTCCTTATATAAATTGTTTCTAGAAAACAAACTCCCTGCCCCCCACAAGTTTTTAACCGATGCGTAACCAAACTTTCCTTGGAGCGAATCAACAGGAACAAATTGCATATCTTCTATTTTTTTATCTCCCCCGGATCAACATAAGATATACGGAATTCACGTTTTCCGTTATGCGATTCGAATTGAACCATTCCGTCAAAATCAATTGCAGATTCAAGTGGATAAATTGTTTGTAAATCTACATTACTTTCTATAGGTTGCCGATACATAAATTGAAATTTTTGTGGGACATCGTTTTTGCTGTAATGAATCCTTAATTTATATCGTTGTTCCATACAGGAATGAAAGCTCTCTAAGGAATCATTCTGAGCAAACAAAAATGCTGGCAAAGCAAGAAATAAAGCGACAAAGAAATTCATAACAAATTCACTTTCATGAGCAATTAACTTCATCACTTTTTTAGGACTTTCGCAGAACGGATTATTTTTTCGCAAACGGCAGAATCTACTAAATCGGGGCGGTAATTAAATTCCACAAACAGCGGCGTTGGCTTGCTGAATATTGAAGTAGAACGGTTAGCATGAATAACAACGGTTCGATGAACTGATATAGCACCATGGAATATACTCATAGAATCGAGGCGGGCGAACATCATAAAGCCTTTCTCTTTGCATTTTTTATTGGTCGGTTTGCCGTGTTTTGTGTACTCGCCATCATAAAAAGACATAATATGATTGTCAAAAGAATCTTTGACATAACGAACGTTCCATTTGCTATTGGATTCAGACGAATCAACGGAAAAACCATCGGGCAGTTCGAGCAGATAATAAGATGCGCGATACACATTCTTGCCATCAGCAACAGAGTCCTCGTTCGAGTTGGAACAGGAAATCAAAAGGACAGCAAATGCAAATAAAAGGAGAAGAATATTTTTCATTGTTTAAAATTCCTCTTCGGCACAATCAAGCACAGCATCAATATCGCGATTAATGCGTTTCATAAGGCTATCCGCAGGCAATTGTTCCAACGTTTTTGATTTTGCGACTTTGGGTTTCGCCGTTTGCCCTTTGCATTGGGGGTCCGTAACTTCGCGCAACGGTTGCCAATCAGAACAAGCGTAACCTGAAACATGCATTCCTTGGAAATCACTTAAAAGAGGCGTCAAAAAGCGCATTTCCTGCCATTTCCCTTTGAAAAGATTGCTTCTCGTAAACAAGCTCCCTGTACCCCACAAATTACTGACAGTCATAGATTCAGTTTTTCCCAAAAGCGATTTCACAATCTTTATTTTCGATTCATCCAGCTTCTTTTCTTCGCCGGGATTCACATAAGAAATGGGAAACTCACGAATTCGACCATCATACCTCAATTGAACAAATCCATCATAATCAATTGCAGCCAGGATTGGTGAAATCATAAATTCGTCTTCTAGATATTTTGAACGCGAATGATAAGTAAAATCAAACGATTGTGGAACATCGTTCTTGCTGTAATGAATATTTAATTTGTATAGTTTCGAACAATTATGAGGCGGTCTTGGAGGCGGTTCCATCTGACATTTTTTCATCAACTTTTCTTTAAACTGATTATCGTCCATAGCCATTAACAAATCAACGACATCTGTTTTTTCAGCATATTTTCCATTCCATCCGATTTCACAAGATTCGTTGATGTGGAACGAACCTTTGTATTCATCACCCATAAAGCAATCGGCAAGAAACAAGTATTTTCCGTTTTTTTCAAAGAAGTCTTGGTTCGCTGACACAGCAGGCAAAAGTTCGATATCTTTTACTAACGTTCGCATATCCTTTATATGCAATTTGCGCAACTTAGACATTGTTACGCCTCCCAAAGAATCATTATCAGGCATATAAATGCTGCACAAATAATTTTTGTTATAGCTGTGGATTTTTGCAGAACGGATTATGTTTTCGCAAATTGCTGTATCTACTTGATCGGGATAATAAATGAATTCCATTGATACAGGGAAACACCATGAGCTACTTTTCTTGCAGCTCAGTTTAGACCAAATATAAACAAAGCGAACTTTAGTCTTTACGCCATCAATAACCCTAACAGCATCATGTCTTCCAATCTCACTAAATTCATTCGGATTTTCAGGACGCAAAAACTTAATCAAATAATAATCACGCCAAGATACCGATGGGGTAAAAATCATAATTTTGTTCCCTAAAGAGTCTTTAATGTGATAAAACCCATAATCAACACTTTCCACAGAATACCCTTTAGGGAGCGCTATGTGGAAACGATTCGTAACATAATAGTCCTTTGCAGCAACGGGAAATTCATTCGATTTTGAGTGGACAACAGAGTCCTCGTTCGAGTTGGAACAAGCAACTAAGAGCAAAGCAAAAAGGATTGAAAGGATTGCGGCAAAAGCATTTATGAATTTCATCGTAGTATAAACTACATAAATTAACGCGCTGATGGCAAAAAAATTAGCCTATGGAGTTTGTCCATAGGCGTTTTTTAAAGGAGGTGCCCGCCTTCGCGGGCATAACAAGCCTACTTCGCGACCTTTGCGAAAGCCTTTTCGAGTTTAGCGAGAGCTTCGTCGCATTCAGCAGCGGAGACGTTCAGCGGCGGGAGCATACGCAACACGTTGCCCTTGGCGCTGAGCACCATCAGCTTTTCGTCGCGGGCAGCAGCAATCACGTTGCCGACCGGGAGCGATTCGTCCAAAGCAAGACCGAGAATCAAGCCTTCGCCACGGATTCCCTTGATAACCGGGTACTTAGCAGCGAGCTTTTCGAGGCCAGCCTTGATCTGAACAGAGCGAGCCTTCACATTGGCAAGGAGTTCCGGCTTTGTAATCTGGTTCACGACAGCGAGACCCACGGCACAAGCGACCGGGTTACCGCCAAACGTCGTGCCGTGATCGCCAGCCTTGAGCTGGTCTGCCACCTTCTGGCGCAAGAGAACTGCACCGAGCGGGAGACCGCCACCGAGTGCCTTGGCGAGAGAAACGAGGTCTGCGTCAATGCCGTGCTTTTGGAGGCCGAGGAACGTTCCGAGACGTCCCATACCGGCCTGCACTTCGTCCACGATAACGAGGCAGCCGAATTCCTTCTTGAGGCTGTTGATTGCAGTGACCATTTCGTCCGAAACAGTCATCACGCCACCTTCAGCAGCGAGAGATTCGAGCATGATGGCGCAAGTGTCGTTGTTGACTTCGGCCTTGAGGGCTGCCACATCGTTCCAAGGAATGTGAACAAAGTCACCCGGCATGGAGCCAAAGCCTTCGCGGAGCGACGGCTGACCCGTTGCAGAAAGAGCGGCAAAAGTTCTGCCGTGGAAGCTGTTCACGAACGTGACAATCTTCTGGCGATTCTTTTCGCCCTTCCGGTCAAAATACTTACGTGCAAACTTAATGCAGCCTTCGTTAGCTTCGGTACCGGAGTTGCAGAAGAAAGCCTTGTCGAAACCCGTTGCAGCGAGGAGAGCCTTAGCGAGGTTCACCTGCGGGTAGTTCGGATAAAGGTTAGAGATGTGCATGAAACTGTTCATCTGTTCCACAACAGCATTCTTGATACCTTCGTTCTGGTGACCGAGTGCGTTTACGGCAATACCGGCGACAAAGTCCAAATACTTGTTGCCATCTTTGTCAAAAAGGTAGGAACCTTCGCCACGGACAAATTCAATCGTGGCCTTGCCATAAAGCGGTGCGATATACTGCTTGTCTTCTTCAAAAATCGAATTAGCCAAGGATTGTGCCATAGTTCAGTTCTCCATTAATTTGTTTTACAAAGTGTTCGGCATCCTTCCAGCCGACAATGTGAATGCTCTTGAGGCCGCGTTCAATGCTCTTGAAGCTTTCGCGGACCTTCGGAATCATGCCGCCACTGATGACGCCCTTTTCGATAAGCGCTTCGCTAGCGTCTTTCGAAAGCTCAGGAATGACGGTCTTGGTATCGTCCATCACGCCCGGGACGTCGCTCACCAGCACGAACTGGTCAGCATGGAGTGCCACAGCCAGTTCACTGGCAGCGGTATCGGCATTCACGTTCCAGCTTACAGCCTTGCCGTTTTCGTCGGGACCGATTGAGATCGGGCTTACCACGGGAACAAAGCCAGCGGACCAAAGCGTTTCCACGATCTTCGGATTGACCTTCTTGACTTCACCCACGAGGCCAAGATCCACCTTGCCCTGCTTTTTAACAACTTCGAACAACTTGGCATCTACGCCGCTCAGACCGACGGCGTTGCAATTGTTTTCGAGGAGCATGCGCACGAGCTTTTTGTTGACGTGTCCCGAGAGCGTCATTTCGACCATCTTCATGATAGAAGGCGTCGTGACTCGGAGACCGTCGATAAAGGTTGGTTGTTCTCGGAGCAAGGAGATGTTTTCGTTGATGTCCTTGCCACCGCCGTGTACCACGGCCACTTGGCAGCCCATAGCCGGAAGCTTGCTGACTGCCGCCACAAAATCGGCCAACTTAGCTTCGTCGATTGCCAAGCTGCCACCAATTTTTACAACCACTTTTTTCATCGCTTACGATGTCCTCATAATTCTCAGGCGAAAAGCGAGCACCATTGCCCGGATTAGCCCGAAAAATTCACCGCAAATTTAGAAAAAGGAATTAGCAAGCTCAATATATGGGCCCCAAAATAAGCTTTAAATAAAACTTCTTGGAGCCTTTTTTCAAATCGTAAGTATCCAAGATTGAATAGGAATATGAGGCCGAAATTCTCGCCCAAGTAATATTCACGTTCAAGTCGCCATGGGCGCGCAAATAAAATTTATGCCACGGACTAAAAGCAAACCAATCCGTTTTGTAGCCAAGCCCGATCGAAACGGGAACGTATTTTCGCACCACAAAATATTCCAAGGTCGGATTCAACAATGTCGCCAAGCCAAACCAAATGCGACCAATCGTCTCCGAACCAAAGATCCAACTATCCACAAAAGAAGCCATTGCCAACACGCCGTTTATAGCGATACCAGCACCGATTCTTGCACACCCCTTCGAATTCGTACACGAATCCCCAACATCAGAAAGAATGTGAAAATTGAAAAGTTCAGAGCTAAGATACACCCCATTCGCCAACCAACGGCCATAGTCCACATTTACATTATAATCCACATGGTGCCCCCAGGCAGTGTATTCTAGGCCCAAAGACCCCATATGCTTTGCAATCTTTAGTTCATCACTGTAACGTTCAAAAATTCCAACCGAGCGTGACGAATCTTCGCCCTCCATTTCAACGCGCGCGCCCTCCACTTCGGAGAAATTTTTCTCCGCTTCAGCGAAATCGCCTTCAGTTTCGGCAAACGAAATCACCATAAAAAACAATATAAGGCAAACAAGTTTACGCATTTGAATAAGAAAATACAAACATTCTCTCTTTTCTTTCACTTTTTTCATCTCCATTCGTAATTTTTTTTTATATCTTTTGGAAAAACTCAACCATTATAAGAGGTATTTTATGGCAATTACAAAAGTTTGGCTCGATGAATCTAGCGACGAATGCGTCTCCTGCGGTGCTTGCGAAGCTACTTGCGACGCAGTCTTCTCCGTTCCGGAAAAGATGGTCGTGAAGGAAGACGCAGATTTCGCTGCTTACGAAAACGAAATCAAGGACGCTGCAGAAAGCTGCCCGGCTGGCGTCATCAAGTTCTCGTAATTCGAGCTTTTAGGCAAAGTTGTCGCGATTACGCGATGTAACGAAGCTTTGCTTATCTCGTGAGATTGAACACAAAAACAGCACTCGATTCTATCGAGTGCTGTTTTTGTTTGTTTTGAAAGAGGGATGCCCACTTAAAAAGCACCATGTATGCCGACCCAAAAACGGAGTTCGGGGAGACAATTCCGCACTTACGCTGTCATCCCGGCCCTGTGCCGGGATCGGTTGTTTATCGCAAAACACTGGCCCCGGAATGAATCCGGGGTGACAAGCTTTGGGATGACTGCGGTCGCGACTCTCGGCTATTTGAACTTCTTAGCCATGGACTTGAGGAGGGCATTCATCTTGGCAGGCTGAGCCGGATTCGGCTTTTTCTGCGGCTGCATGCCCGGGCGTTCCTTGCCCGCAATCTTGTTCTTAAGGTCGGCAATCGTTGCGTGACCCTGGATGCCGCCCTGCGGACGAGCTCCACCGTCGCGATGACCAACGCCACGCGGGCCACCCACGCGCTGACCGCGAGGACCATTTGCGCCAGCACCGGCGACACCGTCCGTAGATTCCTGCTTCATGGAAAGGCTGATGCGCTTCTGGTTTGCGTCAACGGCAACAACGCGGACCTTCACCACGTCACCGACCGTGAGCACATCCTTAGCATCCGTCACGTACTTGTCGCTGATTTCAGAAATGTGAACAAGGCCGTCCTGATGCACGCCAATATCGACAAACGCACCGAAGTTAGCGACGTTCGTCACCACGCCTTCCATCCAGCTGCCCGTCACGAGGTCGTTGATAGTCTTGATGCGGTCATCGAACTTTGCATAACGGAATTCCTTACGCGGGTCGCGGCTCGGCTTCTGGAGTTCCTTCACGATATCTTCCAAAGTAGCACGACCAACTTCGTCGCTCAAGAATTCATCGAGCTTGATACCCTTCACAGCGTCTGCATTGCCGACCATTTCCTTGACCGGAACGCCGACCTTTTCTGCCATCTTTTCGACGAGGGCGTAGTTTTCAGGATGCACGGCGGAATCGTCGAGCGGGTTTTCAGCACCTGGAATGCGCATAAAGCCTGCGGCCTGTTCAAAAGCCTTCGGGCCAAAGCCCTTGACCTTCTTCAAGTCTTCGCGGCTTGCGTATGCACCGTTTTCTTCACGGTACTTCACAATAGCTTCAGAGAGCGTGTTGCTGAGGCCCGCCACATGAGAGAGGAGCGGAGCAGAGGCGCTGTTCACATCAACACCGACCATGTTCACGCAGCTTTCCACCACTTCATCCAAGCGCTTCTTGAGTTCGCGCTGGTTCACGTCGTGCTGGTACTGGCCCACGCCAATGGACTGCGGATCGACCTTGACAAGTTCAGCGAGCGGGTCCTGCAAGCGGCGGCCAATGGAAATAGCGCCACGGGTCGTCACGTCTTCCTTCGGGAATTCGGCAATAGCGATCATGCTTGCGCTATAGACAGATGCACCGGCTTCAGAGACGATGACGCGCGGCGGAACCTTGCCCTTGAACTTGAGAGCCATTTCGCCACAGAAAGCATCCGTTTCGCGGCTTGCCGTACCGTTACCGATAGCAATCAAGTCAATCTGATACTTGTCGATGAGGCTCATCAGATAAACTGC
>Ga0129307_1002768_pt1 | contig 12728 bp, 3 predicted proteins | sample P1105metagenome_FD_94437 | JGI IMG/M metagenome (GOLD analysis project Ga0129307, IMG submission 94437) | Capybara group fecal microbial communities from Wisconsin, USA - P1105 metagenome | ecosystem: Host-associated > Mammals > Digestive system > Large intestine > Fecal | place: USA: Wisconsin... | reverse complement strand
AGTGATTGGAGTGAATGTCACACCGGCCGCCGTGGGCGTTCCGCTGATCACGAATTCCGCATCATCCGGGACAACGTCGCTGCCCTGCAGACCGCTTGCGGTCTTCGTCAGCTTCAGTGTCGCGGTGTCAAACGAGTTTTCGAATGCAACAGTGTTGTCTCCTTCAGGAGTGATCGTTCCCGTTGCCGGGTTTTCTGCAGGGGCAGTAATAGTGTATCCATCTGCCGCAGTTTCTGTCACTTCGTAGTTCGCACCAACCGGCAGGCCATCAATGGTGTAGGTTTCGCCATGTTTCAGAGTGAAGGATGCCCCGTTCGCACCAAGAGTTACCTTGCCTGTGGTTTCCGTGCCGTCGGCATTTGATTTCGTATAATCATACGTTCCGGTAAGCGCGGTGTCAGAATTCGTGATCTTAACAGTGAATCTGAATTCCTGAGAAGCATCGATCGTAAAGCCTTCCGGAACAACCACCGTCTTGGTAACTGTCAGGCTTGCCACATTGCGGGTATTGGTGATCTTTTCGCCGTTAGCAACCGGAGTCGTCGGATCACATTCGTAGTTATCCGGGACTTTGGTCTCCTGAACAGTGTAGGTAACTGACGCATTATCAATATATACAGGAAGATTGGCATAGGTAATGGTATAGGTGCCATCTTCATTATCCGTGATGGTCAGATTCGCATCGTAGGCATCCGAAACGGTTCCATTGACGAGAAGGGAGATATTCTCGGTAAACTCATCCGCAGTCGGACGGCTACCGTCCTGGTTGTTGTTGTCGACCCATTCCTTGGTTACAGTAATGGAAGTCTCCTCATACTTATTCGTGTAGTCAACGTAGAACTCGGTGTTCGGGACGTTAATCGTACCAGAAACAGTAATATTTCCACCCGCCGGGACCTCAGGTTCTTCCTTATAGTTCTCGTCCTCAGCTTCTTTTACGATTCTTCCTTCAGAAGTAACAAACTGGAACCCATCCGGAAGGGATGTCTCTGTAATTGTATAGGTAGTTTCGGAAGGCAAGTTCAAGAAACGTACTGTCCAACCGGCTTTAACGGAAATAGTAATCGACGCGCCACTCGGGACACTGAAATAGCCGTTGAAATCTGTTGACGGTTTTTCCGAAACAACAGTTTCATCGTTTAACTGGTATTTGATGCCTGTTGCTGTTGCAATATCAGGATCTTTTACTGTATCGCCATCCCATGCAGAAAACCAGATATCGTCTCCATTTGCATCGGTAATCGTAACAGTAAATGTAAACACCGCATCAGGATCGGCACCCTCACCGGTAACTTTCTTCTCCAACTGCAGCCAGCTGCGGCGGTCATTCCATGCTTTCAGTGTATTTGTGGAAGCAGTATCAACCTTGTACCTGACGTCTTCGATCATGTAATAATCGACGCCTTCAGTACCACCTGTTCCCTCTGCATCCTTGATCAACATGGTTTTCGTGCCATTGATCATCATTGGATGATATACTTCACTAATAAGTTCCCAACGATAGGGTCCTGTGTAATCTACAGGCTCGGTAATCTCATAATCATGGCCGGGTTCGATAATCTCATACGTTCCATTAGAAGCCTTCTTGATCTGCCCCAGGGAAATGTAGATATCATCTTTCTTCCACCCATTTTTCGCAGAAACCTTAATAGCATTTGTACCGGACAGATAGTTTTCTCCATCACGTGTCAGTACCAGTGCCATTTCTGCAGGAGGGTTCCGCTGATCAATCAGGTTGTTCCAGATCTTCTGAACACTGATCGTTTCAGTAGGCAGAATCATTTCTTCTTTTGGCAGGGTTGTCGGGCTGTCTGAGTACTCCTGATTTTTGAATGTATAGGTTGTATTCAGATGGGTATTTGTCAGCAGATAATACATGTCATTATCTTCATCGTAACCAATACCTGCTGCAGTCAGCTCAGCATCTGTCATGGTAATCAGACCGTTGTTCAGATCAGCGATGGTATCATAAGCAGCCTGACTCGGCCATACGGTAAATTTTAATCTGAAGTAGTCATTTGCCATGACTTCGCCGGCAGAACTCAGGTCCCAGGTCACGCCGTTATCATTTGAATAGCTGGCACCAGGAGCGTCTTCCCAGACAGAATAATTGACTCCGTCAGTTGATTTGTAGTATTCAAAGCCGCTGGCTGCACCGGATACCGTTGCGCTGACGGAAGACAGGGAGGGAACACCGTCGTCTACCGCAACATTATTGGCACCCATTTCCGAAAGAGCAGCCTGAGCAATGAGCTTAAACTCATTTTCCACAGTACTGGCAGTAGCAGCAATCGTTTTCTGACCGCCCTGACCCTGACCGCAGATAACATCATTCAAACGTCTGTACTCTTCTGAATCAGTATTGGCAGTGTTTCCAGCAAAGCAGTAAATACCATACAGTTTGGTGGGTTTAGCTGCGATAGCCGCTGCCTCATCCTTGGACTGATTGGCGGAAGTTCCTGCATTCGCCTCATAACCAGGTGTAGTACCAGTATCAGTATAATTAGTAGCCGTTCCGCTTGAATAATAAACGTTCGGATCACCGTCTGTCAGAAAGATAACATAAGTAGGATCATTGTCAGGGATACTATTCAGTACTCCGTAAAGACCGCCGCGCATACCGGCTTCCCAGTTGGTACCGGAAGTCGTTACCATATTCACATTTGCGCAGGTAGTTTTGAACGAAGTATTATTCTTCGTCCAATCCTGATTCACAGTCGCTGCACGTCCAAATGTAACCAGTGCAAAGTCAATGTGTCCGGCGTTGGCAGCATTATCCCCCTCCACAAGGGTTTCGATAAGGGCCTTCATGGCCGCCTTGGCGTTGGTCCATTTTGCACCGTTCATGCTTCGCGTAGCATCAAGAATGATAAGTACGTTTACATAACGAGGTTCTGTTGACTGAACAGAGCTGCCGGCAATATCCAGCTGGATCGTATAGGTTCCATCAGTATTCTGTGTTACCGTCTTGGTAGTGGTCGGACTGGGAATAGTCTCAGGATCATCGCCAGAGGGAACAGGATCTGTTGGAACATAATAGCGAACATAAATATCACTTCCATTTGCAATGGGCGTGCGGGTCACAACAGGGTTCTCATTCTCGTCAACAGTTGTCACATCAGCAGCCCAGCCGGTCTCGGTCTTATAGAGGATAGAGCTGATGTCTGAGCCGTTAGCATATGCCACGCCACTCGCACAGTACACAGCGTCGCGGTATGTATAGCCATCAAATGTATTCGCAATGTTTATGTTATTCGCCGACGTATCGAAGGATATTGTTGTCTGCTCAAATTCGCTGAACGCACCATCAACGACTGTCCCAAAATGGATCGTCGCACTCTGGTCTTCATTATCTGCGTTCTTCCAGGTCAAGGTGAAGGTCGAGAAGCTGTCCACGTTGAAGGAGGCCGTCAGCTTGTCCGCAGCCATTTCAACACGGCCGGACTTGGTTGCGGAATCCGCTACCTTTTCAACCGTGGTGCCGGAAATGTGGCTGACGACGATCGTGGTGGCGTCGATCGACTTCGCGGTCATTTCCGCAAGGCCGGCCTGCTGCACTTCGAGCTCAACGGAGACGAGTCCCTTCGGTTCTACTTCGGCGCCGGTGGCCTTGCTTGCGAAGCCGATATCGTAGGCCAGCATGCCGTCAAAGGTATAGCCCTTCGCCAGCAGGGAAGCCTTCGCTTCGTTCCAGGCATCCGTGCCCTTTTCCAGCACGCGAACAAACAGTTCCACTTCTTCCTCGAAAGCGTCCTTCGCCACGGAGGCACGAACGGTCACTTCATTCAGTGAAACTTCGTATTCGGTCTGATCAAGTACGAACGGTCTGACCTCGATCGGCTTATCGATCTCGGGGCGTCCGGGAGCAGGTTCCTTACCGGTTCCCATAACGTCTGCCGCTTCGCCGTTCTCTTCAGCAGGTTCCTCTGCAGGCTCTTCTGCCTGTTCCGGATCGGCAGCCTCTTCTGCAGGATCTTCCGCCTCTGCCGGATCGGCAGCCTCTTCTGCAGGGGCTTCCGCATCTTCAGCGGGCTCTGCCGCTTCGGCATTCTCTTCCGCAGGATCCTCAGCGGGTTCTTCCGCCTGTGCCGGTTCTTCCACCGGTGCCGGATCGGCCGGAGCTTCTGCAGGTGCCGGATCGGCCGGTTTTACCGCATCAGAAGAAGGAAGCTCAGCTTCCTGGGCTTCTTCAGCCGGTTTTGCCGGTTCCTCAGAAGGTGCTTCGGTAACAAGGTCCTCGCCCGAAGGTTCTGCTGCCGGGGAGGTTTCCGCTTCTGTTTGGCTCGAGTTTACCAGTTCAGCCAGACCCTCGGCGGATACGCCGTTTGTCTGGGCGAGAACCATGGTAAAGACCAGCATCAGCGCAAGAAGCTTGAATTTCAGTCTTCGTTTCGTACTCATGTTGTTACTCCCTCCGTCACGAAATGATGACGCCCATATTGATTAGGTTCCGTGGGTACACGAAACCACGAAGTAGAAAGAGATCCTTAACACTATACTACCCCCTCGGAAAAACCAAAAAAGGAGGCTGTATAATATAAGGAAAAAAGTAAGTCTTTTGGGTATAAAACCCGGGGTATGACGACCTTCAGGCAACACTTTGCCTATATGTCTCGCACCATACCAATATATTTTATAGCAAACCAGTGCAATAAAATCAAGAAGAAATTTCACATTTTCTTTATATTATGTAATTGGCTTTTTACATTGATATAACAGCGTATTTATGGCTTTTCCCTGCCTCCCCGGGTAGTATCCCGGCCACTGCTGCGGAGGATTTTACGGCCGCCTCTGCCGCCTCCGGGCAGGGCCGGATATAGTCTCTTCCCGGCGCAGGAACACTATATGTTGTATGGGGTGATCATGATGAAAGAAAAGCGGTGCCTGAGCCTGGGTCAGAGTCTGCCTCACCCGGGAAAAACGAGGGCATATTTTGGACAATATTTGAAAAAAAACCGGCATTTTTCCGATTTTTGCTCAAAAAATTTTCTCACTAATGATTAGCTAAAGCTGAATTTTCAATTTGTCCGGATAGAATTTTCTTTGCCGAAATGATAATTTTCTTACAGTTTCACTCCTCTCCTTTAAATCTATCCTTTTTCAGGGAAAACTTGATTTTTTCCTTTTCGGCTTTTGACCCGTTTTCTGACCTTTTTTGATGCCGCGACAGCCTCCAAAGCAAGCCGTAAAGACAAGCAGACCCCTCCCGAAAACAGAGAAATCAAGCGCGCGAAGCCGCAGAATTCTCTTGCATTTTGCCTTCCTTAAGTTTATAGTATTCCTATACTCTGTCCGGAGAATAGACGCTTTTGCGAGGACGCTTTTCGCGATAGCTCGCATGCACCTGTTTTTCTGCGGGCAAAATCTTATGGCTAAGGGTAAAAAAAGATGGTTAAAGAAGTGAATCCGATGATCCACGTCAACGAGCGGGATTATCCGGTGGACGGTCACCACTGCGACGATCCGGAGAAAGCAAAACTGGTCAAAAAGCTTGCTCTCATGATCACAGACAACATTCCGCGCAAGCTTCCGGGCGGCATGAAGGAAAACCACATGGATTTCTGGATCCTGGACCGGCTGCTTACCAAAGAAGAAGTCAAGTTCATGCTGAGCTTCAAGAAGCGCCGCACCGGCCTGGTCACCAAAGAGCTGGCCGAGCGCAACAATATGTCTGAAGAAGAAGCCCAGAAGATCATCGATCACCTGATCTGGATCGGCATTCTGGAACAGAACCGCGACAACGCGGATCAGCACATCCAGTACTGGATCCCCAAGTGGGTGGTCGGCTCCGGTGAATATATGGTGGAACACAAAACGCTGTGCGAGACCAATCCGGAAGTGGCGACCATGTTCAATCTGGCGCCGCAGGAGCCGCTGGAGCTTGCCGCAAAGCTTGTTCCTCCGGGAGGCGCGGGCATCGGCATGCACGTAATCCCCGTGGAGAAGGCCATTGACGCCTCTTCTACCAGCGTGAGCGTGGAGCATCTCTCCCACTGGCTGGAAAAATACGATAAATTCTGCACCATGGTCTGCGCCTGCCGCAAGGCTCAGCGCGTGCGCGGCGAAGGCGTGGGCGATATTGAAGGCCATATGTGCATCGGCCTCGGCGATATTGCGGAATTCCTGGTGGAGACCGGCAAAGACGCCAAATATGTGAGCCGTGAAGAGGTCATTGAGATCCTTGAGCGCGCGGAGCGCAAGGGCTACGTGCACCAGATCACCAACCTTGACGGCCCGAACCGCATCGTGGGCATCTGCAACTGCTCTCCGGGCAGCTGCTACGGTCTGCGCACGAGCCAGCTCTTCAATACTCCGAATATGTCCCGCAGCGCCTACCGCGCGCACGTGGACGCGGAAAAGTGCGTGGCCTGCGGCAAATGCGTGGAGGTCTGCCCTGCCGGCGCTGCCAGGCTCGGCCAGAAGCTCTGCCGCGCGGACGGAAGCCGCGTGACCTATCCTTACCACGATCTGCCGGACGATCACGTCTGGGGCGAAAAGCGCTGGAACCGCAATTACCGCGACACCAACAAGCTGAACTGCTATGATACCGGCACCTCGCCGTGCAAAACGGCCTGCCCGGCGCATATTGCCGTTCAGGGTTATGTGAAGATGGCTTCCGAAGGCCGCTATGCCGAAGCCGTGAAGCTCATCCGTCAGGACAATCCCTTCCCGGCCGTCTGCGGCGCCGTCTGCAACCGCCGCTGCGAAGACCGCTGCACCCGCGGCACCATCGACAAGCCCGTAGCCATCGACGAGATCAAGAAGTTCCTGGCCCAGTGGGAGCTGGAGAATCCTCAAGATTACCTGGTGCCCTGCGAAAACGGCGAAGGCAAGCAGTGGGATGATTACAAGATTGCCGTGATCGGCGCTGGCCCCGCGGGCCTTTCCGCTGCGTACTATCTGCGCACCGAAGGCTACCCGGTCACCGTATTTGAAAAGGAATCCCGTCCGGGCGGCATGCTCTTAAACGGCATCCCGAATTTCCGTCTGGAAAAAACCGTGCTGGAAAAAGAGATCGAGATCATTGAAAAGATGGGCGCCGATATCCGCTGCGGCGTGGAAGTGGGCAAGGATATCTCCCTTGACGAGTTGCGCGGGCAGGGCTACAAGGCCTTCTACATTGCCATCGGCCTGCAGGGCGGGCGCCTTGCCGGCGTGCCCGGTGAGGATGCCGAAGGCGTGGAAAGCGGCGTTGCCTTCTTAAAACGCGTCAACCAGGCCGGCGAAGGCCATTTTGACGGCGATGTGGTCGTAGTCGGCGGCGGCAACGTGGCGGCCGACGTGGCCAGAGCCGCTCTGCGCTGCACGAAAGGCAAAGTCACCATGCTCTGCCTGGAGCAGCGTCATGAAATGCCCGCAGCCAAGGACGAAGTCGCGGAATGCGAAGAAGAAGGCATCGTGATCCAGAACGGCTGGGGCCCGAAGGAAGTCCTGACCGAAAACGGCAAGGTGACCGGCATCGTCTTCAAGCGCTGCACCAGCGTCTTTGACGAAAACCACCGCTTCTCCCCGAAATATGACGAAAACGACACCATTACCATTCCCTGCGGCAATGTGCTCATGGCCATCGGCCAGAGTGCCGAATGGGGCGGCCTCCTGGACGGCGCGAAGGTCGAACGGCGGCCGAACGGCTCCGTGATCGCCGATCCTGTCACCCTGCAGACGGCCGAGCCGGATATCTTCCTTGGCGGCGATATCTACCACGGCGCGCGCTTTGCCATCGACGCCATCGCGGAAGGCAAGCAGGCCATGGTCTCTATCAACCGCTTCGTGCACCCCGGCCAGAGCATGACCATCGGCCGCGACCTGCGCGAGTTCATCGAATTCAACCGCGACGACATTACCCGTCCGGAAGGCTTTGACAATGCGGAACGCCAGCGCCCGGGTTCCAAGCCCGGCAATGCCCGCGAGACCTTCAGCGATCTGCGCCTGCCGCTCACCGAGGAGCAGGTGAAGATCGAAGCGAAGCGCTGCCTTGGCTGCGGCGCCACCACGGTCGACATCAACCAGTGCGTGGGCTGCGGTCTCTGCACCACCCGCTGCCAGTTCGATGCCATCCACCTGACCCGCGACCTGCCGGCGGCCTCCGACATGCACACCGCGGAAGAAATGATGAGCCTGGTGGGCCCTTACGCCTTAAAGCGCATGGGCAAGATCATCAAGCGCGCGGTGACCGGAAAGTCCGATTATCCCACGCACTCGTAAACAGATAGGATAAACTCATGAAAAAGATCTTGTTTGGTGTTTCTGCCGCGACCATGGCCCTGCTTTACGGCCTTCTGGTCCTGATCCTGCTGATCGTTTTCCATCTGACCGGCGTGCCGCTCATTATCGCGGTGATCGCAGCCGCGATCGTCCTGTTTATCCAGTTCCTGATCTCGCCTTTCCTGACGGACCTGACGCAGCGTCTCTTCTACAAGACCAGATTCGGCGCCGAGATTCCGGATTATCTTCGCGAGTTCATTGAGCAGGTCTGTCAGGAGCAGCACATGAAGTACCCGAAGATCGGTCTGATCGACGACGGCGCGCCGAACGCCTTCACCTACGGCCACACGAAGAACAATGCCCGCATCGTGCTGACGCGGGGCATCTTTGAGCTTCTGACCGAGGATGAAGTGAAGGCCGTGACGGCGCACGAGCTGGGCCACGCGGTGCATTACGATATGCTGCTCATGACCATGGCGGAGCTGGTCCCGACCGTGCTGTACGCGATCTACCGCGGCCTGATCGAGGGCACGAAGAGCACAGCCGGCAGCTCAAGCGATTCCGATGACAGCAAATCAGCCGCCGCGCAGGCCGCCGTTGCCGCCATTGCGTACGTGCTGTATATCATTGCCCAGTACATCGTGCTGTGGTTCTCCCGCACCAGGGAATACTATGCGGACGCCTTTGCCGTAGACGTGACCGGAAATCCGGAAGCCCTCTCCCGCGCGCTCATCCAGATCGGCTTTGGCCTGAGCACGCACGCGGAGGTTGCGGAAAAAGGCAAGAAGCGCGCCATGAACGCCAGCTCCACCAACGCCATGGGCATCTTCGACGCGAAAGCGTCCAAGTCTCTGGCCGTGAGCTGTTTTGTGAACGGCGAGCTGGACAAGAACCACGTGAAGAACGCCATGAAGTGGGAGCTTTGGAACACCTGGGCCAAGTGGTATGAATTTAATTCCACGCATCCGCTCATTTCCAAGCGTCTGCAGGCCATCGACAAGCTCGCGCCGCAGTACGGCAAGATGCCCTTTGTGGACTTCGATCTGGTCAAGCCCGAATCCTACTTTGACGACTTTATCCGCGAGGTGATCATCAGCGCTCTGCCGGGCCTGGTCTTCCTTGCCGCAGCAGGGACGGGCGCGTTGTTCTGGATCGGCGAAACACCGGAGAAGCTGTGGATCAGCGCTGCGCTGCTCATCCTCTCCGCTCTGCTCTCGCTGTTCAAATTCCGCTTCTCGCATCCGAACAAGGAATATCACGAAGCCAATACCGCCGGCCTTCTGGGAGAGCCCAAGGTCTCCGGCATCCGCAGCATTCCCTGCGAGCTAAGAGGCGTGATCATCGGCCGCGGCGATCCCGGCTGCATCTTCAACGAGGACTACGTGCTACAGGATGAGAGCGGCATCATCTTCCTGGATTACAACCAGCCGCTGTTCATCCTGAACAAGATCTTCGCGCTGTTTAAATCGCAGAAGAATATCGACCGGCACGCCGTGGTGCGGGGCTGGTACCGCAGAAGTCCCGTGCCTTACGTGGAGATGTACAGCATGGAAGTGGACGGCAAGGTCAAAAAGTGCTTCACCTACGGCTTCGGCCTGGTGATGCGCTGGATCTGGCTCATCCTGACCGTGGCCGCGCTTGCCGCAGTCATGGTGCTGCTGTAAGGCGCTTTCAGCGTACGGTAATCATATCAAAAGGCGGATCGCAGCAGCTTGCTGCGGTCCGCCTTTTTCATGCCCTTATTCCGACGTTTTTCTTCAGGCGCGCGTTCTCCGGCAGACTGAAGCCGGGAATGAAGCGGTCCCATCCCGTAAAGGTCAGGAGCAGGATCGTCCCGATCACGATAAAGCTCATATAGTTTTGTTTGATGATATCGATGCTGCTGAAGCGCTCGAGCGGATAGACCGAAGAGGCGATCCCGGCAAAGAACACCGGGAAGCAGTGCCAGGGGATCAGCTCCGAGCCGTAGATGCCCATAGCCGAAGTAAAGGTCGCAAGGCGCGTCCGCAGTCTGTACATGTCCTGCTCGTTTGCTTCAACGTTTTTCTCCGTGATCTCCTGAATGATCGGCGACATCGTCGCGATCTGCGCCGTTTCATCGGCAAGGGCCACATTACCGGCAAGACAAAGCACGCCGCACCAGCCCATCAGCTGATGGACACTGCGTGAGAGCTTCCGCGCAAGACGCACCAGCGGCGCGAAGGCGTTCATGCTGTTCATGATCCCGCCGAAGGCGCTGACCCACATCATCATCACCACAGACCAGCTTCCCGCGCTGCCAAAGCCCTTGAGGAGCAGATCGTCAAGCCAGCCCGTCAGCGTTACAGTCCCGGCCGCCATGCCGAGCAGCAGGGAGGAGATCATGCCCGCGCCGAGGCAGAGCAGCGTGTGAATGCCCAGAAACGCCAGAGCAATGACCACGATCAGCGGAATGATCAGGTAGTAGGGAACGCCGTCCCTCACCTGATCCAGCAGGGCCAGGGCGGAAGGTCTCTCCTGCGCGAGCGTCTCCAGGGATTCCTGCGGAATGCTCTCGATCGCCAGGGAGACATCCGCCGCGGCATCCGGAAGCTTCATGCTGACGCCGAAGATCACGGCGGCGGCCAGCGCCAGGCAGATCAGGCTCCACCAGATCTGATGCTTCAGCCGGTCAATGATCCTGATATTCATCAGCCCGCAGCTAAGTACCGTGCAGTCGCTGATCATGCCGATGTTGTCGCCGAAGCAGGAGCCGCCCGCAATGCAGCAGACCGTAAGGAAGATATCGCCTCCCACCAGATGTGTAAGCCAGAGGAAGATGGGTGCGCAGGCGGCGAAGGTCCCCCAGGAGGTTCCCGTCGCCACGGACAGCAGGCAGGTGACCAGCAGCGTGACCAGGCCGATGGACCGCCCCGTGATCCCGAGCCGCAGGGCCAGATTGATCAGTGCCGCGCCCACGCCGGTAGCCATGAAGCATTCCGCCAGGCCGTTTGCGAACATCAGGATAAAGAACACCAGAACGATGTGCTTCACCGCCTGGATCCCGTTTTCAAAAGCCGCGGTAAAGTTCGCGCGGTTCACGATCGCATAGACAAGCGCCGCGACGAAGGTCGCGATGGGCGCCGCCAGCAGCAGGTCCATTCCCGCAAGAATAACCAGCAGCGCAAAAACGATCAGCGGAACGACCTTCAGTATTGCGATGAAGGTGCCATCCTCTTTGTTCTCACTGCTTCCGGAAGGGTCAATGCCTTTCATTTCCCTAAGCTTTGCCATGATTGTCCTCCCGCGAAAAAAAACGCATCGAGATCATCTCTCAATTGCGCTTCATGATCGCGGTTTCTCTCTGTATGTTATGCTCACGATGCGGCAGGTTCTGCCTTCGCTCTTTTACGCAGAAAGTATAACGTATTTTTCCAAAAAAGGCAAGCTGATTATCTCTTAAAAACGATAATGGGCAGTCGGTGCATGCAGTACCGGCTGCCCATCTCTTTTAAGTTTATTCGCTGATGGATCTCGCGTAAACGCGGCATAAATGCCTTTCCCGATTGCGCTAAAATCCAGCTATATCAAGGCTTTGCGGCCTTATCAATACATGCCGCCCATGTCGGGGTTGGCCGGAGCCGCGGGAGCAGGTTCCTTGATGGTCGCGACAACGCTTTCCGTGGTCAGGAAGCTGGAGGCAACGCTCGTGGCGTTTTCCAGAGCGGAACGGGTCACCTTCGCGGGATCCAGGATACCGGCGCTGATCATGTCGACGTACTTGTCGTTCAGGGCATCATAGCCCACGCCCTTGCCGGCTTCTTTAACCTTGTTGACCACCACAGCGCCTTCTTCGCCGGCGTTGCTGGCAATGTGGAACAGCGGGGCTTCCAGAGCCTTCAGCACGATCTCCGCACCGGTCTTTTCATCGCCGGACAGATCCTTCACCAGCGCTTCCACGCTCTTGGCCGCTTCAATGTAAGCGGTGCCGCCGCCGGACACGATGCCTTCTTCCACAGCCGCTCTGGTCGCGTTCAGGGCATCTTCCATGCGGTACTTGTATTCCTTCATCTCGGTCTCGGTGGCCGCGCCGACGCGGATCACCGCTACGCCGCCGGCCAGCTTTGCCAGACGTTCCTGAAGTTTTTCCTTGTCGTATTCGGACTTGGTGTCTTCGATCTGCAGACGGATCTGCGCGATGCGGGCATCCAGCTCGGCCTTATTGCCTTCGCCGTCCACGATCACGGTGTTTTCCTTGTTGACCTTCACGGATTTCGCGCGGCCAAGCATGCTGATGTCGGCATCCTTCAGTTCATAGCCAAGCTCGGAGCTGATCACGGTGCCGCCGGTCAGCACGGCGATATCCTGCAGCATTTCTTTTCTGCGGTCACCGTAGCCGGGAGCCTTCACGCCGACCACGGTAAAGGTACCGCGCAGCTTGTTCAGGATGAGGGTGGTCAGGGCTTCGCCTTCAATGTCTTCGGCAATGATGAGGAGCTTCGCACTGGCCTGCACCAGCTTTTCAAGGATGGGCAGGATCTCCTGGATATTGGAGATCTTCTTGT